>ERZ857998.936-NODE-936-length-37349-cov-4.609213_pt1 | contig 37349 bp, 32 predicted proteins | sample MGYA00519954_ERZ857998 | MGnify/ENA primary metagenome ERZ857998 (study PRJEB31778, sample SAMEA3449424) | human gut metagenome | biome: human gut; feature: human-associated habitat; material: faeces | place: United Kingdom | collected 2010/2012 ...
ATCAGCTTCTTTTTGTAATAAAGATTGAGGGATCAACATCGGCATATAAACATTTTCATGTCCTAATTCTTTGAATTTTTGATCCATATGTTTTTTAATTTGTTCCCACATTGCATAACCATACGGACGATAAATAATAAATCCTTTCACATCGCTATAATCCATTAATTCTGCTTTACGACATACATCTGTATACCATTTAGCAAAATCAACATCTCTAGCAGTAATAGCTTCATTTTTCTTGTTATTTGCCATCTTTTTTCCTCCTCTAAAATGCTTCTCTATTTTACTATAGAAATGATAAACAAGCAAGATTAGATCATCTGAATCACACTTTGTTTTTGTTTTCTTTCAACTACAAGTTGTCGTTCAATACGATCTTTTAAATCACTAACATGTGAGATGATTCCAATTAATTTATTTTCATGATGCAATTCCATTAAACAATTCATTGCTTGATCTAATGATTGACTATCTAAAGAACCAAACCCTTCATCAATAAAAAGCGTATTTAATTCAATTCCTCCAGCATAATCTTGAACCATTCTTGAAAGTCCTAAAGCAAGAGATAAAGCTGCTTTAAAGGATTCCCCACCAGAAAGTGTCTTAATACTTCTAATATTTCCACTTTCTTGATCAAAAACATCTAATTCTAACCCTTGCTGACTTCTTCCTTTACCTGCATCATCTTTTCTTAATAATTGATATCTTCCTTGACTCAATTGTTTCATGATCACATTGGCATAAATTAACATATTTTCAAAATAAGTTGCTAGTACATATCTTTCAATCGACACTCTTGCATTATTTTTACCACTTGCTAGATTATAAAGATCTAAATATCTTTGATAAGTATCTTCATCTTTTTTTAATTGTTGATTGATTTTTTGAATATCTTTGATCATTTTTTCTTTTAATGAATAATCTATTTTTAATTTTTCTAAATCATCATTTTTTTCTCTCAATTGTTGATTTACTTCTTTAATTGTTTCACTTAAAGAAGATAAATCAACATATGTTGAATCTTTGACTTCATTTTCTAATGAAATAATTTGTTCATTTAAACTCTTTAAAGAAATTAAATAATCTTGATATTTCTTTTCTAAGATACTGATTTGATTGATTTGTATTTTTAAACTTAAAAATTCTTCTTCATTTATAAATGCATCTAAAGCAGTATGATATTTATTATCTAATTCATCATATATTTCTTGTTCTTGAATAATTTGTTGATTCAATGACGAAATTTTTGTTTTTATTTCAAGATATTTATTTTTGACCTTTTCATAAGCCTGTTGAATAGTTTCTATTTCTAATGAAAGTTGACGATATTTTTTTTGAATTTGTTGATAATTTTTATTAACTTCTCCAATTTCATATTGTCGCATTGAATCATCTAATTTACCAGATAATTGATGAATTTGTACTTGAATATTCTCTAGACTTTGTGCTTGTTTTAATTCTTTACTTTCATAAGTAGACATATCTTTCAATGAAAGAGCCACACTCTTTTTAAGCTTTTGAATATATTTAAGTTCATCTTGTAATTCAAGATATTCTTTTTTCATTCTTTTTTCATCTTTTGATAAATGATCTAATTCTTTAATAAAGATTTCTTTAGATAACTCTTCTTGAATATTAAGTTCACTTGAAAGTTGTTTTGTTTGTTTAACAAGCATTTCCTTTTTTTGATTAGATAAGAGTATTTTTTGTAAGATATCTTGTAACCTATGTTCTTGTTGTTTTACTTTTTTAGCTTGTTGATCTAATTTTTCTTTTGTTATATCTTCTTTTTCAATTTGTGCCGGATGAGGATGATGTAAAGAGCCACAAATAGGGCATGGTTGATCCTCTTTTAATTGTAATGCAAAAATACCTGCTTGTTTTCTAAAATACAATTTTTCCATTTGATTATATTGCATTTTTTCATGATCAACTTGTTTTTCAACAACTATATAGTCTTCTTGTAAATCACTTTTATTTTCATTAAGTTTGAGTATTTGATCATAATAATCCGACAATTGATGAACTTTTACTTTTTGTTCGTTTAAACGAACATATTGTTGTTTGATCAGTTCATATTTAGATTGTACTTGTTGTTCGCTTTGGATTCTTTCTTGATCTCTTTGCAACCCATTTTCAAATTTTTCTTTCTTTTTTAAAAAGAGTTTATGTTCTTCATCTAACATTCTATATTGTTGTTTTAGAGTTTGTAAGTTTTGATAATCATTTTGATATTGATAGATTTGATTGATTAATTGTTTCGTTTCTTGAATTTGGTTTTGTAATTTTTCTTTTGTTTGTTGTTTGTAGTCAAGAGAATTTGCTTGTACCTTTTTTTCTTGATAATCTTTTTCAAGTTTTTTTAATTGTTTTAAAAAATCTTCTTGATTTAAGTTTAAAGTTTGAAGTTTCTTTTGTTGTTTAATATAAGAAATATATAAATAATTTGTTTCTTGTGCTTTTTTTAAAGTATCTATAGTTTTATTTAATTCTTGATAATCATTTTCTTGTTTCTTTAAATCTTGAAATTGTTGTTTTAAATCTTTTAATTGTATTAATCGTTGATTTTGCAAGCGATAGAGTTGTAATTGTTGTTTCTTTTGATCTAAATCTTTTTTTAAATCATCATATTCTTTTTGTTGACTTGCGATAAGTTTTGTTTGTTTAGATAAATATTCTTGATGATCTTCAACTTGTAATTCTTGCATCAAATCTTTCCTTTTATTCAATAACAAATCATATTTATCTTGATATACTTTCAAATGAACTTTAAGTTTTTCTTCTAACTTTTGATACGTTTCACTATGAAATAACTCTCTTAATACTTTTTCTCTTTCATCACTTGAAGCCATAATCAATTTTGTAAATTCTCCTTGAGCAATCATACAAATCTGTTTAAATTGTTGATCATCGACCCCTAATAAAGAAATCATTTTTTGATTGACTTCTTTAATACCTTCGACCATTTTGCCATCTGGTAAAGTAAGTAACGCTGAAGGTTGTTTAGGTGTTTTTTTCCCTTCTAGATAATATTTAGGATTTCTTTTAATTGTATAATTTTGTTGATGCAAAGAAAATGAAAATTCAACAAAAGTAGAAATTTCATTTAAGGCATGATCACACCTTAAACTGTCTGTTTGTCTAATTTGACCACTTGTTTTACCATATAAGGCAAAGATCATGGCATCAAAAATCATCGTTTTTCCACTACCTGTAGGCCCTGTAATTAAAAAGAGACCATCTTCTTGAAATGATTCAAAATCGATTGTGATTGTATCTGGATAAGGTCCAAACGCTGATAATGTAAGGCTAATGGGCATCATCTTCACTTACCTCCTCTAGTAATTGTTGAATAATTTCTTCACTTTCTTGACTCATTGCTTCACCTTTCATTTTTTCATAGAATTCTTTAAATATTTCTATTGGAGATTGTTTTTCAACATCTAAGGAAGAAGCTGTTTGATTTGTTTTAAGTTTTTCTAGTGATTGATAAGTAATTTGTAATAAATAAGGGTATTTTTCTTTTAAAAAATCATATGCGTGACCTATGACTTGTTTATCTAATAATTCTACCGCTACAAAATCATCTTCATTATTTGGATAATGTAAAACATCTTCATATTTTCCAACGACCTTCACTAGATCTTTTTGTGGCTTTAAAGGAATAATTTGCGTAGAAACCCCAGTTTCATCAATAGTTACTTCAACCATTCCTTTTTTTTGATGAACTTCATCAAATGAATACTTCATTAAACTTCCTGCATATCTTACATAATCATATTTAATTTTTTGACTTGCATGAATATGACCTAAAGCTACATAATCAAAATCTTTACATAAATCAACATCAATAATTTCACTACCACCCACGGAAAGAATTACTTCACTTTCACTTCTAATCACTTCTTTATTTCCCGCAATAAATTGATGTGTTACAAGAACTTTAGGATGGTCTTCAACAAATGTTTGTTGACTTAAATAATATGCAAAAGCATCCTGATACGTTTTTAAATCATCTTTTTCATATAAATAACGTATATAAGAAGGTTTAAAAAAAGGAACCAAATAAAAATAAACACCTTCTATTTCAATTGGTCTTATTTCTTTTTCAGGATAAGAAACAATATACAAACCTTGACTTTGAAGTAAAGAACTTGCAAAATCAAGTCTTTCACTGCTATCATGATTTCCTGAAATGATCAATACTTTTTTATGATAATGTAAAATCATTGCTTCTAAAAAATGATTTAAAGCGACTATACTTTCTTTAGAGGCAATTGCACGATCATAAACATCTCCAGCAATTACTAAAGTATCTATTTTTTTTTGAACCATATAATTCATCACTTGATTTAATAAATCAATTTGAATATCTAATAGATTATTTTGATAAATAATTTTACCTAAATGTAAATCCGCTAAATGTATAAATTTCATAATTCCTCCAAATCCAAACAATATATTCTTTTTATATAATCACCTTGATCAAAATCTTTCTTCAAACATGCAGGTACTTCTTTTGTTTCAAGATACTTAAATGGCAATGACTCAATAATCTTACGACTTGCTATATTATCAGGAGAACATGTAATCATTAATTGTTTAAATCCTTTTTCTTTTGCTTTATCAAACAATAATAAACAAGCATCTTTACTATAATGATGCCCTCGGTATTCCTTTTCTATCGTATAACCAATATGTCCATCATAATATCTTTCTTCATTACTACCTTCTCTTAAGACAATTCTTCCTACTTCTATATGATCGACCATGATTAAATATATATAATAAGGTTTCCAACCACGTGGAAGATTCTCTTTTTCATATGTTAAAAGTTCTAATTTCATAAAATCACCTATCCCTATTGTATCATGTATCTTTCAACAAATTAACATAATAATCTCTTTTAAATCCACTTATTTCCACTTTAAAAATTTATTTTACATATTCTTTATTTATTTAAAATATGCTATTATAGATAGTAGGAAGTGGTAAATATGTATAATTTATATAAAGAATATCTAGAATACTTTGACTGGTTAGATAATCAAATACTTTTACGTTCTCGTGATAGAAAGCTTGAAAAAGCAAATAAAAAAAATGAAAATCTAATCAATGAAATAAAAGAAATGATTGATGAAACAAAAGAGAGCATTATCAAATACTCTCAACTAAAATTTCATGAAGAATAAATACTCTTTCTAAATATCAAATTTTAATTTTTTGATAAAAAAGAAGAAAAACACTCATAAAAAGTCAATATAAATAATGGAGGACTTTTTATGAACAAAAATAGAGAGAATTTTATAAAATATTCAAATGATTTATATTTTCATCATTTGCTTGTTGAAAATGAAAGAATTAGAACCCTTATTTGTCAAGAGCTTATTTTAGACAGGGAGATTGTTTCTACTAAATTAAAAAACGCACAACAATATGGTAAAAATTTCTATGAAAAGAAACTTATTTTAGATATTTTAGCTATTGATGATGTAGGTGATCTCTACAATATCGAATTACAAACTTATGGTTTAAATGAAGAGATACTTGTTCGTTTTGAACTTTACAATGCTGAACTTTTAAGACAACAAGTAAAACAGGGAGAAGATTATACGAGTGCTCATGTAGTAAGATCATTAATTATTAGTTATGGGCATATTCTAGAAAATACCCCTTATTATAAATGTCATTTTGAGATGGTTGATGATGAACATCATATTGTCTATCCATTTAATCGCATGGAAATAACAATTATTCAACTCGAATATATCAATCAAGTAATCAATGAAATGACGAGTTTTAATCAGTTGATGTATCTCTTTAAAAACGAAAAACCATATGATAAAATTGAAATAGATTATAGAATAAAGGAAGCGATACAAATGCATGACAAATATATATCTTCTGAAGAATCATACCTAGAATATCTTGATCGTTTAGATAATGAAATATTGCTTCGTTCTCGTGATAGAAAAATTAAAGAAGCGAATCAAAAAGCCGAGAAAGAGAAACAAAAAGCCGAGAAAGAAAAGCAAAAAGCGGAGGAAGCAAACCAAAGAGCTGAAAAAGCAAATAACGAAATAGATAGTATTCTTGATGAAACAAAGGAAAGTATTATTAAGTATATTAAAATGCAATTTCATGAAGATATCAGTGATTTTATAAGCACTTTTTCTAAACAACAAATTCGTAATCTTCAAAAACATCTATATGATTTTGAAGAATTTGAAGAATTAAAAAACTATCTTCAAAAATCAAAGGGTTTGTCAAGAAAAGTGTGTAAGTAATTTAAACATTACTAAAAAATAGGTTATTCAAGTTTGTGATTGTTTCTTGTAGTGTCACTAAAAGAACTTGTATTTAATGAACAGCAGTGTTAAAACTTATCTTTAATACTGCTGCTTTTTGAGTATATAAAAGGTTATGCAATATATGAATAATTGCATCCTTCTCAAATCAAAAGAATAAGCAGACTCGCTTATTCTTTTTAACTATCTTATTAATTGTCTTAATTCTCCAACATCAAGAGAATATCTTTCTGCTACCATACGATTTACTTTTCCAGTATTTACTAAAGTAGCAAGTGATGCATTTAATGTTGTCATTCCTTCATTTCTTCCAGTTTGAATCATTGTATCTATTTGATGACCTTTATTTTCCCTAATTAAATTTTTAATAGCGTCATTAGCAATCATGATTTCTAAAGCAGCTGCTCTTCCTTTACCACTTGCAAGTGGTAAAAGTTGTTGAGTAACAACCGCTTGTAAAACAGAGGCTAATTGAGCACGAATTTGAGCTTGTTTATGAGGAGGGAAAACATCAATAATACGATCAATTGTTTTAGGAGCACCAATAGTATGAAGCGTACTAAATACAAGATGGCCTGTTTCAGCTAAAGTAATAACTGCTTGAATCGTTTCATAGTCTCTCATTTCTCCAACAAGAATAACATCTGGATCTTCACGCATGGCACTTTTTAAAGCTGTATCAAAAGAATCAACGTCTTCATAGACTTCCCTTTGATGAATAAGAGCTTGTTTTTGTTGATATACATATTCAATTGGATCTTCAATGGTAAGAATATGACAATTTCTCATTGAAGAAATAAAATCAATCATTGCTGCTAAAGTTGTTGATTTTCCACTTCCTGTAGGACCAGTTACTAGAACAAGTCCTCGAGGAAGTAAAGCCAATTTATGTAAAACATCAGGTAAATTTAATTCTTCTAATGTCTTGATTTGTTCATTGATGATACGAATTGCGGCTGTCATATAACCTTGTTGAAAATAAATATTAACACGATGTCTTCCTAAATCATTTACATAGACAAAGTCAGCATCTTCATGTTTTTCTACAATCTTTAAAATTCGATCTTTACACATTGATAAAATCATTTCTTTTATTTCTTCATTACTAAAAGCTTGTTCAAATCCAATAAGTTTTCCATCTTGTCTCAATGTTATACCTGTATTTTCACCAATATGGACATCACTACATCCTTTAATTCTTGCATCATTTAAAATATCATTAATATTTGCCATAACATTCCCCTTTAATCAATATAAGCAATAATCTTATTGAATTCATCTACTGTTGTTTTTCCTTCTTTAACTAGTTTTAAAGCTTGATCTCTTAAAGTTTCTACTCCTTGTTCTTCAACAAGATATTTCATAATATCATCTATTTCTTCTTGATTAGAAATCATTTTACGTACTTTACTATCTATTTCAATAACTTCATGAATAGCAATTCTCCCCTTATAACCTGTTTGATTACAATGAGGACAGCCTGTTCCTTTAGAAATATATTTAATTCCTTCTTGTAAAGCTAATCGATCAGATAAAGAAGTGGCTACTTCCTTTTTACAATAAGGACAAACCTTTCGCATTAAACGTTGAGCAACAACACCTACTAAACTGTTAGCGACCATATAAGGTTCAACACCCATTTCTTCAAGTCTAACAATCGTACTAATAGCATCGTTCGTATGTAATGTACTGACAACCAAATGCCCTGTAATAGCTGCACGAACAGAAATTTCAGCAGTTTCTTTATCACGAGTTTCTCCAACCATGATTACATCTGGATCTTGTCTCATTAAAGCACGCAATCCTCTATCAAATGTAAGGCCAGACATTGTATTGACTTGCATTTGATTAATACGATTTAATTTTCTTTCCACAGGATCTTCAATCGTTGAAATATTGATTTGTCCTTGAGCTAATTTTTCAAGGATCATATAAAGTGTTGTAGTTTTCCCACTTCCAGTAGGACCTGTTACATAGATAATTCCATGTGGCATAGACATCATATGATTCACTTTCTTAAAGTTTTCTTCTGTCATTCCAAAAGTACTTAAGCGGTCAATAGTACTATTAGAATTCAAATAACGCATAACAATCTTTTCACCAAAGATGGTAGGAATAACAGATACACGAATATTTAATTCGACTCCATCAATTACTCCCATAAAATGACCATCTTGAGGTAATCTTTTTTCAGCAATATCCATGTTAGATAAAATTTTAATTCTAACAATCAAAGCCGCTTGTATATTTTTATTTAAATCTAAATAATCAACAAGCATTCCATCAATACGCATTCTTACATGTAATTTATCTTCAAATGGTTCAATATGAATATCAGAAGCACTTGTATTATATCCTCTAATTAACAATGAATTTAATAATTTAACAACAGGTGTATCATCTTCATTCGCATCAAATAAACTTAGATCCTCTTCTACTTCAGGTAAAGTCGATTCATCAATATCATCTACTAAATTCAAAGTATCAACATCTGAATAATATCTTTCAATAGCAATTTGAATATCTGCTTTTGTTGCAAGTGAAACACTAATACGACAACCTGAAACAAGTCTTACATCTTCTAACCCATAATAATTTAAAGGATCACTTGTTGCTACTGTTAACACATTGTCATTAAAAGCATAACCAATGACATTATATTTTTGTGCCATTGCTTCAGGAACCTTTTTAACAGCATTAATATCAAAATCTATATTATCCAATGAAACTAAAGGCTCAGCTAATTTATCAGATAAAGCTTCTAACATTTGTTGTTCACTAACAAAACCTAAATCTATTAAATGTTCCCCTAATCTTTTACTTCTATCTTTCTTTTGGGCATCTAATGCAATCTGTAACTGTTCTTCATTAATATACCCATATTCTTTTAATACTTCACCTATTGGTAAACTTTTCATGTGTCAACCTCCATCAATTTACTGTACTCCAAAAATAATTTGGATTTGGATTACCATTAACAATTTCTACCCTATGTGGCCATGTTGTTGGATTATTATCTTTATTTATATTTTGCATGGCTTTAAGATATCCTAAATCTTCAGCTTCAGAATATAAAACAATATCACCCTTTAAGTATGCACTATTTTTATTCCAGTCACGAGATAAAATTTGCCATCCAGAAGATGCACTTGATCCGGGACCTCCAGATCCATCCAATACTTTCAAATAATATTGTTTAATACCGTTTTTTTCTTCATTATATATATAATCACCTATTTTATAATCCGTTTTATTAACATCATATTTAGGAATGCTATTTATTTGGCTTTCCGTGAGTTGATCCAATTTATTTAAAACTGTATCAGTTCTTCTTATTGAAATATCATCACAATTATGTACATCTTTTGTAACCGTATTTTTAGGACCAATATACTTCCAATAGGTCTGCTTTCCATTAAATCCATCTGGCGCATATCCATCAGAACTATCACTGCCAACTCCCATAGAATACATATCCTGTAAGCATTGATAATAACATTGTTCTTTTTCGAAAAAAACAATATCACCTTTAGTATATGCACTGAGTGGACTATAATTTTTATCTATCTTTTTCCACCATCTTGCTTTACTTTTATCAGGTGAAGTAGCATTACTTTTATCTTGAATTAACTGCCACCATGACCCATCACAATAAACAAAATCACCTTTACTATAATGTCTTCCTTCTACATAATCACCACGATTATTTTTCGTATTAATACATTCAACCTGTTTAGCAACTGTTATTTCGCTATCCGTTTTGTCATTTTCACTATTACCTTTTGATGAGTCATCTTTTATATAATAAAGTTTTGTATTTTCTGATAACTGTGTCGTACTAGAAATATTACTAAATAAAGTCGTTTTATCAGTTGTATTAATATTAAAATTGACCAACTCATATGTATTCTTTGTTGAATATACTTCTTCTGTCCCATTTAAATACTTAAGCGTTAAATCCAAACGATATCCATTAGTGGTAAAACCTCTAACATCCATTTGTAAATCTCGATTATTAATATAATAGTCATCATCAAAAACTGCTTTACCATCACGATAAAGTCTACCTTTATTTTTATCGTTTTTTAATACATAAAGATAATGCCAATCTCTATCATCTGGTTTAGTATTTGATACTCTTACATCTGTTGCATAGGTGATTTCATTGCTAATAAAATCTAGAACACCATCTAATGTTTGTTTATCTAAAGATTTCTTGGTTGTTGTATCAAAATAACCTAATGAGTTGACTAAGATTCCACCAGTAATTGTCATAATAATAGAAGCAATTAAAAGTACAACAACAATTTCAACTAACGTCATACCTTTATTATTTACTTTTTTTATCATCTTAGTCACCCTCTTTTCTATTTTGATGTTGTATAATAAATCCATTCATTACCACTTATTATTTTATAAAACTCTGAATATGTTTTATTTTCAAGTATTTTTGTACTTATTTCACTTTTTGGAATTAACCAAGTATCTTGATCATCTTCAACAGTTGTATTATCAAGCAATGCCCATATATCTGTTGGACGATCTCCTTTTTTTGCCTTATCACCAACTAATATGAATACGTATTTTTTGTATCCTTCATCTTCAAAAAAATCTTTATAAGTTAAATTTTCTCTAGTACTATCTGATATATACATACATGGTGTAATATATTTATACTTTTCCTTATCAAAATCTTTGTTATAAGTTCTAATAACCTCTAATAATGAATCTAGTTCTATATCAGGGTATATACTTGCATATAATTTAGGTAAATTTGTAATAAAATCTGATTTGTTTGCACCTGTTTTTTGCATCATCCACTCTTTTATATATTCTTTAGTCTTTCCTTCAAATAATTTATCATCTGACGTGACTCCTTGCTCTTTTAAATAATTCGAAAATTCTTGCATCATTTTGCAATAATTTTTATAAATATTTCTTCCTTTCACAGTTTCACTAATTTGGATAGATGGAATAAAATTTGAAAGATTAACATCTTTATATGTTTTACTTGTCGCCTTTTTATAAGTACCATTTACGACAGTAGGCTTACTTCCTTCAGTTATAGTAATCGAATAATTAGCTAAAGTATCATCCACATCAATATCTGTATCTTTATTTTCTTCATCAACTAGAGCTTTTTGTTGCTTATTCGTTACATCTTTATAATGATTAGAATCTGTAAAAAGATTAAGTGCAGTAACAAAACCAACCACAATAATTAAAGATGCTGTACTAATAATTAATAGAGAGATGATTACTTCAATAAGTGTCATACCTTTTGTATTTTTCATATTCATCCCTCCTACTCAATTTTTAACCATTGATCTGTATTGCTCACAGCATTTTTTATACTGTCTACATTTAAAAAATCACTTTCTCGAAATGTTTTATTTTTAGTAACATACCAAGATTGATCATAATAAATAAGATAAACTCCTCCATTACTTGCATTACCTGAAGGAGATGCATAGATAAAATACTTTCCATTACTATTTGGAAATACACGAAAACTAACATATAAATCTGGATACCATGTATTATTGTTAAAAACAATATTTTGATCTTTAACTTTTTGATAAATATCATCTTCCAACTTATCAAATTGATTATTTTGTGTCATACATGTTAAATACGCTTGTTTAATATGATAATCAGAGCCCTCTTTATTCTTAAACCACCAATCGCAATTATAATTAGCATCCGTAGTTTTATTCATATACTTACATTGATCTTTATACCAATCAATAAATGTATAAATATTTTTAAAATCTCCATAGTATTGATTCAACATAACCGTAAGTCTTTTATCAAGTGTATCTGCTATATTACTTCCTTCTGGCAAACCAATATTATTGTCATTATCATTATCTGTACTACCATTATTCCCTGAATCATTTCCACTTGAATTACTATCAGTAGAAACATTTAAATTTCCACTTGTATCATACCTTTTACATTTCCATTGATTATTAGACTGCGTTAAATAAGCATAAATTGTATAATCTTCATCATGATAATTAGCTTTTAGTGATGCAATAATTAAATTTTCTTTTTTTCGATTAATTTTAATATTTGAAATTGTTCCATAAGGAACAGAACATTCCATCTTTGATACATTAATTTGTTTACCTGTATCTGGAATTAGCTGAGAACTATTTTCATCATTTTCAATAGCACCAGCTAGAGATTTAATTGCCGAATTGGCAATCAATTCAACTTGTGTCTTATTTCTATTTTTAATAGATTGATTATAAGACATATATGCAAAAGACAAAGAGGCACCTACAATGACTACAAGAACCATAATCAATGTAATTGCCCATACAATTGTTGATCCCTTTTTATTTTTCATTGTTTGCACCTCTTTTACTATTTTTCTACCATATAAACTGTATATGTAATTGTTAAATCCAAGTTACCTGTTGAATTTTCATAGGCAACAGAATTAATATGTAAACCACTCATATTTTTAACATCTTCAATTAAATTGAGTAAATTAGCTTTTGTTCCTTTACATGTTTGAGTAACAACACATGAATAAACTAAAGCATTGGATGATTTAGATTCATCTGTATTATCATTTGCGTTATCAGATGAATTATCATCACTCTTTTTACTTGATAAATCTGTTTGTGTTATTTCAGACATTGTTAAATTAGTAGGACTAATTTTATGTTCTATTGTTAGATTTGTAATCAATTGATCAATATCTTCTTTTGACATAAGATTGTAAAATTGATCATTTAAAGCTTTAATTTCTTGATTAACATTCATAATTTGTGTTTTGATATCTTCTGTTGAAGAAGATGAACTTGTTCCTTTTAATTCAGTAAGTTGTAATTCTAAACTATCTTTTGAAGACTTTAATGATGTATGCGACGTTAATTGTGGTTGTAATAAAATCAACCATCCAAAACAAATAATCAATAAAATCACTAATATATAAATCAATGTCTTTTCTCTAGAAGAAAGTTTTTTAAATGAATCTTTAATCTTGTCCACTTGTCGTTCCTCCTTCTAATGTACATGTAATCGATGATTTATAAGTAATTGGTGTCGTATTCGTTACTGCTTGTGTTGTTGTCGCACCTGTTGTAGGGTCTGTTACGGTTTCCGTTGTTTCACTAACACCACCATCTTGAGTATACCCATTGTAATCAACTGTTTTAAAAGTACCTGATTCTCTTAGTGTTCTTACTGTTTCTTCACAACCATTAACTTTAGAAGCTGTTACAGTAAGTGATATAGCTCCTGTTTCTTGATTAAATGATATTGAATCAATTGTTAAGTTCTTACATGATTTATCAATTGTTTCTAAAATACCTTTATCAATTTGAGGGTATTTTGATAATGTTTGTGTAATTGTTTGTAAGTTTGTAAGTTGTTCATTGAGCTTACTTAATTCTTTTTGTTGATCAGAATTTGTATTAGATGCTGTTGCAGCAAGAGCCTCTTCTATTTGTGTTTGCAATGTATCAACATCCTTTTGTAAGTTCCTATTAGTGATTGTTAAATAAAGTGTACTTGTCGCAAAAATAAGAATGAGTAAAACAGGTAATGCGATAAGCAAGAGTGTTTTAGAATTTGTATTTATTTTTTTCTTTGTTTTATAGACAGATAAAAAATCAATATCTTTGTTACTGTTTCTTGCCATCTTATCTCCTCCACAAACTTCCTACAAATAAATATTTATGAATAGGAAAATTATTATCTTTACTACAAGTATAGTTTGTTGGTTTAAAACGAGAGGTCTCAATACTCAAATTAGAAGAAATAGTTGACATCAACATATCTTCTTCATAAGTTTCTAGCCCAGCAAAATAGATTTTTTCTAATTGAGCATCTTTATAAGCACCTTTAGTAAACTGCATTAATTTAGTAAGTGAATTGGATAATTCAGTAATAAAAGAAACTGTTCCACGATCAGAGAAAATACGTGTTCTATTAGCTATTTCATATTGTCCATTAATAAATAAATAATGAATAACATCTTGTCCATTGATTACTGTTAAAACATAAGATAGATTTGTTAATTTAAGAATAGATTCTGTTAATTTAATAATTGAATTTGTCATAATATCAATTGATTCTAATGAAATTCCCATTTCATCAAACAAATCAATATACGGCTTTAAAAACTCTTTTTCCATTGCCGCACACAAAACAAGTTGACCTTCTTTACCCTCAACTTTATCTTTTATAACAGCATAATCATATAATAAATCCGTATATTGACTTTCAACATCAATAAATTCATCCTTTACAAATTGAAGCATTTGTTTATGAGAAACTTCTGGTAAAACAGAACACTTCACTAAAATTTGTCCACTATCGACAACAAGTCTCACACTATCAACATTTTCTTTTTTTAAATCAAGTAAAACATCTCTAACAGGTTGATCATCAAGAATATTCCCATCTAACATTGTTCCTTCAACAAATTCAAATTCTTTGTAAGAAGAAATATGAATATTATTCTTTGAAACATTTCCTTGAACCATTTGTAATCCTTTTGTTGATAAAAATACAATATAACTCATAATTCCTCCTACATATTTCCTACATTGTTATACAATGTATAAATTGGTAATAATACAGATATAATAATTAAACAAAAACCAACTGCTAAAAAGATAATCATTAATGGTTGAATAAGGGTAATCATTCTTTCTGATGCTTGTTCTGCTTCAAAATCAAAATCATCTGCAAGAGTAGTAAGCATTGATTCCAAACGCCCACTTTCTTCTCCTACAAAAATACTACTTGTTAATTTAATATCAAAACCATCAATGTCCTTGATTGCTTGAGATAAACTTTCCCCGTTTCTTAATTTCTTAATAGCTCCGTCAAACTGTGATTCAATATAAACATTACCAATCGTTGTTTTAGCAATATTTAAAGCATTAACAATAGACATCCCACTTGTGTATAAAGAACATAAAGTTCTCGCAAATCTACTCGTATAAATTGTCATCAACAATTTACCAAACTTAGGAATTTTTGTTTTTAATTTATCTACTTGAAAACGTACCTTTTCTACTCTAAGTAAAGCAATAAAAGTGACAACCAACCCTGCAGCAATCAATAAGACAAAATACCAATAATCTTGTAAAAACTTAGAAATACTAATATTGATTTTAGTAATCAATGGTAATTCAACATTTTTAAAAATATCAAAGAAAGAAGGAAGCACTGCTAAATAAACAATCAACAAAACAGCAATTGTAATAACAATCAAAATAATAGGATACATCATTGCTGACTTTGTTTTACCTTTAATACGATGATCCTTTGAATACTGATTAGACATCGTTAAAGCCGTTTTATCCATATCCCCACTTGCTTCACCTGAACGATACATTTGAATCATTAAATTAGGAAAAGCAACACCTTGAGCTTCCATAGCAGCGGATAAAGTATATCCTTGTTGTAACTTTACATAAATATTTTCATAAATTTTTTTTATTTTTTTATTATCTTCTCTTCGAACCATAATAGAAAAAATACGAATCAAAGATAAACCAGAAGCAAGCATTGTTCCTACTTCTCTAGAATAAGCTGATAATTCATTTAATTTCATTTTATACTGATTAACAGTCTTTTTAGTGACATCTTGGCAGCTTACTAAAAACAAATTTTGTTCTTTAAGCTTTCTCACTAAATCATTTCGATCATCAGCTTCTAACGTTCCTCTTATTGTTTTAGCTGACATATCTTTCGAAATATATTTAAATGTAGCCATTCTATCACCTCTTTACATCATTAAATTTAAATACCAACTTATAATTTCACTACCATAAGATAAAGCAATAAAAATACCAATTGATAAATAAGGACCAAAAGCAATATGTCCTTTTTTATTAATCTTTTTACTTACCAATAAATAAATACTATAACTTCCTGCAAGTAAAATACCAATAAAAGCAGCAAGTAAACTATACTTCCATCCTAAAGCTATTCCTGAGACAAACATTAATTTAATATCTCCACCACCAAAAGATTCAGCAATTAAAACATTTAATAAAATCATTGGTACAGAAATACAAAACATTCCAATAATGCTTTCTAACAAAGACATATGTCTTACATACATTAAAACAATAGATACAAGAAGCATAGCTATATTTAAACCATCAGGAATAATCATTGTATCAAAATCAATCATTGTAATCGCAAGTAAAATCATCGCAATCACAAACATTAAAATCGTTTCAATACTAAAACCAAAACGATAAAAACAAAACATACCAATCAATCCACCAAAAATTTCAATCAAAAAACCTCTAATAGGAATCGAAGTATGACAATAACGACACTTACCCCTTAAAAAAATATAACTTACAATAGGAACCAAATCACACCATTTTAAAGTCTCACCACAATGATCACAATGACTTCTTCCCTTGACAAAACTCTCATTTCTAGGAACACGATCAATCACAACATTCATAAAACTCGCAACACACATTCCTATTAAAAACATATATACATAAATCAAAATAATAATTGAATCCATAAAAACCTCATCTAATCAAAATTATGATTACTATCAGTACTTACAATCTTTACATCCTTATTCTTTGTGAGTATAGCTTCAATATGATGAGCATCATCACTGATCCAATACATTTTATAAGTATTGCCATTTCTTTCTACATCAACATCATCTAACTCTGTCTTTTTCGCAATAATACCTTTTAATTGATTATTATCTGCAGTATCAATTGTATTACCACTCAATATATCTTTAATATAATCATTTATATCATCTTCACTAGGATCATCTGTTGCCCTATACTTAGCCACTTCCGTTTCAACCACTGTATAAATAGAATGTGCCTCTTGAATATAGCGAGACTCTTTAGCTTCATTTACATAACCAATTACAGAAGGTACAGCAATCGCAGCTAAAATAGCTAAGATTACTAATACAACAATAATCTCTACCAACGTAAAACCTTTCTTATTTTTCATCTTTCTCACCCTAATTAACACTTACTGTTATATCTTTATTTCTTTTAATTACAGAATAAACATTCTTTCCATCATCACTTTTAAAATTAACATAGTACTTTGCATTATCTTTTCCAATATAACTACAAGTACCAAACGTCACATTTTGAATATCCGTTTTTTTTGTTATTGTTTCTGTTAATTCTTTTTTATACTCAGTATTCTTATAAGTATCATCATTTAATTCATTGCCTAAAGCTTTATACCTTGCTTCCTCTGTTTGAATAACTGTATAAATAGAATGAGCTTCTTCAATATAGCGCGTCTTTTTAGATTCATCTACATATCCAAGAACAGCAGGTACAGCAATAGCAGCTAAAATAGCTAAAATCACTAACACAACAATAATTTCTACCAACGTAAAACCCTTGTTATTCTTCAATCTTTCCTTCATATGCCCATTCCCCTTTTTTGGTTATATTATAACATATATATACAAAATTTCTAATAATCCGACAAATATCTATTATAATTACAAGAAATAATTAAACAAAAATGGCTTATAATAATATAAGTCATTTTAATATGCTAATTATTGACTAACAGAAAGAATATCTACTTTCTTATTTTTTGTTATTTGTGCGTCTATTATTTTACCATCTTCACTTGTCCAATTTAAAATATATATCTTTGAATCTGAATGGATATTACTTACTTTAGGTATTCCGGTTTTTTGAGAAACAATTCCTTCACCCACTGTATTAAATTTTGATTTATCACAAATTTTAGCATACATAATAATCTTCCGCTCTATTATAATTCGATGGTTTATCTGTATAATCTATTTCATTTGCAAGTTTTGTTTCTTCAACCTGAATAACAGTGTAAATAGCTTTAGCTTCTGCAATATATTTTTCTTTTTTTGCTTCTTCAACATATCCTAAAACAGAAGGAACAGCAATTGCTGCAAGTATTGCAAGAATAACTAATACAACAATTATTTCTACCAGTGTAAATCCTTTTTTATTAAATCTTTTAATCATTTCAATTTCCTCAAATATGTAGAAATACCACTACTTTTTAAATAGTGGCATCATCTTTATTTACTTTTATTAGTTTTTAGAAGTAATTTTTACATCGTTGTTTTTAGTGATTGTGGCTTGAATTGTTTTTCCATCATCACTTTTCCAATTAACAACATATTCACCTTTTGTTGTAACTTTTCCAGATTCATCTTTTACTTCAGCAGTGGCATTGATAGAATTTACAGTTAATTTAGTCATATCTTTTGCTTTTTTACAAATACCTGTAGCAGTATAATCTGGTTTTTCTCCTAAAGCTTCAGCTTTAGCTTCTTCAGTTTGGATTACTACATAGATTGATCTAGCTTCTTGAATGTATCTTTCTTCTTTAGCTTCATTTACATATCCTAATACTGATGGTACAGCAATTGCAGCTAAGATAGCTAAGATTACTAATACTACGATGATTTCAACTAACGTGAAACCTTTTTTGTTAGATTTTTTTTGTAATTTTTTTAATAAATCTTTCATCATTTCTTTTTTTCTTCTCCCTTGTCTTGATATTTAAAGAAATCCTAGAAAGTTAAAAACCACCTATTATTTTGGTGGTTGCTATAACTTATAAATACACGAAAATATATCTTAATAGGTTAGGGCAACCGGCGATCATAGCACTTACGTACTTTAGACCCTAGGGCTTTGCGTCACTGTTTTTCAACAGCTTTGCCTTTTTCTTTTCTTTACAAATGTATAATAATATTTTTAAAGGGAATTTGCAACAAATTCCCTTTAAATTCGACCTTTTTTCACATATTTTTATAATTGAACAATCAATTCTATTATTTTTTGATAGCTATTTTTAACTATTTGTAGAAGTTTACCTGCTTCTTCAAGTTCTTCATCATTTAAGTTTTCTTTTTCTCTTAAACATTCTGTTAAATTACAACTTGCTTGATATAAATCATCAAATCCCAAATTAACACTTGTTCCTTTCAAGGTATGAATAAAACGGAAGGCTTCTTTATAATCAGCTTTATTAAAAGCATCAATAAGATTATCAAATGTTTCATCATCTTTAAATTTCAATACAAATTTTCTAATAAATTCTTCATTAAGTAATCTTCTTTTAACATCTTCAAAGTTCCCACCAACTTGTTTGTAAAATTCTTCTAACTCCATAAACAACTCTCCTATAATATTTCTATATCTCCTAATACCCCTAAAGCTTCTTCACCATCATAAATAACTTGTACAGTTATTTTAACATCTTTAATTGTATTATTGATTTTAAGTTTTGTATTCATCGAAAACTTATCTTTTTCTTTTTCTAAATCAATAGCTTGTTGTATGAATACATTAAAATCATTATTAATAAATAGTTTTGTAACTTTTTCATTACTTAATGGATCTATAATTTTAGGTTCTATATTTAATAATAATGCATCTTTTTTAGATAATGTAAGTAATGGTGGTACAACTGAATATTCAAATTGAATATTATTAGATAATTCACTGTAAAATTTATATTTTGATTTTTCAAAATATAAATCTTGATAAAGTAAATTAGATAAATTAAGACCTTCATCTTTTAAATGTTCTTGTGTACGTTCTTCAAAATATTCATTATCTTCATAAAATTCATTAATTTTTAAATCATTTTGAATGTATGATTCAATATCCATTAAACATTCTATAAGTAAAGGATTAAAAACACCACATTTGCCTTTTTGAATCATTTTTAAAGCTTCTTCATGACTATAAGCCTCTTTATAAACACGTTTACTTGTTAAAGCATCATATGCATCAACAATTGAAACAACTTGTGCCGCAATAGGAATTTCTTCTCCTTTTAAGCCATCTGGATAACCATTTCCATCATATCTTTCATGATGCCATCGACATATTTGATAACCATATTTTACAATTGGTTCATCATTATAAAATGGTAAACTATTTAACATCTTTGCACCGATGATAACATGTGATTTCATGACTTCCATCTCTTCTTTAGTAAGGGATGATGGTTTATTTAAGATTTCTTCTGGAATAGCAATCTTTCCTATATCATGTAAAGAAGAAGCCACTTCAATTGAAATCATATCATCTAAAGTTAAGGAATATTGATTTGTTTTCTTAACTAAAATATTTAATAACAATTTTGTAAGTTTTTTAATGTGTAATACATGTAAACCACTTTCTCCATTACGTGATTCAACGATATGACTTAAGATCATAATCATCATATCGTTATTTTTATATTTTTCATAGATTTGTTTATTAATGATGGTTGTAAGTTTTTTTTGTCTTTTATAATGAGAAATAATATTATTAACTTTTTTTAAGACAACAGCAGATGAAAACGGTCTTGTAATATAACCTGATATCCCTAATTCATAGGCTTTTTCAATACTTTGATCATCTTTATTGATAGAAATAATCATCACTGCTATTTCATCAATTAAATGATTTTGATTCATATATTTTAAAACCTCAAAACCATCCATTTCAGGCATAACAAGATCTAATAAAACAAGCGCAATATTCTTATCAGCTTTCATATACTCTAAAGCTTCATAGCCATTTTTTGCTTCTATAACTGTATATTGATTTAATATTTCTGATAATATTTCACGATTAAATTTTGAATCATCAACAATCAGTATTTTCCCATTTTTATCCATCCTAATCACCCTCATTACACCTTATTAATTTTAAATAAATATTTTTCCCAGATAAAATCGCATATCTTCTACTTAATTTATTATACCACTTTAATCCCTTTTGATTTTGATATAATAAACTAATAAAGTGAGTAATAATATTAAGTTCAAATTCTTCTAACTCTATTTCACCATAAAAACTCTTTTCAAATAACTCACAAACTCTTAAAAATTCTCCTTCATAAATGATTCCCATCTTTTCTAAAGTATCATCCACTTTTAAAGAATCTAAACCTAAACGATAATCAATTCCATAAGATTTTAAATACATCTCCATCAATCCATATAAATACTTCACTTTTCGAGTAACCGAAGCTCGATGATAAGCATGTTTAATTCCAATATTTAAGAATAATCTTCTAATTTCTAAGTAGATCCAAACAATAAATAAAACAACACATCCAATTGTAAAAACACCCATTACAAGTGATTCCATACTTTCAATACCACTAACAATGTTATAAATCGTCCCACCATTTTGACCATCATTAACACCTTGAGAATCCTTATGTCCCTTTTCAATATTTACTTGACTATTATCTCCTTGTGGAGTAGCAACCATATTCATCAGTGTATAAACATCATAATAATATCCCGGTGTTACATCAATAGGCAACCATCCCATACCATCAAAATAAACTTCTACCCAAGCATGACCATCTTTTGATGTAAGAGTAGCATTCCCTTCTTCATCAATAGCGTCACTTTTTAATAAATATCCTTCAACATATCTTGCTGGAATATTATAATGGCGAAAAGCTTCTACTGCTGTTGAAGCAAATAAAACATCATTTCCTGAAATCTTTTGATTTAAAAAATCTTCAAGAACATTTTCACTTTGAGTATTTGTTTTTTCATCATATTTCATATACTTAGTAAGTGTATCTCTAATATATTGTGAAATTGAATAAATACCTGTATTTTCAAATTCATCTTGATCAAATAAATGAGCAATCGTTTTTTCTAATCCCTGATCAACTGTCTGATAATTTTCATAAACAAATTGTCGATAAACAGCTTCTGTATCTAAATATTTCTTTTGAGATTTATTTGGTTGGTTAAGCCAGTCACTTCCTGTCATCAATTCACTTGGTGAGACAGAAGATGTTTCTGTATAACTATAATTCTTTGTTCCAAAGAGAGCATTTGACTTTAAATTAAGATCTTTTTGAATCAATGATGATGAAACATCTTTTTTAGAAACAGAATAAGGTGTATAGAGATATTTTTTATTAGCTCCTGTATTATTAATTTCTACTTTTTGAGATGTATCATCTAATTGAGATAATTTTTCATAAAGACTATATTGATAAGATGAAGAAAAATTCTTGTTTTCTAACCATTTCAACATTCCTTCATGTTTTCCATTATAACTTGCTCTTTTTAAATCTTGCCATTGATTATTTTGTAAAGTACTCCCTACAAACCCCTTTAAATACAAATTCTTTCTTTGTGAAACAGCTAATTGTAGACGTTCTTCTTCATTTTCATGAATTATAGATGCTTGCTTTAAATTACCTTGTGGAAGATTATCTTTACCATAACGAAGGTCTTCTACTTGTTGTAAGACTTCTTTTTTTATTTGTTGTAAAGATAAATTATCTTGATAAACAGGTAACGCTACAGCCACAAAAATAATTGAAATAATCACAAGCCATTGAACTGTTTTTGAATTGATCACTTTATTTTGGTAATACATCCAAATCATCAAAAGAGTGATTATACAAAGTGATCCCCCAATAAAAGAAAAACGATCAATCCATAAAGTAAAGGCAAAAACAATGGAAAAGATAAGAATAATACCCATCATTTTTTCTTTTTTTATCGAACGATAAATAAAATAAGTAATAAATAGAATAACAACCAAACTAAAAGCTTGTATATGACTTGTTGTAATAGCTTTAGTCATCATCAGATTTCTAGCATCATCAAATTGAACATTATACCATTGAATACAATAATTTATAATTCCCCAAAAGCCATAATAAAAACTTTGAAATGAATAAATAATCCCAATAATAAAAGTCATCACTATAGGAAAAATAATCTCTTTTGTTTTTGTTTTATAAGATAAAAGATTTACTCCTATTAAAACAAATAAACTGACAATAATTTCTAACAACCATGAACTTTCTACGATACTATGATAAAAGCACAAAAAACTAATCACTAATACAAATGAATAAAGGAGGGTCGTACTTAAAGAAATAATTTTATTTTTTTCCATTTTTGACCTCCTTATATTTCAAAACGATATGTATTTTCATCAATTAAATCAACAGGTAATTCATATAACTGATTTTGATGATGTTTTGTTGTTTGTACTTTTTCAAGATGATCTTTTACAGTGATTGCACTAACACTTAAAAAATCATTTAATTTTGAAATTTCTTCATTGAAATTTCCTGCTGTAACATAAATCATTTTTGTAAAAATCAAATCTAACTGTTCACTCATAAAAAGATGTAATGCATCTCCGTTTTGTAAAGAAACACCTTTATAAAACCATTGTTCTAATGTCGTATAGTAATCTTGAACATTATTCATTTCTAACCAATAAAAACTTCCATGATCATAAAGTGCTACATAATGACCTATATTTTTAAGTAATAATTCTTCTGACATACTCATTGCAAAAGATAATGCTTTTGATAAAACCTTTTTATCAACTTCTTCATTTTGATCATTTAAACCAATATCAACTAATAAAACTGTTTCAAAACTACTATTGTGTGTTCCTTCTTTAAGAAGCATCTGTCTAGTTTTAGCTGTTAATTTCCAATGAACATGACGAATATCATCTCCTGGATAATATTGTTTTAAATCAAAGATTTCAGACATATCCAACCCTTTTCTATATTGATACTGGAGTAGTCCATTTTCATAAGGTTTAGAAAGTTCATTATACAATAGATTCATTTCGATTTTACTAGGATACACTATCATATGATGTTTTTGGTTTTGATGTAAAGAAACTCTACAAAAGCCAAATACATCATATAAATAAATATTTTCATAAGAAAATGTTACTTCTCCACAATATGTTGCTGTATATTGATGTTCTTTCTTCGAATATTTCATTCCTAAAGGAATAAATATTCTTTTTCTAATTTGACTTTGTAACGTATTATTTTCATAAACAAAATCATACTCTATTCTTCCAGAAACAAGTAGTCTATATTGACTTGTTATTTCAGATACAAAAGATAAACGTTTTCCTACTTCTCCTTGTTTTTGTCCATGAAGATCAAGTTGAATATAACGTGCTTCTAATTTCAACAAAATGAAAAGCATAAGAGGAAATAAAATACTTATTGCCCAAATAACTAAAAAGTAGAAATAAGTCGAATAAATATATGCAATAAAAATGAGAATATTGATAACTGCATAAACAAAATATTTATTTTTCATAATCTAATCAGCCAATGGTGGTTTCACTTCCACTAAAATTTCTTTTAAAATATCTCTGGCATCTAATCCTTCTACCCTTGCTTGTGGACGTAAAATCAAACGATGTGCACAAACATCTAAAAAAACATCTTGTACATCTTCTGGAATAACATAGATACGATCTTCTAATACGGCATGTGCTTTAGCCATTTGTACAAGTGCTAAAACCCCACGAGGAGAAACTCCTAATTCAATAAGGGGCATTTCTCTTGTTTTTTCACATAATAAGACAACATATTTTAAAACATCATCACTGATACGTACAGATGATAAATAGTTTTGTACTTCTATAACATTTTCTTTTGAAGCAACTACTTTAATTTTATCAATTGGATTATCATATCGACGCGATTTAATAATCTCAATTTGTTTATCTAAATCAGGATATCCAATCGATAAACATACCATAAAACGGTCTAATTGAGATTCTGGTAAAGGTTGTGTCCCTGCGGAACCAATGGGGTTTTGTGTCGCTATTGAAATAAATGGATGAGGTAAATCATAAGTAACACCATCAACTGTCACATTATGTTCTTCCATAGCTTCTAATAAAGCAGCTTGTGTTTTTGGTGATGTACGGTTAATTTCATCTGCTAAAAGTAAATTACTAAAAACAGCCCCTGGTCTAAATTCAAATTTTTGAGTTTCATTATTTAACATTGTAAAACCAACAATATCAGAAGGTAAGGTATCTGTTGTAAACTGAATTCTTTTATAATCCAAACCTAAAGCTTTAGAAAAAGCTAACGCCAATGTTGTTTTCCCCGTACCAGGAGTATCATTTAATAAAATATGTCCTCCAGCATAAATTGTCATTAATACTTTTTTAATTATTTCATCCTTACCAATGAATACTTTTGATATTTCATCAATAATATGTTGTGATTGCTCAATTATCATTTTCTTCTCCCTCGTTTTCTAAAGCTTCTTGTTGATTGTTATTTGAATCATCTTGTTCTTGATTATTCTCTGTCTGTATTTCTTGTTGATCATCTTTTGTTTGAGTATCAGGCCCTCCTATTTGATTATCTAAATTTTGATTTTCGTTTGTTTCAGGTACCACATAATTTAATAATGCTGCAACCTTCTTTTCTGCTTCTTTAATTTCATTTTCATGAATTTGAGCATCTGATATTTCATATCCTGCAAAACTATATTTCCAATTATCTATGTATGTTTGTTCTAAACCTGTCGCATCACCTGAAAGTGTAACATGAAAATCATCTGCTAAATCTTGACCAAATTCAAAGCCATTTCCATCACCATAATAATAAAGTAAGATAGGTGTAGCATTTTGGAAAACAACTTCCTTTAGAGTACTTCCAAAATTATTTGTCCAAAGCCGTGCTGGATACTCTGCATTATTCCCATAAACTTTTGGAAATGTCACTTTTGTAAGACTCGTACCACTAAATGCAGCCATTCCTATTGGACCTAAGCCATCTGGCAAAGTAAGTTCACCTTCTAATTTTGTTTCATAAAAAGCATAATCATCAATCCAATACATATCATCTGTCATATTTAATTGAATCGATGTAATAGGAACACTCTCGAAAGCATTCATACAAATCTCAAAGGTACCTTCTTTCGTAGCAACAGCTCCACTAATATCTGTTGTTGCACTAATTAAATAAAATTCATTATCCACTGTAATTGTATTTCCATCTTGATCTGATCCTCTAGCATAACCATATAAGATAGCTCCACCATAAGATTCATCTAAAAAATAACTACTACTATATGTATTACCACCATAATATCCATCGCCATCATAAGGAACAAACATTTTTTGATTCGTTGATGGTAAATAATAATTTTCAAAATTTGCATTTTTAGCATTTAAGGCAATATAACGAAGATTAGGAAAGGACCCATCCGTTATTTCCAAAGCATTTTCTTGAATTGTAATCGTATCTGTATTAGCTGAGAAAATACCTTCTAAATCATCACAACCATAAAAAGCATAGCTATCAATTTGTACCACTTGTTTAGATAATTTTACAGATTTCAATCGTTTACAATTTGAAAAAGCATTTTTACCAATTTCAGTAATTATTACTCCTGGAATACTATCTTCATCAAAATAAACTAAATCACTTGGCGCATTTAATAAAATGGTTGCATGTGCACGATCTCGATAATACATTTCTAAATATTCAAAACCATCTTTTACATTTAATGATGAATCGGTTTCATTCAATAAAGCAAACTCTGTTGGTTCTAATAAATCACTCCATTTAGATTCATACAAATGATAATAATTTCTAGCAATACTAATTTCTTTAAGATTATCACTATCACTAAAAGTATCTTTATAAACACTTGGCATATCTTGAGTTAAAATCATCACATTTTCAACACCACTGTCTTTAAAAATTTGATGACCTAATTCAATATTTCCTCCTGTTAAAATAATCTGTGTAATATCACTATTTCCACTAAAAGCTTGATCAGCTATTTTTTCTACTGTTTCAGGAATAACAATTGTCCCACTTGCACTATCTAAAGTACTTACTAGTATCTTTTCATCATCACTAAAAACCAAATTATTACTTACTGTATAATCATAAGATTCATTATTTTCATTAACTATACTTGTTACAAAACTTCCATAACTCTTTTTAAAATAGTCTAAATAATATTGATCAGGTACGTGAACTGTTGAATCTGTAGGAATATTAGAAAAAGAATGGCTATCTATCAAACACTTACCTTCAAAATAAATATCATGAACATACCACGAAATAGAACTACTAATTGATGTAACTCCTTCAGGAATATAAATAGCATCAGCTATTGGTGTTTGAAGAATCACTGTTTGAGATTTATCCATTAATAATCCATCTTCATTTGAACTAAAATTAGGATTATTTTCATCAACGATATACTTTCCATATAAATCAGGTCCTGTCCAGCCATAACCAAAAGAAATATCATCAACGATCTCTGAAATATAAAAATCACCATTAAATTCTTTTCCAAAAATATCATTTAATTCTACTTTTTTTATACCATCTGGTACATGAATATCAGCATTTAAATCTCCAACATAATTGGTAAAAGCATATTCATAAATTGTCGCAAATATTGGTGAAAAAATCGTTTTATCTTGTAATTGAACAATATATTCCTCTGGTAAATCTACCATTTCTTGAGGAACAAGTGTAATTCTTCCTTTTTGAGTGATTGTGTAGTCAGATTGATCTTCAATAACACTACCATCTTCCTCTTTCCAGCCAATAAACATTTGTGTAGAATCTTGATATGTTGGAATTATTAAATTGTAATATTTTCGTAAATCTTCTGTTTCATTTTTCTTTAAATAAAAATATTTTATTTCTTGTTGATTATAGTCTTGTAAGGAAATACGTGCCTGATAATCAACTTTAAATTCATAAATATATTCTTGCCATGGACTTGATTCATTTAGTCTAAAATAAAATGATACTTTAAAGTTTTCTGTTGCATATTGAGGATAAGAACCTATTTTAAAATTATCATTATAATTTTCTATTCTATAAAGTGTTGGATAGCTATCCCCCTCTTTCCTTTCTGAAACCATCACAACCATATTACAAAGTAATTTCCATGGAGTGATCACACAACCATCATAGAGCATTGTAAGATTGTCAAGATATAAATCTTCTGCAGCCATAAAATGAATATTGTATTTTGCATTTTCTTTTTGTTCAATTCCTGTATTTGGCAAAGAAATGGCATCTTTATAAATCTCATTATTCGATAAATCTGGTAGCGTTGGTTCTGGATCTGGATCAACAATCGGTGTTGTTTCATGATTTGTATTTTTATTTACTTCATCATTAGCGATGCCTGAACTTGCATCTCCTGTAGCAATAGGCATTCCTGTTCCGGGAATGACAACAGTTGCATTTCCATTATTTGTTGTTCCATTTGGATTAACACCTATCGTATTGCCACCATTTGTCCCCATACCTGTTTGTCCATAAATTTTTGTTGGATCCACTCTTCCTTGATTTTTAAATAAATAAGGAGAATTATTAAAATTTGTTTGTGAAATTTTATCTAATGCTTGTTGATTTTCATTAAGATATTGACTTTCATCTTGATTTTGATTTGTGTTTGTTTGTTGATTTTGATTTGAAAAAACAACTTGATTATTTTTCAAATCTAAAGCTTGTGATTGTGGTGAGAAGATTGAACTGTTTTGGTAAAGTTGATAAGCAGAAATCGCACATGAAAAAGAAACAACCGTCACAACCACAGCTTTTCCTAAATACGGTACTGATAATTTAAATGTCTTTTTCATTATGCATCTCTCCTTGAAAAATATTCACTTAATTCTTTTTCCATTACATCAAAATCAATAGGCTTTGAAAAATGTCCATCCATTCCCATCTCTTTAGAATAGCGTTTATTTTCTACATATGCATCAGCAGATAAAGCAAAGATAGGAATTGCTTTACCCGATTCCATCGTTCTTATAATTTGCGTTGCTTCATAGCCATCCATTTGCGGCATTTGTATATCCATTAAAATCAAATCATAATAATTTTTAGCATGCTTCTTAAATGTATCAACCGCTTCTTGTCCATTTTCTACACGTTCGACAAACGCTCCTTTAGAATTTAATACACTCATACAAATCTCTGCATTAATTTCATTATCTTCAGCAAGCAATATACGCTTTTTCTCAAAACTAAATTGTTCAACAACAACTTCTTTTTCATCTTCATATTCTTGACTTGGAGCAACTGGTAAATTTAAAAAGACTGTAAAATCGGTTCCTTTACCTTCAAGACTATCAACAACTATTTCTCCACCCATCAATTTAACAAGCTGATCTGTAATAGCCATTCCAAGTCCACTACCACCATACTTTTTAGAAATTTCAACTCCTTCTTGTTCAAACGGTCTGAATATATGACTTAAAAACTCTCTTGACATTCCTTTACCTGTATCATGAACACGCATCATAATATTTGCAACCTTATCTTCTTTATACATTTGTCTAAATGTTACTGTAATTTCACCATTATCAGTAAACTTACTAGCATTGGATAATAGATTAACAAGTATTTGCATAATACGTAATTCATCCCCCATAAAATATTTTGCATCAAAATCAAAATAATCGATTTTAAATAAAACATTTTTCTTTTCAATTGTTTCTTTAAAAATATTATTTAATTGTGCTTTTAAATGATAAATATTAAATGGTTTACTCTCTAATTCTAATTTTCCTGCTTCCATTCTTGACATATCCAAGACTTCATTGATGAGTGAAAGTAAATACTTAGAAATATCTTCTGCTTGTTGTAAATAGTAGCTTCCTTGTTTAGCATCTTGTTTTGATTGTCTGGCTAATGTTAGCATCCCAATAATTCCATTCATAGGCGTTCTAATTTCATGTGACATTCTTGATAAAAATGAAGCTTTATATTCACTTTCATTTTTAGTTGTTTCTATTTGTTGTAAATAATCTAATTCTTTTAAAACATCTTCACTATGGTCATAAAAAGCAAATAGATGATATTTTCCATGTTCTATTGCAGTAATTGTTAAAATGAACCATTTATTTTCATCTTTCATTTTAAAAGAATATTTAAAAGGTTCTTGTTGATTCCATTGCTTATATTCTTTTAAAAATTGTCGGTAAGTATCATCTTCTACAATTTCTTTTAAAACTTCTATATCAACTTGTATACGTTTTGGTAAAATATGAAATACTTCTTCAAAGTGAGAAGATAAAAATAATACTTTGTAATCTTTCTTTCTAACTAAGACATATACTTGACTTTGATCTTTATAAAAAATATTATTTAAAAACTCTTTTTGAGAAAAGCGAGGATTTTTATGTTTTTTATAAAAAAAAGCAATCATATTTAATAAAATCACAAGACCAATTACTAAAACAATCAATAAAAAAATTGTCTGACTATTCTTTCCTATTGTTATAATGATTTTTTTCATATAAAAATCCTCCCTTTTAAATTTATATAGTCACCCACTTTTTTATTATAAGGACAATCTCAAACTTATGCAAATTTTCATTTTCTGTTCATATAAAAAATATATACTTTTTAAGAGGTGATTTTATGTTTTCAAATGACAATGAATTAAAAAAATACTTTTATTTAATAAGTTATGCAGGTATTATCTTAGCTATTATTTTAAATTTATCGTCTGTTTTTAGTTTTATTCAATATCTTTGGCAATTAATTATTCCTTTTATAGTTGGTTTTTGTATTGCTTTTATTTTAAATATTATTACAAATCAATTAGAAAAAAGTTTATTAAAAAATGTAAGAAATAAAAGAATGATTTCATTTATTTTAACTCTTATTTTATTTGTTAGTTTTTTATTACTTATTTGTTTTATCATTGGACCTGAACTAATCCATTCTCTTAAAGAAATTGTTAAATTGGCGCCTAATGCTTATGATCAACTACTTATTTTCTTAAAAGAAAATAGAAATATAATGAATGGAAGTTTTAAAAATATCATCGATTCTATTATTTCTTTAGATCTTGACTTATCTGCTTTATATAAAACAATTATAAATAATTGGCAAAGTTTATTTCATTCTGGATTTTCTATTTTATCAAATACATTAAGTAGTTTATATACTTTCTTTATTGGTCTTGTCTTTTCTATTTATCTTCTTTTTTCTAAAGAAACATTATCTAGACAACTTAAAAAGACAACAATTGCTTTTATTGGAAAAGATAAAACTGAAAAAGTTTGTAAAATCATTCAGTTATCAGGTGATACTTTTACAAGTTTTATTACATGTCAATGTTTAGAAGCTTGTATTCTTGGAAGTATGTTTATTGTTACAATGGGTATTTTAAAAATGCCTTACGCTATGTTGATGGGAGTAGTTATTGCGATAACTGCATTGATTCCTGTTTTTGGAGCATTTATTGGATGTTTTATAGGAATTATTATGATTGGTATTGTAAATCCAATCCAAGCTATTGAATTTATTGTTTTATTTTTAGTTCTACAACAAATTGAAGGTAACTTTATTTATCCTCATGTTGTAGGAAATTCTGTAGGTCTTCCTTCTATTTGGGTCTTTGTAGCTGTAATCATAGGTGGAAATTTAATGGGTATCATGGGAATGTTTTTATTTATTCCTTTAACATCTATTTTCTATACTTTATTTAAAACTTATGTTAAAGATCAATTAAAAAAATAAACATCTTAATACAAAAAGCCAAGACTCTCATCGTCTTGGCTAATGGATAAGATGTAAAATATCATCTTCATTACTAATACCAAATATATGTTCAACAAGCATATTAAGTTGTTGAGAATTGAATTTATCGATTTTCATCATTAATTCTTTTAGATCCTTCATAATCTCCTTCATATAATCCTTGCACTGCTTCTACAAGATATCTTACTTGTGAATTTTTAATCTTTGTTGTATCTATTTCTTTAATATCTACAAAAAAGTATTTCCAATCATTATAATATTTTTCCATACTTTTTGATTTATCCATCATCTCTTGTAGTCTTTGGGGTTCCTTCCAAAAAGAAGAACCTGCATAAAAGACAATCATAATATTAGGCATCAATTTTTTACGCCCACTGATCAATTGATTATAATAATCCAACATTTCATATATTCCTGTTCTAACAACCATCTTTTGATCAATTGTACTTTGATATTCAACTCCCAACACATGCTAGACTCCTTTATGAGGTATCTTTTTAGTAATATCTCGATATCTTTTGATATTTTTAAAATATTTAAACCTTTTTAAGCTACATTATTTTAAATAAAAAAAGAAAAACTAAACCTTACGATTTAGTCTATATCTTCTACTATTTTATTAACGATATCCGTTAGTGTTCCATCATTTTTTACATGATAGTGGCAACTATCTAAATAAAGTTGATGTCTTTCATCAAATAATTGATAAAGTTTTTCTGGTCCATCTTTTAATAATGGTCGATGAGCTGTTTCTACATCTGTTACAATATTATCTACAGGTCGATCAATATAGAAAACAGTACCCGCTTGTTTTAAAACGTCTCTATTTTCTTTTCTTTTGATGACTCCCCCACCTGTAGAAATAATATAGCCGTCAAGCTTTGCCATATCTAAACATGCTTCACTTTCTCTGTCCCTAAAATATTCCTCAGAGATGGCAAACATATCAGGTATTGTACATTGATATTTTTTTTCAATATATTTATCCATATCAATAACTGGCATCTTTAATTTTTCTGATAATAATTTGGAGATGGTTGTTTTACCACACCCCATGATTCCCACTAATATAATATTTTTCATTCTTACGCCCTTTTATAATTTCCCAATACTTTTAACATTGTACTATTTGCTTTCATTTTATTAATAGCACGTTGAATTCTTTCTTCATGCATATTTCCTTCAAAATCAATATAGAAATAATATTGCCAATATTGTGTTTCAATTGGTCTTGATTCAATACGATCCATATTAATTTGACTTTGTTTAATTGTTTGTAACATGTTATCTAAAGCTCCAACTTGATGAGGTAATGTAAAGATAACAGAAACTTTATCACTTTCTTTTGGACAAATAAGTTCTTTAGAAATCACCATAAAACGTGTTCTATTGTTTTTCTTATTTTGTACATTTTCTTTTAACATTTCTAAACCATAAAGTTTACATGCAAGTGGTGATGCAATGGCTGCTTTAGTTGGATCTTTTGAATCCATTACATATTTAGCAGCCATGGCTGTATCTTGAAATGGTCTTTGTTCAATATAACGATGTTGATATAAAAATTCACTTGATTGTGCTAATCCTTGTGGATGTGAGTAAACTTGTCTGATATCCTCAATCTTTGTCCCCGGAAGTGCCATTAAACATTGACTGACATTAACTGCAGTTTCTCCTACAATATAGAAACCATATTTTCTAATTAAATCATAGTTATCATTAATTGAACCTGTTAAACTATTTTCAATTGGTAAAACACCATAATCAATTTCACCATTTTCTAAAGCCACATAAACATCTTCGAAGTCTCTATAACCAATATTCTTTGTTCCTTCACCAAAGAAATTTTCAACAGCACTTTGTGAAAAAGCACCTGCAATTCCTTGATAACCTACAACAGGATCTTTTTTAAAGTCTGTTTTAATATTTTTATCTAATTCAAGTGGTAATAAATCTGATTGATAAGATTTAGAAACTGTCATCATTTCTTGAATAAAACATCTTGCATATTCTTTTAATTGATCATTATTTAAACGATTTAAGTTCTTTTCAATAACTTCTCTTTCTCTTTCAGGTTGGAAAATTTCTAAATTATTTTCAATTTTATATTCAACGACACTTTTTGAAAGAGCCATACGTTTTTCAAAAAGTTCCATTAATTGTTGATCAATTGCATCTATTTCAATTCGGCATTGTTTTAAATCTTTCATACTTATTCCCTCATCATATCAAGTATTCCTAAAGCCATCATTGCTTCTACAACAACAACTGCTCTTTGTACAATACAAGGATCATGTCTTCCTTTTATTTCTAATTCTACATTTTCTTTTGTTTCAATATTAATCGTCTTTTGTTTTTTAGCAATCGAAGGTGTAGGTTTAAAAGTAACCGTACAACTTACAGGCATACCATTTGTAATACCACCAGTAATGCCACCATTATGATTTGTAGAAGTTCTTACATTTCCTTCTTCATCATAATAATAACAATCATTGGCTTCACTCCCTAACATTTCATCAATACTTTCTCCATCGCCAAAAGAAACACTTTTAACGGCTGGAATTGAAAACATCAATGAAGATAAATGACTTTCTAAAGAATCAAAGAAAGGTTCACCTACTCCAGCAGGAACATGTAAAGCAACACATTCAATTTTTCCACCAACACTATCTAAATTTTCTTTTGCTTTTAAAATCGTTTCTTCCATTTTTTCAAAAACATCCTCTTTAATTGTTGGATATTGTTTTTCACTTAATTTTAAAAGCATTTCATCATCTACATTTACAGGGAACTTTTCATCTTTGATTTTTCCAATTGATAAAATATGTGCTCCTATAATAATTCCTTTTTGTTTTAAAATCTGTTTAGCAATATTTCCCGCAAAAACGATTGGGGCTGTAATTCTTCCAGAAAAATGACCACCCCCACGGACATCATTAAATCCTTTATATTTAATATAAGCAGGATAATCACTATGTCCTGGTCGCATATTTGTTTTAAGTAAAGAATAATCTTTAGAATGTTGATCACTATTATAGATGACTCCTGTAAGAGGTGCTCCTGTGGTAATGCCATCTTGTAACCCTGATAAAATTTCTACTTGATCTGCTTCTTTTCTAGCTGTCGACATTTTATTTTGTCCTGGTGCTCTTCTTTTCATATCACGCGAAACTTCATCTAAATCAATTTGAATACCGCTAGGAAGATTGCCAATGGTAATACCAATAGCTTTTCCATGGGATTCACCAAAAATTGTAAGTTCTATATTATTTTTATAAGTTGCCCCCATCGATTTTTCCTCCTAACATCTCGAAATCTTCCCAAAAACTTGGATAAGATTTTTTAACACATTCTTTATTATCAATAATGACTGGTTCCTTACACACTGTTGAAGCAATCGCTAGCATCATCGCCATACGATGATCATCATGACTTGATACATTTCCACCAGTTAAAGTTTCTACACCATCTAATTCCATAGAAGATTCATGTTCAACTGCATGTGCTTTTAGTTTATTCAATTCTTCAACTGTTGCTTGAAGACGATCACATTCTTTAATACGTAAACGTCCGGCATTGATGACTTCACTATGTCCACTTGCAAGTGCTAATGCAAGAGAAACAACTGGAATAACATCAGGGCATTGACTCGCATCCACAGTTGTTGCTTTTAAACCATGACTCACCACTTTAATTCCTTCATCATTTTCCACGATTTCACAATTCATTTGTTTTAAAAAATCAATTGTTGCTTTATCACCTTGTAAAGAATCTAAGTTTAAATCTAATAATGTAACATCATTTCCTAAAGCACCCGCTACTAAATAGAAAGCAGCTTGAGAAAAATCAGATTCCACACGATAATCTTTTGCCTTATATTCTTGTCTACCTCTTACAATAAATTGTTTATATTCATGATTCACAATTTCAATACCATAAAGTTTTAATACTTGTAATGTTAAATCAATATATCCTTTACTTTCAAGTGGTGTCGTAATTTCAATGATTGAATCAAATGATAATAAAGGTAAAGCAAATAATAAACCGGTAATAAATTGTGATGAAATATTACCTGGAATACGATATAAATCAGGTTTTAATTCACCCACAACATTTAAATCTAAAACATTTTCACGATATAAATAACCAATATTTTGTCTTTCAAAGATTTCATAATAGGTATCTAATGGTCTTTTCCCTAATTGTCCTCTTCCTATAAAACGTACTTTATTTTCTTTAGCAAGAGAAATAGGAACCATGAAGCGAAGCGTTGATCCTGATTCTTCACAATCAATTTGGACTCCTGGCATCGTATTATTTTTAGTAAATGTGTAATTACCATTAATAATAAGATAATCTTCATGTTGTTCAATAATTGTTCCAAGTGCTTCCATCGCACCAATTGTTGCTTTGATATCTTGAGAATATTCAATATGATCAATTCTTGAAATACCTTTAGCAAGACTGGCTGCAATAATCGCACGATGTGCTAATGATTTTGAAGGTGGAACAGATACTTTTCCTTTTAGTTTTGTAGGAATTAACTTAATTTGACTCATTTTATACCCTTTCTTTTTTTAATAAAAATTCTTGATTTGTTTGATAAACATAACTATTTCCTATTTCTTTTAATAAAACAACAGATAATGAATTATTAATATTCTTTTTATCTAAAGAAATAGCTTGAATAAGATTTTTTGTTTCAACTTGACATTCATATGGTAGATTGTATTTTTGTAAAATTTCTTTAATTTGCATGGAAGATCCTGTTTTTGTCAAATCTAGACTTTCAGCAAGTTTTGTAATTTGATACATTCCAATACCTACGGCTTCCCCATGAGAATATTTTTCATAGTGATAATATTGTTCTATGGCATGCGCATAGGTATGACCAAAGTTAAGTAATAAACGATCACCAAAATCAAATTGATCTTTTTCAACAACTTCTCTTTTGATGTTGACACAATTATATATGATTTCATCAATAAATTCATAGAGTTCTTCAAAATTTTGATAAGAATTTAATTGATCAAATAATTTTTTATCTTTAATACATCCATATTTAATGACTTCTCCCATGCCATCACTGATAAAATGTGGATCTAATGTCTTTAATGTACATGGATCAATCAAAACCATGGATGGATGATAGAAAGCTCCTACCAGGTTTTTCCCTTCAGGTAAATCAACCGCTACCTTTCCACCAACAGAACTATCCACTTGTGCAAGTAAAGAAGTAGGAATTTGAACAAGTTTTACCCCTCTCAAATAACTACTTGCAACAAATCCTGCCATATCACCAATCACACCACCACCTAAAGCAATGATTAAATCCGTTCTTGTAAGTTTAAAATCTAAACATGCTTTATAAAGCGTTGGTAACATATCAAAACGTTTTGATTTTTCTCCATGAGGAACAACGATATGATTGACTTTAAAATCTTTTTCAAGATTTAAAGTCAAATCATCGCCATATAAAGGATAAACTTGATCATCGGAAATGATCATAATTTTCTTTCCTTTAAAGACTTCTTTTATTTTTTCATTTGCATGTTTTAAAATATTTTTTTCTATATAAATAGGATAACTATGTTCCTTTAAATTAACGATCATTTCCATCTCAGTCACCTTAAATTTCTTTACCAACAGCATCAGCAATTGGTTTTAATTCTTTCATCAATTGTTCAA
>ERZ857998.940-NODE-940-length-37179-cov-7.388455_pt1 | contig 37179 bp, 41 predicted proteins | sample MGYA00519954_ERZ857998 | MGnify/ENA primary metagenome ERZ857998 (study PRJEB31778, sample SAMEA3449424) | human gut metagenome | biome: human gut; feature: human-associated habitat; material: faeces | place: United Kingdom | collected 2010/2012 ...
CGGAAAGGTCTGCTACACCCTCTGATTGCTCCTATTAATAACCGCCCCCGGGCTTTAAGCAGGTGCTTGTAAAACAGGTTTAGGCCGAAATTACGAAATGAGCATCTGTCAGACGGGGATTGGCTAATGAAAAAGGCACCATATTCAGCTTTTGCTGGATATGGTGCCTTTTTATCTATTTCCTCTTTTTCTTACCCTTGCTGGCTGATGGGACTTTTCATGTGCTTGGACCGCTTGAGAATGTGAATCAGGGTGACGAATGGCTCCTTTCCAGCGAGAAGCCATACATGAAAACTCAACGCTCTGCGGCAAACTAATATCGCCGTCCGGCGAAACCATTTTACCACAGAGCGCACAAGAAAACAGGAGGAAATTGTAAATATGAAGCTGAAAAAGTCAGAAACCTACCGAAACGAAATCAAGTCCGATATCGTCCGCGCCGGAAGGACCACGACGGAGGTGGTGGACTCCCTCTCCGACGAATACGGCTGGAGCCGCAGCGTCCCCAACCTCTCTGGCAGGCTCAAGTGCGGTTCGCTCCGCTCTGGCGAGGCCGCGGAACTGGCCGACGCACTGGACTGCGATCTTGCATGGCAAAAGAGGGGACAATCATGACCGAGAATAAAACCTACGGCTATATCCGCGTTTCCAGCACCGACCAGAACGAGGAGCGGCAGCTAGTGGCCATGCGGGCGGCGCAGGTGCCGGAAAAGAATGTCTATATGGACAAGCAGTCCGGTAAGGATTTTGACCGCCCGCAGTACAAAAGGCTCGTCAAAAAAATGAGGCCGGGCGACCTGCTCTACATTTTGAGCATCGACCGGCTGGGACGCAACTATGAGGAGATTCAAAACCAATGGCGCATCCTCACCAAGGAAAAAGGCATCGACATCGCGGTGCTGGATATGCCGCTGCTGGACACCCGGCAGGGCAAGGACCTCATGGGGACCTTTATTGCCGACCTTGTGCTGCAGATCCTGTCCTTTGTGGCGCAGTCGGAGCGCGAGAACATCCGCAAACGGCAGGCGGAGGGCATCGCGGCGGCAAAAGCGAAGGGCGTCCGCTTCGGCAGGCCGCCCGTGGCCGCGCCGGAGGATTTTGGGAAAATCGTCGCGTCGTGGGAGCGCGGGCGCATTCCCTTTTCCGAAGCGCTCAGCCAAAGCGGGCTGGCGCAGGCGACCTTTTACCGCAGGCTGCGGGAGTACCGGCTGGCAAACATGCCGGGAAAATAGCAGTAGCTACCGCAAGGTGTACCTTTTGATAGCCACTTATACATAAGAAATCATAGCACAACCCCAGCTCAAGAGCAAGCATTTCCGTCATTTTTCTTGACAGAGTCTGCAACCTTTTCCTAATTACGCCCCAAAAGAGCAAGTGTCAAAAGGTACACATTCTGCCACTTTAACCCATGGAAAAATCTGCCAGAAAACGGCAGCCGCGCGGGAAAGGTGGTGATGGGCATATATGAATGTGAATGCGGCAACGCCGCTTAAGGAGCGTCGAAACAAAAACCGCCCGCCAGGAGGCTTTTTTGCAAATTATACAGGGCTCTCCCAAAACTGCGGCGTCGCCAGAGAGCGCATATGAAATACCCGATTTTAACGATGAGGAGGAAAAAAATGAAGAAGAGAATAACTAAACTGATGAGTACTCTGCTGTGCTGCGTGATGTTGCTGGGACTTTTCCCCACCGCAGCATTTGCGGGCGCAATCAGAGGTGGTGACCAGCCCGGTGAAACGGCTCCCGACGCGCCTGCCGCAACCGATCTCCCCACCGCCTATACCGTTCAGTGCGTCACCGAGGGCGCCGGACATACTGCGGTGTCCGTCAATCAGATCGCGGATACCGCTTCCATCGGTACGGTGTCCCAGAGCGGCGACAGCTATGTCTGCCCCATCACTGTGTCCACCTTGAAATATGCGGATGCATATTCTGCGGAAGTCGGCAAAAAGCACTCCGCTGTTAACGATTCGATCTTCTTCCATATGACCTGGAAGGACGCCCGTTGGGTTGCCCCGGCGGCAACCTCCTTGCCCGCCATCGACGTGGAGTGCGAGTACGGCGTCACCTACAGCTATGATAACAGCGTTCCCGCCGAGGTCATGGCCACCCTGCCCACCAACAGCTACACCTACTCCGTCGGCCAGAAGGTCACGACGGCGGCAAAGCCTGAGGACGTCACGGTTGGCGATTACATCTGGAAGTTCCAGACCTGGCAGCTAAACGGCGTCGATGTTGCCCCCAACACCCAGATCGAGATGGTCCAGGGCGGCCTGACCTTCACCGGCATCTGGACCCGTGAGGCCATGAAGCCCGCCGAGTACACTGTCACCTTCGACGCCAACGGCGGCTCTGTGTCCCCGGCAAGCGCCATCACCGGCACAGACGGCAGACTGTCCGATCTGCCTACTCCGACCCGCAGCGGCAGCTACTCCTTTGACGGCTGGTACACCGCGGTAAGCGGCGGCGAGAAGGTAACGACCTCCACCGTCTTTACTGAGAACAGCACCATTTATGCTCACTGGACCCGCACTGGCGGCGGTTCTTCCGGCGGCTCCCACAGCGGCGGCTCTACATCCTACGCCATTACTGTGGCCGATGCCGAAAACGGCAGTGCGACCGCAAGCCGCAAGAGCGCCAGCAAGGGAACCACCATCACCGTAACCGCCACCCCCGATAAGGGCTATGAACTGGACACTTTGAAAGTCACCGACAAGAACGGCGACAAGGTGAAGCTCACCGAAAAGAACGGTAAATATACCTTCACCATGCCCGCTTCCGCTGTGACCGTCAAAGCCACCTTCACAAAGACCGCAGAGAATCCCTTCACCGATGTCAACGACGATGCCTACTACAAAGACGCTGTGATTTGGGCGGTGGAGAACGGTATCACGAAGGGCATCTCCGGCACCATGTTCAGCCCCGACGCAGCCTGTACCCGTGCCCAGGCTGTGACCTTCCTGTGGAGAGCCGCAGGCAGCCCCTCCCCCAAGAGCGGCGCCATGCCCTTCGGGGATGTTGCCGCCGACGCCTACTATCACGACGCGGTATTGTGGGCCGTGGAGAACGGCATCACCAAGGGCACCAGCGACACCACCTTTAGTCCCGATGTCAAGTGTACCCGTGCGCAGATCGTCACCTTCCTGTGGCGTGCCCAGAAGTCTCCCGCTGTGGCCTCTGTAAATGTTTTTACCGATGTGGCGGCAGACGCCTACTATGTGGACGCTGTGAACTGGGCCGTGGCAAATGGGATTACCAGCGGGACCAGCGCCGCTACGTTCAGTCCCAATGCGGATTGCACCCGCGCACAGATCGTCACCTTCCTCTATCGGAGTCATAACGGCTGAGAGCAGCGAATCCGAATGGCGCACTTTTCTACAGGGGCAGGCCCTGTATCGTGCGCTCTGCGAAGCGAACAGCCCGGACACCTGAATGTCCGGGCTGTTTTGCGTCGCGTTGCTCCGCACAAGGGGCTGCACCCCTTGCACCGCTTGCGCATCTATCCCCGAGAACTTTGCAGCGGAAACAATCTGCTTTCAGCAGGCAGCTACCGCCGCAAAGTCGGAAAAATCCCATACCGTCAGCCAGGCCGTCTACTGAGAAGTAGACGGTCCTTTTCCTATCCTATCCATCCATTCTATCTGTCAGGAGGTATGCACCATGTACGAAACGGAAATCGAGAAGCGAAAAGCCGAGAAGATCTTTGCCCTGCCCGACGTGAAAGGCCTGCTCACGGAGGCCGTCAATGAACACAACTTTAATCCGTCTTGGGTGTACCGTCCTGGTTGAGCACCAGGGAGAAGATGGCCTCGTCCACCACCCGGAAGTGTTCCCGCATCATCCGCACCGCCTCCGGCCCGTTCCGGTCCACCAGTGCGAGCACGATGCCCTGGTGGGCATCCAGCAGTCGTTTACCCAGATCCTCGTTGGACATAATGCGCCGGTGCATGTCGTCGATAAAGCTGTCGATGGTCTCCGCCAGAGCGCGGAGGATCACCATGATGAGCCGGTTGCCCGATGCCTCTCCGATGATGCCGTGGAGTTCCTTGTCCAGCGCCACGCTCTGCTCCATTCCGGCCCCCCGCATCTCCCAGGCGATCTGCTCCAGCCGGGAAAGCTGCGCCTGGGCGATGCGCTCGGCAGCCAGCAGGATGGCCTGACTCTCCAGGCCCTGCCGCAGTTCGCTGATCTGCCGGTAATCGGTCTCGTTGAGCATCATCATCATCCGGGTGGACTCGGCCAGGTTTTTCTCCAGATTGCAGGATACGAAATTTCCCGCTCCCTGGGTGCTGGAGATGAAGCCCATCAGGCTCAGGGTCCGCATGGCCTCCCGCACGGAATTGCGCCCCACGCCCAGCAGCTCGGCCAGTTCCCTCTCCGGCGGGAGCTTCTCGCCCCGCTTCAGATCTCCCTTCAGAATCTCCCCCTGGATATAGTCGATCACCTTTTCATAGGCCTTCCCCTGGCCCACACTGTCTCTCATGGCACCGATTCAGCTCTTTCCTTATCATTTCTCTGTGTGCGCCGGCGGCTGTCACATGGTTTCAGGGAGACCGTCCGTTCCCCTGCCTGTGCATTTCGCCTATGTGTCTCATACTCCGGCCTCTATTTTTAATGATTATAGCATACCCCTTTGACATTTGGAAGGGATTTCTCTGCCCAAAATTTTCAAGGAAGCAACAAGGCTCCTTTTCTTTCCAGTTCCGTCAGGAAAATCCGAAAGAGCCCCCGTCCACATGGAGAATCTGTCCAGTCATAAAAGCGGAATCCGAAGCGGCCAGGAACACATAGGCCTCGGCCAGCTCAAAGGGCTGGCCGGCCCGGCCCATGGGTGTGGCATCGGAGCCGGAGCCAAAGGTCTCCAGCTCCTCCGCCGGTCGGGAGGCTGGCTGGAGCGGCGTCCACACCGGCCCCGGAGCCACGGCGTTCACCCGGATGCCCTCTCCCGCCAAAGCCCTGGCCAGAGAGCGGGTCAGGGAGACCACAGCCCCCTTGGTCGCGCTGTAGTCGATGAGCCGCTCCGCCCCCTGATAGGCGGTAATCGAGGTGGTAGTGATGATGGCGCTCCCCCGCTCCATCCCAGGCAGAGCGGCCTGAATCAGATAGAAATAGGACAGGATATTGGTCTGGAAGGTGTCGGAAAGCTGATCGGCTCCGATGTCCAGGATGCTCGGCTGAACATACTGGACGGCGTGGTTGCACACCAGGATATCCAACCGCCCAAACCGGTCCATCACCCGCCCCACCGTCCGGGCGCACTCGCTCTCCAGCCGCAGATCCGCCGGCAGCACCAGACAGCCCCGGCCCTGGGCTTCCACCCGGCGGCGGGTCTCGGCGGCGTCCTTGTGCTCGTTGAGGTAGGAAATGGCCACGTCGGCCCCCTCCCGGGCAAAGGCCAGCGCCACCGCCCGGCCGATGCCGCTGTCTCCGCCGGTAATAAGGGCCGCTTTCCCCGCCAGTCTGCCGCTGCCCCGCACCTCCGGATTCTCCGCAAGGGGCGGCGGGTCCATGAGATATTCCAGGCCGGGCTGGCGCTCCTGATGCTGGGGCGGAAAGGTCAGCCCCACCTGTTCACACTCTCTGCGGTAGCCTCTGTAAGGGTACGCCGGATACATAGGCTCGTGTCGCTCCCTCCTGCTGTCATATCCTATCTTATGCGGGAGAGCCCTGGCGGTTCCGGTCGCATCCTGGCGACCGGGCGCATAAGATACCCCGTGGAACGGGGAATCCGGTCCCCTATCCACCCATCAATGGAGGGATGCACAATGTGCTGCAACAATTCCAACAGCTGCTGGGGCTGCGGGTGCTCTTCGTGCGGCTGCAGATGCTGCTGCAATCGCGGCTGCGACTGCGACGCTTCCGGCTCCGGCTCCAATTGGGACCCGGCGTGGCTCTGCGAGGTCTGCCGGAATTCCGTCGCCGCAGCGGCGGCGGTCACCGCCGATACCGCGGCCAACACCCAACGCACCTGCTGGGGCTGAAGCCCCCGCCGCCCTTCCGGGCGGCGTACCTACCCTCCTGACAAAGCCCCGGCATCCCAACGGGATGCCGGGGCTGTTCTCTGTCTGCTCAGGAGAGCAGGATGCGGTCGTTGTCCAGGCCCTTGCCCGCCCCGGCCCGGAAGCGCTCCAGCAGGTCCTCCACCGTGAGGCCCGCCCGCTCCGTTCCGCCAATGTCCAGGACGATGCGCCCTCCGTCCATCATCAGGGTGCGGTTGCCCAGCTCCAGGGCGTTTTTCATATTGTGGGTAATCATCAGGCAGGTGAGGCGCTCCCCCTCCACGATCTCCCGGGTGAGTCTGAGCACCTTCTCCGCCGTTCCCGGGTCCAGGGCCGCGGTGTGCTCGTCCAGCAGCAGCAGCTTGGGTGGCACCATGGTGGCCATCAGCAGGGTCAGCGCCTGCCTCTGGCCGCCGGAGAGCAATCCCACCGGCTGGCGCATCCGGTCCTCCAGCCCCATACCCAGCCGGGCGAGCTGTTCCCGGAACAGGGCCTTGTCGGCCTTGGACACCCGGCTGAAAAAGGAGCTCTGGTGCTTGGCGGTGCGCAGGTAGGCCAGAGCCAGATTCTCCTCGATGCTCATGTGGGGAGCGGTGCCCCGCATGGGGTCCTGGAACAGCCGGCCGATCCGGCGGCTGCGGCGGTAGGCCGGCTGATAGGTGATGTCAGCCTCGTCCAGGGTGATGCTGCCCGCGTCGATGAGGAAATCCCCGGCCACGGCGTTGAACAGGGTGGATTTCCCCGCCCCGTTGGAGCCCACGATGGTGACGAAATCCCCCGGCTCCAGCCGGAGGTCCACTCCCTCCAGGGCTTTTTTCTCGTTGACGGTGCCGGGATTGAAGGTCTTGGAGACCTGCTTCAGCTCCAGCATGTCACGCTCCCCCCTTTCCCGCGGCCGCCCGGCGGCGGCACTGGAAGCCCCACCACTGCTTCAGGGACGGGGCGGCGATGGCCAGCGCCACCACAATGGCGGTGACCAGCTTGAGGCAGTCGATGGGGATGGGGGAGCGCAGCACCAGGGCGTAGACGAAGCGGTAGATGACGCTGCCCGCGATGACGGCCAGCGCCCCCCGGAGCATAGAGCCCCGGCCCACCACAGTCTCCCCGATGATGAGGCAGGCCAGGCCGATGACCACGATGCCGGTGCCGCCGTTGATGTCGGCGCTCTTCTGGGCCTGGCCCACCACCGCGCCGGACAGGGCGGTGAGGGAGTTGGAGATGCACAGGCCCACGGTGACGGTAAAGGTGGGGTTGATGGAGGAGGCCCGCACCATATCCCGGTTGTCGCCGGTGGCCCGGATGCTGAGGCCCAGCCGGGTCCCCAGAAAGCTCACCAGCAGGGCGCCCATAAGCAGGGTAATTCCTGCGGCCAGGACGGTCTCATACCAGTCCCCGCCCAGGCCGGTGGCCCGGAACAGGGAAAACACCGTCTCCTGCTTGAGCAGGCTGACGTTGGATTTCCACCCCATAGCCATCAGGTTGACGGTATAGAGCCCGGTATTGGTAACGATGCCCGCCAGGATGGGAGGCACCCCCAGCTTGGTCTGGAGAAAGGCGGTGACGAACCCGGCGCAGGCGCCCGCGGCCATGGCGGCGGGGACGGCCAGCACAGGATGGCCCGCGGCGGCCAGCGAGACCGATACGGCGGCCCCCAGGACGAAGGCTCCGTCGGTGGTCAGGTCGGCGATGTCCAGCACCCGGTAGCTGAGGAAGAGGGCCATGGCCACCAGCGCATACAGAAATCCCAGCTCCAGGGCGGTCTGGGCGATATAGAACATGGCAATCTGCCCCTTTCACGCACCGACGCCCCCGGCTAGAGCCGGGGGGCGGCGTTTCCATGGTTCGGTTTTTATTCGGCGGTGGTGGTGACCTCCACCAGGTCGCCCATGTCGGCAAACACGGAGTAGTCGGCGCCCAGGGCGGCGGCGGTCTCGGTGTTGACGGTGATGATGCCGCCGGAAACCTTGTAGAAGTCCTCCAGGCCGTCCATGCCCGCGCTGAGGGCCTGCTCCACCAGATCGGCGGTCTGCGCCCCCAGGTCGGTATAGTTGACGCCGCAGGTGGCAAAGGCGCCGTTGCGGACGAAGGAGTCGGCCCCGGTGTAGTGGGGGATGCCGGCGGCGGCCAGGTCCTCGTAGATGGCTAACTCGGCGGCCATGACCACGTTGTCGGTGGGGGTGAAGACGGCGTCCACCCCGTCGGCGATGAGGGAGCTGGCGGCGGCGATGACCTCGTCATTGGTGTTGGCGGTGGCCTCCACATAGGCGATGCCCTTGCCGTCCAGATAGGTCTTGGCCTCGGCGATGGGGGTGGCGGAATTGGTCTCGGACTTGGAGTAGAGCAGGCCCACCTTGGCGGTATCCGGGTTCTGGGCCAGCATCATATCCAGGATAAATTCGGTATTCAGGGCGTCGCTGGTGCCGGTGAGGTAGTCGATGCCGGTCAGGTCGTTGTAGGCCGGATCGCTGACGGCGGCGAAGATGACGGGGGTCTTGCTGTCCTCGGCGGCCACCACCATGACCTGGGCGGCCAGGGTGCCGATGGGGACAATGGCGCTGTACCCGTCCGCCACGATCTGGGACCCAATCTGGGTCAGGGTACTCTGGTCGTTCTGGCCGCTGAACACCTGATAGGTGATCTCCGCGCCCTTCTCGGCGGCGATCTCGTCCAGCCGGCCGGTGATGGCGTTGGCGATCTCATCCATAGAGGCGTGGTCGAGCTGCTTCACCACCGCCACTTTGTAGCCCTCCCCCGCGGCCGGGGCGCTCCCCGCGGGCGCGGAGGCGGAGGGCGAGGGGCTGGATGCGGTCCCGCCGGAGCAGGCGGCCAGGGACAGGGTCAGGGCAACGGCGGCGGTCAGAGACAGCAGCTTCTTCAGATTCAGCTTCTTCATGGTGTTTTTCTCCTTTTTTGAGTATTGGGCGGCAGATGGAGCCAGCAAAAGAAAAACGGCTTTTGTCCCCCTATGGGACAAAAGCCGATCCAGCTTCTGCGATACCACCCAAATTGACGCCTGCGCGTCCACTCGCTTCACGCACCATCATGCGTGCCCGATGGATAACGGGTGGGGCCCCGTCGGCATCTACTGGAGTCCTGCGGACCCGTTCAAGCCGCCCTCCGAAGTCCATTCACCGGTTCCCGCACGCCCCGCTTCCACCGTCCGGAGCTCGCTAAAGATTGGGACTGGCCGGTTACTTCTCTTCGTCACTGGTTTGGATGATTTACTTGTGGGTTATTATACGCAGGACGGGGCGGGTTGTCAACCCTTTTTTTCGAGGGTCTTTTTTCGCAGGAATTCAAACTTGGTCTCCGAGCAGACCACCGCCAGGAAGATCAGCGCAAAGCCCAGGACCATGACGGCGTTGAGGTCCTCCTCCCCCACCAGGATGGAGCACAGCACGCCGAAGGGCGCCTCCAGACTGAGGAGCACCGCCGCCGTGGCGGGAGCCGTGTACTTCTGCCCGATGTTCTGGAACAGCAGGGCTCCGCAGGAGGAAAAGACCACCAGATAGACCATGGCGAACACCGCGCCGCCGGACAGTCCGGCGGGGAAGGGCTCCCGAAAGACCAGGGCTCCGATCCAGGACCAGGCGGCAAACACCGCGAACTGGAGCACCGTGATGAGGAAGATGTCCCGGCCTTCGGCAAACTTGTTCACCGCCACAATGTGGGCGGCGAAGAAGAATCCGCCCGCCAGGGTGAGCATGTCCCCCAGATTGACGGCCAGCCCGCCGGAGCCCTTGGTGGTCAGCGCCACCATACCGATGCCCGCGATGCAGATAAAGGCGGCCAGAATGTTCCACTTGTCCGGCCGCCGCCTGGCGATGAGCCAGTATAAAAAAGGCACGATGACACAATATACCGCCGTCAGGAACGCGTTTTTGCCCGAGGTGGTACGGTCCAGGCCGAAGGTCTGGAAGGCATAGGCCAAAAACAAAAATGTACCGATGACGAGTCCGCTTTTCAGATAGCTCCGGTCCATCGCCCGCCAGGATTTCCAGCAGACCAGGCCCAGCAGGACGGCCGCCGCCGTGAATCGGAAGGCCAGCAGGTAGAAGGGGGTGAAGCTGTCCAGCGAATGCTTCATCACCACGAAGGAGCTGCCCCAGATCACGGGAGCCAGGATCAGCATGGGCTTTGCCAGCTTTTTCAGCAGAGTCTCGTTCATCGTTGTATTGTCTCCTTCAACGTGGTAAGATACAAAAATGGGGAGGTGGAACCGTGGGAAAACTGAGCCGGGACTTTTATGACCGTGACACCGTGCAGACCGCCCGGGCGCTTTTGGGCAAATATCTGGTGCGGCGCTGGCACGGTCTCTGGCTGGCTGGGCGCATCACCGAGACCGAGGCCTACGTGGGAGCGGTGGACAAGGCCTGCCACGCCTACGGCGGGCGGCGGACTCCCCGGACCGAGACCCTCTATGCCCCGCCCGGCACCGCCTATATCTACCTCATCTACGGTATGTACCACTGCCTCAATTTCGTCACCGAGCCCGCCGGTACCCCCAGCGCCGTGCTGCTCCGGGGCCTGGAGGCGGCGGAGGGCGCGGAGTTTTTGGCGCGCAACCGCTTCGGCAAGGCCCTGGCGGAGCTGACCCCCTATCAGAAAAAGAATTTCCTCAACGGCCCCGGCAAGGTATGCCGGGCCCTGGACCTGACCCGGGCCCAGAACGGCCTGGACCTCACCGGGGACGAGCTGTTTTTGTGGGACGCCGGAGAGGCCCCTCCGGCGGACATCCATGTGGGCAAGCGCATCGGCATCGACTATGCCGAGGAGGCCGTGGACTTTCCGTGGCGGTTTTATTTGTAGCAGAAGGACGTGAATCGCTTGCTTTTATTCGATCTGGACGGCACCCTCATCGACTCCAACGGCATCTGGGTGGAGGTGGACCTGGCCTTTCTGGGCCGCCACGGCCTGACCCCCACCGACGAGTACGCCTACACCGTGGGCCACTCCATCTTTCCCGTGGCGGCCCAGTACACCAGGGATTACTACCACATGGACCTCTCCGTCCAGGAAATCATGGACGAGTGGCTGTCCATGGCGGCGGACGCCTACGCCAGGGTGCCCCTCAAGCCCGGGGCGGGGGAATTTTTGGCCCGCTGCCGGGACCGGGGGGAGCGGATGGCCCTGGTCACCGCCTGCGTGCCGGAGCTGTGCCGCTCGGCGCTGGCTCACCACGGCCTGGCCGACTGGTTCGAGGCCATCGTCTTCGCCCAGGACCTGGGCATGGAGAAGCGGGACCCCAGAGTATTCACGCTGACCGCCCAGCGGCTGGGGGTGGCCCCCGCCGACTGCACCCTCTATGAGGATGCCCCCGCTAACTGCGCCGCCGCCAAGAGCGTGGGTATGACAGTGGTGGGGGTATACGACCCCTTCTATGAGAATTATCAGGACCAGGTGCGGGAAAACAGCCACCGATACCTCCGGAGCTTCACTGAACTGCTGATGTGACGGAGACTGTCGAACCAGTGGCTGCGCCACTAATTCGACAGTCTCCGTCGGGCGGCCAAAGGCTGCCCGTTTTTCATTCCGCCCTGGACATGTGCTGGGCGGCGGATTTGAGCATCAGCCGCTTGGTGCCGCCCTTGTCGAAGGCGATCTCCACCAGGGCGTCGCCCCCCATGGGGGTCACGTTGAGGATCATGCCGGTGCCGAAGGCCTTGTGGACCACCGCGTCCCCCTTCTGGAAGGAGGGCAGGCTTGCGGGGGCTTTTGTCTCCGGCCGTCCCAGGCCGCCCCGCGGGGCGGACGGGGATCTTCGGGGAGAGCCGGCCCCCATGGGCACCCGCGGCGCGCCGTAGGCGCTCGGCCGGTCCGCAGACGGGCTCCGCGTGCTTGGGGCGGTCCACCGCCCGGCCGCGTCGTCGTCCGGGGCGGACCAATAGCTGCGGCCGCTTGCCTGCACATACTCAGCGGGGATCTCCCCTACGAAGCGGGAGGGCCGGTTGGCGCTGGTGCGGCCGAAGAGCATGCGCTGGCTGGCGCAGGTGAGATGGAGCCGCTCCTTGGCGCGGGTCATGGCCACGTAGCACAGCCGCCGCTCCTCCTCCATCTCCTCGGTCTCGCCGATGGCCCGAATGCCGGGGAAGATCCCCTCCTCCACGCCGACCACAAAGACCACGGGGAATTCCAGCCCCTTGGCGGCGTGCATGGTCATCATCACCACGCAGTCCTCGTTGGGATCGTGGTTGTCCAGATCAGTATACAGGGCAATGGTGTCCAGGAAGCCCGCCAGGGTGGGCTCCCCCTCCGCATCCTCTATGTAGCTGTTGATGGAGGTCAAAAGCTCCCGCACGTTTTCCAGCCGGGTCCGGTCCTCCACCGTGTCCTTGGCCTCCAGCATGACGGCATAGCCGGTCCTGCTCACCACCTCCTCGTAGAAGTCAGGCAGGGGCAGCTCCACCGCCTGGCGGCGCAGACCGCTCATCAGATCGGCAAACTGAGCCAGCCGGGCGGCGGCCTTCTGGAGCTCGGGGTAGGCCCGGGCGTTCCGGATGACCTCCCACACCGGGCGGTGCTCCGCCGCCGCGATGGCCTGGGCCCGCTGGACGGTGGCGGGCCCGATCCCCCGGGGCGGGTTGTTGAGGATGCGCACCAGCCGCAGGTCGTCGGCGGGGTTGTTCACCGCGCACAGGTAGGCCAGCATGTCCTTGACCTCCGCCCGGTCGAAGAACCGGGTGCCGCCGATGATGCGGTAGGGCACGCCGTTGCGCTTGAAGGCCTGCTCAATCTGGTTGGACTGGGCGTTCATCCGGTAGAGCACTGCGTGGTCCTTCCAGCGGCGGCCCTGGGCGAAATCCCCCAGGATCTGGGCCGCCACGTACTGGGCCTCGTCGCTCTCGTTCATGGCGGTGTAGACCTGGACCTTGTCGCCGGCGGCGTGGTCGGTCCACAGCTCCTTGCCCTTGCGGCCCTGGTTGTTGCGGATCACCGCGTTGGAGGCCCCCAGGATGTTCTGGGTGGAGCGGTAGTTCTGCTCCAGCCGGATGACCCGGGCCCCCTGATACTGGTGCTCAAAGGAGAGGATGTTCTCGATGGTGGCCCCCCGGAAGCGGTAGATGGACTGGTCGTCGTCGCCCACCACGCAGATGTTCTCCCATTTCCCCGCCAGCAGGGCGGCCAACTGGTACTGGAGATTGTTGGTGTCCTGATACTCGTCGATGAGCACATAGCGGAACTTGTTCTGGTAGTAGCCGCGCACGTCCTCAAAGTCCCGCAGCAGACGCACCGTGTCCAGGATCAGGTCGTCGAAATCCAGGGCGTTGGCCTCCCGGAGGCGGCGCTCATACTCCACGTAGACCTTGGCGATCTTGGTCAGGCGGAAATCCCCCGCCTTTTCGCACTGGGCCAGGTACTCCGGTCCGGAGAGCATGGAATCCTTGGCCCGGGAGATGGCGGAGAGCACCGACCGGGCGGGAAAGGCCTTATCGTCGATGCGCTGGTCCTTCAGCACATCCTTGACCACCCGCTCGGAGTCGGCGGAGTCGTAGATGGTGAAGGAGCGGTCAAAGCCCAGCTTCTCGATGTCCCGGCGCAGAATCTTCACGCAGGCGGAGTGGAAGGTGGAGGCCCACACGTCGTTGGCGGTGGGGCCCAGCATCCGCTCCAACCGCTCCTTCAACTCCCCGGCCGCCTTGTTTGTGAAGGTGATGGCGATGATGGACCAGGGCATGGCGGGCTCCAGCTTACACAGCCTTTCCGCCTCCGATTTGCCGTCGGGGAGAGGGTGGGCGGCATAGGCCTCCAGAAAGGCCAGGTCGTCCTCGGTCACCCAGCCGGGCACCTCGTCCGAGTCCGAGCCCCGGCCGTATTTCATCAGATTGGCGACGCGGTGGATGAGCACGGTGGTCTTGCCGCTGCCCGCTCCGGCCAGCAGCAGCAGGGGGCCTTCCGTGGCCAGGGCGGCTCTGCGCTGCTCCGGGTTCAGGGTGGGAAAGTCCAGCTCGATGACCGCCCGGCGCGCCCTGCAAAACCGCAGCTCCTGTTCTTGATTCAGCATGTTCTCACCAGGTCCTTTTCTCATGTGACAATAGTAGTTATTGTATAATAAAACCGCCGGCTGGTCAAGGACCCCGGGCTACGCCCGCTCCTGCATCAGGATTTCTCCTTTCCTCCCAGTATACCACTTTACAGGGCCGGGGTATCCTGATAAAATGGTCTGGACTCCATCCCAAGGAGGAATGCTCCATGATTCCGATGCGCGCCCGGGACTACGGCCTGACGGTGGGCTCGCTGCCCACCGGCCCCCGGAACAAAATCACCGACGTGCCCGGAGTACTGGTGGGTCACTGCACGGTGGACACCCCCGACCACAAGACCGGGGTGACGGTGGTGCTCCCCGGGTCCCAGAACCCCTTTACTCACAAGCTGCCCGCCGCCGTGTGCCAGTACAACGGCTTCGGCAAGACCACCGGCCTGATGCAACTGTCCGAGCTGGGGACGCTGGAGACCCCCATTGCTCTGACCAACACCCTCAACGTGGGGCTGGTCCACGACGCCATCGTGGAATATATGCTCCAGCGGTGCCAGGCGGAGGGGGTGGAGCTGCACTCAGTGAACCCCGTGGTGGGGGAGTGCAACGACGCCACCCTCAACCGCATTGCGGAGCGCTGCGTGGGTCGGGAGCAGGTCTTCGCCGCCCTGGCTGCCGCCGCCCCGGATTTTGACGAGGGGGATGTAGGCGCGGGCAAGGGCACCATCTGCCATGGTCTCAAGGGAGGCATCGGCTCCGCCTCCCGGGTGCTGGAATACGACGGGCGGATCTATACGATGGGCCTTCTGGTCCAGTCCAATCACGGTGTGCTGTCCGACCTGACGGTCTGTGGGCGCCGCATCGGCCCCGCGCTGGCCCAAAGGCTGGAGACCCGCAAGGCCGACCAGGGCTCCATCCTGGCGGTGTTGGCTACCGACCTGCCCCTGGACGCCCGGCAACTGGGCCGGGTGGCCCAGCGCATCAGCGTGGGCCTGGCCCGGATGGGCTCCTACGTCGGCCACGGCAGCGGCGAGGTCTTTCTCGCCTTCTCTACTGCCAACCCCTTCCAGGTTCAGGCGGAGAACGCCGTGCGTCCGGTCTCCGCCTTCCACGAGGAAAAGCTGGACGGGCCCTTCCGGGCGGCGGCGGAGTGCGCTGAGGAGGCCGTACTCAACTCCCTGCTCACCGCCCGGACGGTGGTGGGCTGGCAGGGCCACAGGGCCGTGGCCCTCACCGATCTCTGGAGGCCGTAGGGCTCCTAAAAAGAAGTATTTGGAGGCAGACATGAGGCAAGGACAAAGGTGTTCTAACAGCAAGTTCAACAGCTCCATCGGCGTCATCCTGGCGGCGGTGGGTTCCGCCGTGGGCATGGGCAACATCTGGCTCTTCCCCTATCGGGTGGGGCAATACGGCGGCGGGGCCTTTCTGGTTCCCTATTTTCTCTTTGTGGCCCTGTTTTCCTATGTAGGTCTCTCCGGCGAGTTTGCCCTGGGGCGGCTCACCGGCTGCGGTACCCGCGGCGCCTTTGACTACGCCCTCCAGACCCGGGGCAGACGGGGCGGGAGCCTGATCGGCATCCTCCCCGTCCTGGGCGTGCTGGGCATCGCCATCGGCTACTCCGTGGTGGTGGGCTGGGTGCTCAACTACACCGTGGGCTCCCTCACCGGGGCGGTGCTGACCACCGATGCGGCGGACTACTTCGGAACGCTGGCCGTCTCCTTCGGCTCCGTCCCCTGGCACCTCATCGCCGTGACCGCCACGGCGGTCATCCTCATCCTGGGGGTATCCGCCGGCATCGAGAAGATCAGCAAATTCATGATGCCGGTCTTTTTCCTGCTCTTTCTGATCATCGCCGTGCGGGTGGCCCTTCTTCCCGGCGCCGCGGCAGGCTACCGCTACCTGCTGGCCCCCGACTGGAGCTTCCTCCGGAAGCCCGAGACCTGGGTCATGGCCATGGGACAGGCCTTCTTCTCCCTGTCCATCAACGGGGCTGGGATGCTTATCTACGGCAGCTACATGAAAAAGTCCGAGGACATTGTCCACCACTCGGTGATGACCGCCCTGCTGGACACGCTGGCCGCCCTGCTGGCGGGCTTCGCCATCCTTCCGGCGGTCTTTTCCTTCGGAATCGCCCCCAACTCGGGGCCCGCCCTTATGTTCATCACCCTCCCCCGGGTCTTTCAGCAGATGCCTGGCGGCCGGGTGCTGGCGGTGCTCTTCTTCCTCTCGGTCCTCTTCGCCGGCATCACCTCCCTCATCAACATGCTGGAGGCGGTGAGCGACTGTCTGGGCCAGGGGCTGGGGCTGCCCCGCACTCTGTCCACCCTTCTGGTGGGAGCGGTGGTCTTTGGGGTGGGCCTCTTCCTGGAGGCTCTGCCCGACATGGGGGCCTGGATGGACCTAATCACCATCTACATCGCCCCCTTCGGGGCCGTGCTGGGTGCGGTGTTCATCTACTGGGTGCTGGGGCTGGGCCCCCTGCGGCAGGAGCTCATGCTGGGCCGGGAACGGCCTTTGTGGAGGGGATTCGGCCTTCTGGCCCACCTCTACGTGGTGCTCACCGCCGCCGTATGGGTGCTGGGCATCGTATACGGCGGGATCGGATAAAACAGCAGCGCGGACCGCTCCTGCGGTCCGCGCTGTTGTTACCACCGGCCGGTCCACTCCTTGAACTCGTCCCACAGCTCCATGGCCTTGAACTTGACCACATAGCCCTCGGTTTCGCCGGTAATGAGGGCGACCTCCGACCGGGTGAACCCGCCGGTGCAGGCAGTCTCCTCCACCGTCTCGGTCACCGAGCCCAGGCACAGGGGCGGGAACACCACGCACCACCAGTTGCGGCCCTCCCCCTCCCCGATGACGATGCGCAGGGCGGTGTAGCTCCCGGCGGGCAGGGAAAAATCGGTGTACGTCTTGGTGGGGAACCAGACGTTGGGCTCCAGGGAGGCGGACACCGGATAGTCGTACCCGGCCTCCCGGACCACCTGGGCTCCGGCCTCGGCCAGCGCGGGCAGATACTCCGTCAGCTCCGCCGCCGCCTCCTCCACCGTCTGCCCCGCCTGAAAATACCCGGCGGCCTCCTCCAGGATGCGGTCCCGGACCCGGAGCTTCAGGGCCTGGTCGGCCTCCGTGTCCGAGTTGGCGATCACATGCAGCCGGATCACCTTGTCCGACAGGGCGGCCTGCTCCCGATCCAGCCACACCCCCGCCAGGAGGGCCGCGGCCACTCCCACCAGAAGGGCCAGCTCCCACCGGCGCAGGCGGCCCCGTTCTCTCAGCATTGCGGTATCCATAAAAAATCACCTTCCACTATGTAATTGCCTACATTGTGGACGGTGATGTTTTATTTTATACCGTTTCCGTCAAAAAAGTGTCCCGATAGGTCTCCCCGAGCTCCCGTCGGGCCCGCTCAGCTCCGGCAGCGCAGTCGAAGAGTCCGAATACCGTGGGGCCGGTGCCGCTCATACCCGCCCCCAGGGCACCATGGCCCACCAGAAGCTGCCGGATGGCGGCCACCTCAGCCCGCAGCCGGGGGGGGAGCACGTCCTCAAAGACGTTGTAGACCCGCCGGGCCACCCCGCCCAGATCTCCGGCCTCCAGGGCGGCGAGCATCCCGTCGGTGTCCGGGTGGTGGCGCAGGCGCACGCTGTCGAGCTGTCGGAAGAGCTCCGGGGTGGAGATGGAAAAGTTCGGCTTACACACTACCACCGTACAGCAGGGCAGCGGGGCCAGCGGCGTGAGGACCTCCCCCCGTCCCTCCGCCAGGGCGGTGCCGCCCAACACGCAGTAGGGCACGTCGGAGCCCACCGCCTCCCCCACCCGGGCCAGCTCCGGAAGGGACAGGCCCGCCCCGGTGCAGTCGTTGAGGGCCCGGAGGACGGCGGCGGCGTCGGAGCTGCCGCCTCCCATCCCGGCGCAGACCGGGATGTGCTTTTCCAGGGAAATATGCGCGCCGCCCAGGTCCCGGCCGGTGGCCTCCTGGAACCGCAGCAGAGCGGAGGCCGCCAGGTTCTTCTCGCCCGTGGGGAGAAAGCCCAGATTGGCGGAGGCCCGCACCCCGTCCCCCGTCCCCGTCTCCAGGGTAATGACGTCGGCCAGGGCCACCGAGGTCATCACCATGCGCAGGTCGTGGTAGCCGTCGCTCCGCCGCCCCAGCACGTCCAGGGTCAGATTCAGTTTGGCATGGGCCAGGGCAGTCAGGGTGGGCATGGCGCGTTTCCCCCTCGTTTTATGCTATGTAGCGGGATTCAGCGGATCTTCCGCCCCTCCAGATAGAACCGCTTGTCCTGGGCCTCGCCCATGGAGAAGGTCTTGCGGGGGAGCACCCCGTCGTGGATGACGGTGGGGAAGAGCTCCTCCTTGGCCATGGCGGGCAGCAGGAAGCCCAAATTGCCCGGCCGGGCGGCCAGCTCCCGCACCACGTCGGCCCCGTGGATGTAGTCGAGGCGGCCGGGGTGGCTCTCCAGCCAGCCGTCCAGGAAGGCCTGGAGGGTGCCCACCGGGAGCTGGTGGGCCGGCCGGGGCACGGTGACTGCCCCGGAGCCCCCCTCCCACACATAGCGCAGGACGTGGCCCTCCCCCGTGCCGGCGTAAGCGCCGGGGAAGGCGGCGGTCAGGTCGGCCAGCAGGGCCTCGGGGTCCACGCCGAAGAGCACCCGGTGGATGGGCTCAAACTCCAGGGAGTCGTCGTGGAGGTTGACCAGCTCTCCCAGGGCATCCCGGGCGGGCAGGGCGGCCCGCCGGTCCTCCGGGACCAGGGTCTTCTGCCGCTCATAGCAGGCCTTGGCGGTGGCCAGAGAGTGATTGCCGTCCCCCATGGCGTAGAGCATGACGGGCTTATCCTTCGTACCGTAGCGGGCGTGGAAGGCGGCGGGGTCGGACAGGGCCCGCAGGGCGGCGGCCACCGCCCCCTGCTCCGCCTCCCCCAGCAGCCAGCCCCGCAGGTGGCCGGAATGCTCCATCAGCTCGAAGTCGTAGACCGGCTCCAGCCGGTCCCGGAGGGCGGTCAGGGGCTCAATGACGGTCCGGCCCGGATCGTCGGCGAGGACCATGGCGTGGGGCAGCTCAATGGGGGCGTTCTTCCGTACCGCCACCCGGGGCGGGATGCGGCTGAGCACCGTACCCTCGGTGGCCCGGATCAGGGTGTCGGCCCCCGGCTCGTAATCGTACTGCTCCAAGTCCACCATGCCCACCACGCCCCGGCGGACCCGGCCGCTCTCCAGCGTACGCTCCACATAGATCATGGCGTGCTCCAGGGTGCGGAAGCGCCCCTCCCGAAGATAGCGGCTCATGGTGTTGTTGATGTCCAGAATGTCGGTCTCCACGCTGGGGCCCTCCAGGGAGCTCTCCGGCAGGATCAGATGAAGGGCGGAGGGAGCGTTGCCCACGAAAAATTCCACCCGCTGCCAATACTCCGGCTGAGAGGTGTATTGGTCACAGGCCACCACCGCCCACTTGGTCAGGTCGCAGTCCCGGGGCAAAAGGATGTCGGCCGGGTAAAAGCCCAGGCCCTGGAATCGCTCGTCCATATGGTTTTCCCCCTCTCGCGTCTCTTCTCAGTCCAGAACGGCCTTGATGGCAGCCAGCAGGTCGCTGAATTCCTCATAGGCGGGCAGCTCCGGGTGGTCGGCCCTGATCTTGTCCGTGCTCTTGAACAGGAAGCCCGCCTTGCTGGCCTGGATCATACCCAGGTCGTTGTAGCTGTCCCCGCTGGCGATGGTCTCGTAGCCGATGGACTGCAGCGCCTTCACCGTGGTCAGCTTGGATTGCGCGCAGCGCATCCGAAAGCCGGTGATCTCCCCGCCGGGGGCCACCTCCAGGGTGTTGCAGAAGAGGGTGGGCCAGCCCAGCTTTTCCATCAGCGGCTTGGCGAACTGCTCGAAGGTGTCGCTGAGGATGATGACCTGGGTGAGGGTGCGAAGCTCGTCCAGGAACGCCTTGGCCCCGGGCAGGGGGTCGATTTTGGCGATGGTGGCCTGAATCTCCTTCAGGCCCAGGCCGTGCTCCTTCAGGATGGCCAGCCGGTACTGCATCAGCTTGTTGTAGTCCGGCTCGTCCCGGGTGGTGCGCTTCAGCTCCGGGATGCCGCTGGCCTCGGCAAAGGCGATCCAGATCTCCGGCACCAGCACGCCTTCCATATCCAGACATACGAGATTCATGGTGGTTGCTCCTCTCCTACTTCTTTTTCAGGTTGGCCAGGAAATGCTCCATCCGGGTCAGCGCCTCGGACAGATCCTTCATGGAGGTGGCGTAGCAGCAGCGCACAAAGCCCTCGCCGCTGGGTCCGAAGGCGTTTCCGGCGATGACCGCCACCTTCTCTTCCATCAGGAACCGCTCGCAGAACTCCTCCGAGCTCAGGCCGGTGGGGCGGATGTCCGGGAAGACGTAAAAGGCTCCCCTGGGCTCAAAGCAGGGCAGGCCGATGCGGCGCAGGCCCTCCACTAAGTACCGGCGGCGGCCGTCGTACTCGTCGCGCATCTTCTCGATGTCGTGGTCGCCGTTGCGCATGGCCTCAATGGCGGCGTACTGGCTGGTGGTGGGAGCCGACATGATGCCAAACTGGTGGAGCTTGAGCATCTGCTTGACGATGGGAGCGGGGCCGCAGACGTAGCCCATGCGCCAGCCGGTCATGGCGTGGCTCTTGGAAAAGCCGTTGACCACGAGGGTGCGCTCGTACATATCGGGGAGATTGGCCAGGGAGACATGGTGCTGGCCGTAGGTCAGCTCGGCGTAGATCTCGTCGGAGACGACCATGATGTCAGTGCCCCGCAGGACCTGGGCGATGGCCTCCAGGTCCTCCCGGTCCATGATGCCGCCGGTGGGGTTGCAGGGGAAGGGCAGCACCAGGGCCTTGGTCCGGGGCGTGATGGCGGAACGGAGCTGGTCGGGGGTCAGCCGGAACTCATCCTCCGCCTTGGTCTCCACAAAGACCGGGACGCCGCCCGCCATGCTGGTCAGCGGGCCGTAGCACACGAAGGAGGGCACGGGGATGATGACCTCGTCCCCGGGGTTGATGAGGCAGCGCAGAGCCAGATCAATGGCCTCGCTGCCGCCCACGGTGACGATGATCTGGCTGGCAAAGTCATAGTGCAGGCGGAAGCGCCGCTCCTGATAGGCGGCGATCTCCCGGCGCAGCTCGGCCATGCCGGCGTTGGAGGTGTACTTGGTGAACCCTTTTTCCAGGGAGTAGATGCCCGCGTCCCGGATGTGCCAGGGGGTGACGAAATCGGGCTCGCCCACCCCCAGGGAGATGGCGTCCTTCATCTCCTCCAAGATGTCGAAAAATTTCCGGATGCCGGAGGGCTGGACCTGCTGGATTCGGCTGGACATGATCCCGTCGTAATTCATACGAAGATCCACTCCCTCTCCTGCTCCTGCCGCTTCTCAAAGATGAGATGCTTTTCCTTATATTTCTTCAGGATAAAGTGGGTGGCGGTGGCGGTGACGCCCTCCAGGGGGGCCAGACGCTGGCCTACAAACTGGGCCACCTCCTTCAGGGTGCGGCCGGAGATGATGACCGTCAGGTCAAACGCGCCGGACATCAGATAGACGCTCTCCACCTCGTCATACTGGTAGATGCGCTCGGCCACCCGGTCGAAGCCCTCGTTGCGCTGGGGGGTTACCTTTACCTCGATGAGGGCCGTGACCGACTCCTCCTGGGTGCGGTCCCAGTCTACAATGGCCTTGTAGCCCAGGACGATCTTTTCCTCTTCGTACCGCTTGATTGCCGCCTTTACGTCCTCCAGAGGCATATCGGCCATGGATGCCAACTGCTCCTGGGTGTAGGTGCAGTCCTCCTCCAAGAGCTTGAGCAATTTGTTGTTGTCGGTCATACAGCTTTCCTCCCGTCTTGGGACGCCCTCCGTCCCTGGGACGGGGGCCCTTTCCCGCAAAATGTGGTTAGTCAGATATTATACACGCTTTGGGGCCAATCGGCAAGTGGTCAAATGAAGATCCAGCCTTCCATTTGCAAGCTGTGGGGAATCGCCCGTCAAAACCGCCCCTTGACTTTTATTTTATTTAATGTTATATTAATTTTGTTAAAATCAAAATTAAACAGGGAGGTATAAAATGTCAATCTCCGTCATACCGGAGTGGATGGCCGAGCTGGACGAGGAAGACGTGTCCTTCATCCGGAATTTCCTGCTGTGCTCCGGGTCCCTCAAGGAGGTGGCAGGCCGGTACAGGGTGAGCTATCCCACCGTCCGCCTGCGGCTGGACCGGCTGATCCAGAAGATCAAACTGGGGGAAGACCAGGCCGCCGATCCCTATGTGGCTCTCATCAAGCGGCTGGCCGTCAACGACAAGGTGGACTTCGAGGCCGCCAAGCTCCTGATCCAGGAATACAAACGACAAAAGGAGGACCCATAAATGCGATTTGCCACGGTTCTAATCCCGGTCATGCTTCTGCTCTGCCTCATTCTCCCCACCGGCCTGCTGGCCGTTCTGGAGTATTTCCTGGCCAAGCTGGAGAGCCCCTGGCCCGGTCGGGCGCTGCCCATCCTCTCGTTCCTCAGCTCCCTGTGCGTCTCCGCCGTGCTGCTGTTCAACACGGCCGACCTCACAGCGCTGCCGGTCATTCTGGTCCCCCTGCTGGCGCTGGCCGTCCTCAATCTCCCCACTCTGGTCTTCTGCGCCGTTTACCGCAGCACCCGGCGCAAATACGTGGAACAGAGGGGCGTGGACCGGATGAATATTCAGGATCTCTGAGGATGCATATGCAAAAAAAGCGGACCGCCTAAGGCGGTCCGCTGAGCCTGTCGCAAAAGTGGCTCGCCACGTTTGCGACACTCTCTTCCCCGGTTTTACCGGAATTTGACGGCGGTGCCGTAGGCGATGACCTCGGCCGCCCCCTGCATCACGGCGGCGGAGGCGTAGCGCATACAGACCACCGCGTCGGCCCCCATGGCCTCCGCCTCCTCCACCATCCGCTTGGTGGCCAGGGCCCGGGCCTCGTTCATCATCTCGGTATAGGCCTTCAGCTCTCCGCCCACCAGGGTCTTGAAGCCCTGCGTGATGTCCTTGCCGATGTTTTTGGACTGGATGGTGCTTCCCCGGACCAGGCCCAGGGTCTCCAGCTCCCGGCCGGAGATCTGTTCAGTAGTTGTCAAGATCATCCTCTTCACCGCTCCTTATTTCTTTGATGCGCTCACACAGCACGTATATGGTGACTCCCAGCAGCGCCAGGGGGATTACGGCGCCCAGCAGCTTGATCCACAGCGGGATGGCCGGCACCAGAAAAATCAGCACCGCATAGCCCAGCAGCCAAAGGCCCACCAGCACGGAGATCACGATGGGCGCTGCCAGCTTTCTCTTCTTCATGGTCCGGCCTCCATTCCATGCCTCATTATTTAGATTTTCGTCTAAATGAATTATACCCGGTTCCGCGCCCCTTGTCAAGCCAAATCGGGGGAAAACCGCCTGAAAAAGCGGGGGATTTTCCCTTGACAACGGTGCTCAGGGCTGATATACTGGCTTAGTAAAATAAAGAAGGAACGGGTACCACCGTCCTCACCCCCAGCGTATGGCGAAGGGGTCAACATGGGCATACTGAGATCCGCCGGCTAACGGCGTGGTTTTGGCGTGTTTTTGCAGCGGGTACCCTTCCGGGTGTCCGCGTTTTCATTTTATATCGCGAACCACGAATGGGAGGTGCTTTCGTATCAGCAACATGAGTCATCAGATCAACGACGAGATTCGGGACCGCGAGGTCCGTCTGATTTCCGCCACCGGCGAGCAGTTGGGCATCCTGTCCACCCGCGAGGCCCTGGAACGGGCCGCTGAAGCGGACCTGGACCTGGTGAAAATCTCGCCCACGGCCAATCCCCCGGTCTGCAAGCTGATGGACTACGGCAAGTACAAGTTCGAGCAGCAGAAGCGGGAGAAGGAAGCCAGAAAAAATCAGCGCGTCATAGAGATCAAAGAGGTGCGCATGTCCCCGGGCATCGACGTGAACGATTTCAACGTCAAGCTCCGGAACGCTCAAAAATTCCTGTCCGAGGGCGACCGGGTCAAGGTCACCGTCCGTTTCCGCGGCCGCGAGATGGCCCACACCGACATCGGCAGAAAGCTCCTGCTCAAGTTTGCGGAGGACTGCGCCGAGATCGCCACTATGGACAAGGAGCCCAAGCAGGAAGGCCGCCACATGAACATGTTCCTGTCTCCGAAGGTCTCCAAGGACGTCAAAAAGTAACTGAAAGGGAGTCAAACCGATATGGCTAAGATCAAGCTCAAAACCCACAGCGGGGCGAAAAAGAGATTCAACCTGACCAAGAGCGGCAAGGTGAAGCGCGCCCACGCCTTCAAGTCCCACCTCCTCAACGGTCACGGCAAGGATACCAAGCGCAAGCGCGGTCTCCGCGCCGGCGCTTACGCGGACAAGACCAACGAGTCCGCCATCAAGCGCATGATCCCCTATAAATAAGAATCATTTACCATAACATAGGAGGCTAATCGACAATGGCTAGAGTCAAAGGCGCGATGATGACGCGCAAGAGAAGAAATAAGATCCTGAAGCTGGCGAAGGGCTATTGGGGCGCCAAGAGCAAGCACTTCAAGATGGCCAACGAGCAGGTCATGAAGTCCCTGAAGTACGCCTACACCGGCCGCCGCCTGAAGAAGCGTGACTTCCGTTCCCTGTGGATCACCCGTATCTCCGCCGCCTGCAAGATGAACGGCATGAACTACTCTACCTTTATGAACGGCCTGAAGAAGGCCGGTGTGGAGATCAACCGTAAAATGCTGGCTGAGCTGGCCGTCAACGACAAGGCCGCTTTCACCGCCCTGACCGAGATGGCCAAGGCCAAGCTGGCATAAATCCCTTCGATCAAAAGCGCCCCGCTCTGTGAGCGGGGCGCTTTTTGAATGGAAAAAGGGCGTAATTCCCGCATGCTGCCGCATGTTTGTTTTCCATGGAACATTATAGCAAATTGCCCCGGTGGATGAAACTGTTTTCAGACGCTCCCGGGATACGGCTCCATCCGCCCCACATGGGTGTCGTAAAGCCGGGCCAGGATCTTTAGGTGGTGCTCTTCATCCGCGATGATGCGCCGCAGATTCTCCTGGATGTTGGGGTCGGCGATCCAGCGGAGCTGGGCCTTGTACTTTCGGATGGCCGCCTTCTCCACCTTCACCGCCCCGCGGATCAATGGACCCAGCCGCTGGACATACTGGCTGTACCCCGGCGACCACCAGCTCTTGCGTCCCCCCTGTCCGCTGCCCCATAGCCGGGGGTCCTCCCCCATCTGACGGGCCAGCGTACCGAAAATCTCCAGATGGCGCATCTCCACCGCGCCAATTCCGCGAAAGGCATCCGCCACCTCGGGCAGCTCTGCCGTCACCAAGTGGTCGTATACATACACAGCCACTGCCGACATCTCCGAGTTGCTACCCCCCACATTATCCAGCATAGCTTCGGCATACCGCCGGTTCTTGCCTACCGCCTGTACCGGCGGATAGGGCTCCGGCGCGCAGTACTCGTCCGCGCTGTATCCATATCCCTCCATGACCATCCTCCTTTTATTTGGTCTCCTCCCTCCATTCCTATGAATTCTCCGGCACGTCCCATACGTGTTCTTCCCTCTGCGCCGTCTTAAATCTAGTATTAAAAATTATATTTCATTGTTTTTTATATTGATATTTGGCAAGAGATGGTGGTATACTAAGTCCATCAAGATCGGATGCAGGTGATTCTTATGGACGAACGCATGGAATATCAGCACTGCCGCTTTGACCTCCCCCTCCCCAAGGCCCGGCGGCTGCGCGAGGAGAAGGGAAGGGACCCCTATGACGGGCTGCGCCCCTGGTCGGCCGTCACCCACGGTGCTGGCGTGGGCCTGGGCATTCTGGGAGCTGTCCTCCTGCTGCTGCGGACGGTGCAGACCGGTGCGGCCTGGCGGCTGGTCCCCTTTGCCGTCTATGCCGCCAGTATGATCGGCCTCTACACCGCCAGCACCCTTTACCACTGCCTGAATACCGACGTGAAAGGCCGCATTGCCCTGCGGAAGTACGACCACATCTCCATCTACTTTCTCATTGCGGGCAGCTATACCCCCATCTGCCTCATCGCCCTGCCCCCCGCCTGGGGCTGGACCATGACCGCCATTGTCTGGGCGCTGGCCGCAGCCGGCACCGTCATGGCGCTGCTGTGGATCAACGCCCCCCGGTGGGTCACCTCCGGCATTTACATCTTCATGGGCTGGATGGCGGTGTTCATGCTGCCCGCCCTGCTGAAGTATCTGCCCTCCGCCGGCTTTTTCTGGCTGTTTCTGGGCGGCGGCCTCTACACCGTCGGCGGCGTGCTCTACGCCGTCAAGTGGCCCGGACGGAACAACCCCCGCTTCGGCTGTCACGAGATCTTCCACATCTTTATCCTGCTGGGCAGCATCGCCCACTTCTTCCTCATGTACCGTGTGATCGTTTACCTTTAACACATCAGGAGGATTGTCTTATGGATTCCTATCAACTGACCTGCTGCTCCACTGCAGACCTGAGCGCGGACTACTTTCAGGAGAAATGCATTCCCTACGTCCCCTTCCATGTGCAGATGGACGGGAAGGAGTACCCCGACGACCTAGGGCAGAGCCTTCCCTTTCCCACCTTTTACGCCCGCATCGCCGCAGGGGCCACCCCCACCACCTCCCAGGTGAATGTGGAGGAGTTCAAGGCCTTTTTCACACCTTTTCTGGAGGCCGGGCAGGACATCCTGCATCTGTCGCTATCCAGTGGGCTGTCCGGGGCCTGGCAGTCCGCCTGCATTGCCCGGGATGAACTGGAGGCCCGCTTCCCGGAGCGGCGCATCCGCGTGGTGGACAGCCTGGGGGCCTCCTCGGGCTACGGGCTGCTGCTGGACGCCGCCTGGGAGCGCCGGAAGGCCGGGGCCGGCCTGGATCAGCTGGCCGACTGGCTGGAGGCCCACAAGCTGGAGGTACATCACTGGTTCTTCTCCACCGACCTGACCAGCTATAAGCGGGGCGGCCGCATCTCTCCCACAGCGGCGGCAGTGGGGACTCTGCTGGGCATCTGCCCTCTGCTGAACATGGACCATCTGGGCCGCCTGCTCCCCCGGGAAAAGGTCCGCAGCAAGAGCCGGGTCATCCAGCGCATGGTCCAGAAGATGGCTGAGCACGCCCAAGGCGGCGCAGCCTACTGCGGCAAGTGCTTCCTGTGCCACTCGGCCTGTCCGGAGGACGCTCGGGCGGTAGCCGACCTGGTGGAGGCCCGCTTCCCCAGTCTGGACGGGCGGGTGGTCATCAACAGCGTAGGCACGGTGATCGGCGCCCATACCGGCCCAGGCACCGTGGCTCTCTTCTTCTGGGGTGATAAGCGGACGGATTGACGCGGCAAGCCCCCGGGAGCAATTATGTGCTCCCGGGGGCTTGTTTCATAAGTACCTGCGGGCCGCCGGGCCGCAGGGCAGGATAGGACTTCTCCTTCCGGCACAAGCGGCGGCAGTCCGCGCTCACTCCTCCGGCTCTGCGGCGGACTCTTCCGGGGGCAGCTCCCCCTTTGTACCCACGCAGCGGTTGATGGGGATTCCCAAGTTGTGGAACTTCTCCTCATAGTCGGTCATCACCCCGCAGATACCGTTTTCGTGCAGGTCCCGGGTGACCTCGCCCAGGGCATAGCCCGCCCGTGGGAACTGGAACAGCGACCATTCGAACAGCCCGCTGTTGTCCGTCTTGAAGTGGATCTGCCCCCCGTCGGAGAGCACCTGGCGGTAGAGCCGCAGGAAATTTTCGTGGGTCAGCCGCCGCTTGGCATGGCGGTTGGTGGGCCAGGGGTCGCAGAAATTGAGGTAGATGCGCTCCACCTCGCCGGGGGCAAAAAACTCCGTCAGCCGGGCCACGTCGGCGTCGATGAAAAAGACATTGTTCAACCCGGCGGCCTTGGCCCGCTCCATGGCGATGACCATGGCGTCCGGCACCCGCTCCACCGCCACGAAAAGGACATCCGGCTCCGCCGCCGCCGTCTCGCAGGTGAAGCGGCCCTTGCCGCAGCCCAGCTCCAGGCGCAGTTCACAGCCGGGCGTCCCCTTCTCCCGCCAGCGGCCCCGCCACTGCTGGGGATCGGTCACCAGATAGTCCGCACAGCGCTCCATCCGGGGAATCAGATTGGGCTTTTTCCGCATACGCATCGCGTGGTCTCCTCTCTCTGCTCGTCGTATATCCGGCAGTCAGTGTACCACATTTTTTCTCAGAAGTCGAATCTTTTTCTTGTGCTTTTCCCCCGGCCGTACTACGATAGAGTGGTCCCGATACTTCGAAGTCAGGAGGATTTACCATGAAATACGAAATCATCGGTGAGCCCATGCCCGTGGTGGTCTGCGAGCTGGCCCCCGGCGAGACCATGATCACAGAGAAGGGCTCCATGTGCTGGATGAGCCCCAACCTGGAGATGAGGACCAACGCTGGCGGCGGCCTCGGCAGGGCCTTTGGCCGGATGTTCTCCGGCGAGTCCATGTTCCAGAACACCTACACTGCCCAGGGCGGCCCCGGCCGGATTGCCTTCGCCTCCAGCTTTCCCGGCTCCATCCGGGCGGTGGAGATCGACCCCGCCCGCCCCATCGTGGTCCAGAAGTCCGGCTTCCTGGCCTCCGAGGCCGGGGTAGAGCTGTCCGTCTTTTTGCAAAAGAAGGCGGGCGCGGGCTTCTTCGGCGGCGAGGGCTTCATCCTGCAAAAGCTCTCGGGTCGGGGCACGGCCTTCCTGGAGGTGGACGGCTACGCCGTGGAATACGCCCTGGCTCCCGGCGAGCAGATGGTGGTGGATACCGGCAATCTGGCCATGTGCGACGCCACCTGCTCCATTGATATCCAGGCCGTCAGAGGCGTGAAAAACGTCCTGTTCGGCGGAGAGGGGCTGTTCCACACCATCGTCACCGGGCCGGGCCGGATCGTGCTTCAGACCATGCCGGTCAGCGGCTTTGCCGCGGCGCTGGCCCCCTTCTTCCCCACCGGCAGCAACTGAGCCTGCACGCAATGCGCCCCGCCGGAGCCGGCGGGGCGCTCTTCTCATTCCGCTTCCGTGCGGCGGAACTTCCGGGGCTCCTGTCCTCGGGCCACCCGGGTCAGGCCGTGGATGTGCCGGGAGAGCATCATCAGCGTCAGCGTCAGCACCAGCATTCCGGCCTCGGCACCGCCCAGCCAAAAGGCAGGCAGCACCGCCGCCGCCGGGATGACCAGGGCCCCCACAGGCAGATACCCGGTACTGAGCACCACTGCCAGCCCCAGAATGCAGCTCACGGTCCCCCACAGCGGGAAGGCCAGTACCAGGGCGGCGCAGGTCACCGTCACCCCTTTGCCGCCGTGGAAGCCGCTCCAGAAGGGGAAATTATGGCCCAGGGCCGCGCCCAGTCCGGCGTATAGGACGGCCAGGCGGCCCAGATCAGGAGCCAGCAGCAGACGGCACAGGGCGCAGGCCAGGGCGGTCTTGAGCAGGTCGCCCGCCAGCACCAGGGCCCCCGCCCCCTTTCCCAGCGCACCGGCAATGTTAGCCATGCCTGGATTCCCGCTCCCCAGCGTCCGGGCGCCCCGACCGGTCTTCCATCGGGCCACCGCCTCGGCGGTGAGCAGACAGCCGCAGACATACCCTGCGGCCAGGCAGATCAGACGTTCCATCTTCCAGAAGCTCCCTTCTCCCATTCTGAGGGTAGTATATCCCATCCCCCCGGAAAATCCACCTCTTTTTGTAAAATCCGTTGCCTCTCCCCCTGCAAAATGCTATAGTAATGTCTACGGAATAAACCGCCAAGTGGCTTATTCGTGCGGCCACTGCCGAAACCCAAATCAAAAAGAGGTCATCTGCCATGCACAATGAACTGACGCAAAAGGATATCCGCCTCATGCGGGAGGAGCTGGACTACCGCCGCATCCAGCTCCGGCCCAAGCTGCTGGAGGCCGTCAAGGAGGCCCGCGGCTTCGGCGATCTGAGCGAGAACTTTGAGTACAAGGCCGCCAAGCAAGAGAAGAACCGCAACGAAAGCCGGATCCGCTTTCTGGAGAACATGATCCGCACCGCGGTGGTCCTCTCCGACCGGGCGGATGCCGACACGGTGGGGCTCTACGACCGGGTGACGGTCTATCTGGAGGACGAGGGCGATGAGGAGACCTATCAGGTCGTCACCACCATGCGGCAGGACGCACTCCACGGCCTGATCAGCAAGGAGTCCCCCCTGGGCAAGGCCCTGCTGGGCAGGCGGGTGGGCGAGCGCTTCCACATTCAGGTCAATGACCGCTACGGTTACGACGCAGTGGTCCGGGCCATCCAAAAGGGGCAGGACGACGGGTCCGTACCCCTCAGCAGTTTCTGACCATCCGTCCCATGCCAAAAACAAAAAGGGATGCCGCTTTTTAATCCAAGCGGCATCCCTTTTTGCGTGCCGGCGTCCGGCGCTGGTCACAGTCCCAGCATCTGGCGGGCTCTTTTTGCTATTTTCGCCCTGAGTGGCTTACATATTCCATCCTCAAAATAACGAAAAAAGACACGCAAAATGTCATGGATAAATGAGGCTTCGGTAGTTTGTATGGGTAGCATATTGAGAAATTGAATCTCTGATTCAGGGAGGTACATAGCACCTCTTGATTACCTCAATGCATTGGGGTACAAGGCTGTCAAGGGCGTCGGAGATGGGGCACAGCCGATGCCTTTATGGCCTTGCGTCCCAATGCTACAAGCGTCATCCAGGAAATCCGTTTCAGAACAGCAAATAAGAACAGGAAAGCCTTGATATTGTTAGCCTTTCAGCAGTTTTCTTGCCCACACAAACTATCGAAAAGCCTTTAATCGCGGGTAAAATTACGTCTTTCAAGGTTCTTTAATTACGTTTTGTGTGTCTCGTTACAGCCGGATAGCCGTACCGCCATCTCAGTTTCAGCATATCCACAAAGTTCATACCGTTCCACCCCGCCACCAGGGACAATGGCAGAAAAATGGTGGTAACGATGGCGAGGGTCTTCATAATTCGGTTCTGTCGGATGTCGATCTCAGCCTGGAACAGCTCCCGTACCTGCAGAACGTATTCCCGCAGCGTCCGGGCGGCCTCATCCCTCAGACGGCCGCTCTGCTTTTCCACCATCCGAAACATTCGTAGCTCATTTTCGCAAAAATACCCGTTCTCATCCTCCAGCAGCGCGCAGACCATATCGTCCAATTGGATATCATACTGAATTCACTCGGTCAATTCCTGCGCAGTGCCGTCATTCCGGGATCGAACACCAGGACCGGCCCTCCAGCGACGTCAGAGTCCGGCCAATCCGGTATTGATACATAATGCTCCTCCCTTTGATTCAGACCGCCGAACCCGGGCACCGCAGCGGTCGTTGCTTCGTTTCAGATTATGTGCGAACTTTTATGCCTTCAGCAGATCCCCCAGAAGCTCCTTTTCCGCGAACAAAGCCGCAGCGCCTCCGGTGTGGAGGAATACTGCCGTGCTGCCCTTTGGAATTTTTCCGGTGTGCAGATAGTCCAGCATTCCGGCAAGTCCCTTTCCGGTGTAAACAGGGTCCACCACCAGCCCCTCTTTTCTGGCCAGGATACGGATCGCCTCGTTGGATGCTTCGTTGGGCTGCTCATATCCCGGCAGATAGTAGCCAGGGTCGATGTGCAGGTCCTCCCGCTGTACCCGAAGCCCATCCGGCGCACCGAGCAGAGATAAGGTGCCATTGGCCAGGCGAACAATGTCATCCGGATAATCGGGACCTTTTTTATTGACGTTTATGGAGATGATCTCCGTATCAGAACCCAAAAGCGCGCGGGCAGCCTGAAGTCCGGCCAGCGTGCCGCCGGAACCGGTGGCGTGGAACAGGTAATCGACGTGCAGCCCCAGGGCTGCCATCTGACTCTCCAGTTCTATGAATCCTTCCACAAAGCCCACTGAGCCAAGCTCCGTCGCACCGCCCACAGGAATATCCCAGCAGATATGCCCCTGTTGGATGAGTTGTTGCCGATAGGCTTCTCCTGTGGCAGCGTTTCGTTTTTTCAGTTCCTCTACGGACTCGCCCTCCCGGCGGCTGGTAATATGGATCTCGGCGCCGTAAAGCCGGTCCAGCAGCATGTTGCCCCGCAGGTCCTCTTCACTGGGATCGATCAGCGCGTAAAGGAAGAGCACCGGCTTCACGCCGCAGCGGCAGCAGGCGCCGGCGGTCTCCATGGCGTGATTGGATTGAGTTGCGCCATAAGTGAATGCGTATTCTGCCCCGGCAGCTTTCGCCGCGCCCAGAATATACTCCAGCTTCCGGATCTTGTTGCCGCCAAACAGGCTGACGCCGCTGAAATCCTCCCGCTTGATGTACAGGTTTACGCCGGTCTCCTGGGAAAGCGTCTCCAGCTTGTGCAGCGGTGTGGGGTAAAATCCCAGGGAAACCTTAGGAAATTTAGAGAAAAGCTCATGCACCTTTGTATTATCCAAACGAATACCTCCCCAACCTCAGGTATCCATAACGGCTCCATCGCTGGACAGCCGGGTGACCACCTTTCTGCGTTCGAAGGGGAACCGGGTCTCAGCGTCGTCGATCAACTCAATACCCAAACCGGGCTTATCCGAGACCAGCAGGAAGCCCTGCTCGCATACCGGCATTTCCTTCACGATATCGCAGGCGTGGAATACGGATGCGTTGGTCTTATCATAGACAAACCGGGCGTGTGCCGCCTGATCGTTGGGGTCCGGGTACTCCTGAATGGTGAAACAGGGGGTCGCGGCGTCCAGCTGAATGCAGGCGGCAGTGGCCACAGGGCTCAGCGGGTTATGGGGAATGATCCCCAGCTGGTTAGCCTCTGCAATGGCAGAAATTTTCTTTGCACCGGTAAAGCCACCGCAGAGTCCGATGCTGACCCGCAGATAGTCCACACCGCAGCGCCGCACCAGCATCTCATATTCCTGAGGCGTATGGATTCGCTCGCCGGTGGCCAGAGGGATCCGGATCTTGGAGGCTACCAGCGCCATCGCGTCAAAGTTGTCAGGGATAAGCGGATCCTCATAGAACATGGGCAGGAAGGGCTCCAGCTGCTGAGCCAGGGCAATGGCCTGTGCGGGGTTCATGCGCCGGTGGTTTTCAATGCACAGGTCCACATCGTTGCCCAGCGCTTCCCGGATCTTTCCGATCCGCTCCGCACCGCCGCTGATCATAGAGGCATAGGTTTCAAAGTACGGCTCGGAGCGGGGCTCGTCCAGGAAGGGAGACAGGTGGCCGACAGCGGTAAATCCCTTTTCCTTTTCTGCCAGACAGTTGTCCAGTAGCTCCCCGAAGCTCTTTCCAGAGACATGGGAGTAGACCCGGATCTTGTCCCGGCACTTTCCGCCCAGCAACTGGTAGACAGGGACTCCCAGTGCCTTACCTTTTATATCGTAGAGTGCGATATCAATGGCACTCAGCGCTCCCATTACTGCAGCACCCCGGAAATGGAAGCAGCGGTACATATACTCCCAGTGGTGCTCGATATCCATGGGGTTCTTTCCAATCAGATATTCCCGAAAGGACTCAATCACCTCTCCCGAGGACAGAAGAAAGCCCCAGTCGCCAGACTCGCCCAGACCCGTGATCCCTTCATCGGTCAAGACCTTGACAGACAGAAACTTATTGACCGGGATGACTTTTACATCAGTGATTTTCATCTTGCGCTCCTTCTCATTGTGTCTGTTCCATGGCAGCCTTGATAAAAGCGGGAGCTTTCCGGCATTTTTCTGTGGTAACCGTACAGGGGGAGAACCGCAGCCCCTGGGCCTGAGGCACCACATAGATATGCTGATCCATCAGGATTCGGGCAGTCTCCACAGGGTTTTTGCAGGGAATGGCCACAAAATAGCCGTACTGATAGGGGCAGATTTCTAGGCTAGCCTCCTTCGCCGCAGCGCAGAAGGTCCGTCCCCGGTTGGTAATGGTGTTTCGGAACACGGCCCGCTCCTGACTGACCCGCTCACGAATCTCCGGGTTCAGGTTGATGTCCACCAGGATCTTTTGTGCCATGTGAATCGCATTGGACCAAGTGGAACGGGAGGAATAGGACATCGCCTGCTTGAAAACAGCAGCGGATTCCGCAGTCGAGCCCAGGCATACCAGTGCGCCGCAGCGCATGCCGCACATGGTGTAGCTTTTGGACATGCTGAAAATCAACAGTGTCATGGTGTTGGCAGGCATGTCAAAAATGGCGTCAAAGATCTCCCGGCTTTCTTCAAAGCTGCCGGCAAAGTCGATGTAGGACACATCCAGGCAGAAGGTCAGGTTTTTATCCGGATTTGCTGCGGCATGCTTTTTCAGAATGGCAACAGTCTGTTCCATTTCCTGCTTTGTCATGGAGTAGCCCGTGGGATTGTTGGCCGGGGTGTTCAGAATCATCAAAAGCTGCTCCTGCACGGCCAGAATCTCTCCGATAGCCCGATCCATACCTTCCAGATTAAAGGTGTTTTCCCGGTTGAACATATCAAAGGTAACCATTCTGCGGCCATGCTCTTCGCAGATGTTTTTGTAGGGTCCCCAGATCCAGTTGGTGGTCAGCAAGGCGTCTCCAAAGTTCAGGAAGTTCCAGATCGCGTGGCGCAAAGCGCCGCATCCACCGGGGGTGGCCACAGATTCCACATAAAACCGGTCCAGACACTTACCGAACAGAGAGATCTGCACGGCCTCGTTAAATCCCTTGATGCCTGCAATGGGGGCATAGCTGCATATGTCCTCGACCGGCATCTGGCGGATCATCCGCTCTACAGTAGGAAGTACCATAAGCTTCCCGTCGTCATCCAGACACTCACCCAAGGTGGCGTTGATGACAGCGTCCTCGCCCAGAGCGGCAGCATCCGCTTTGGCCCTCTGGGACGCGGTAAAAATCTGATCCGGCGCATACTGGCGGATGGCATGGGATGCAAGAGTTACATAATCCACAAGGTTCCTCCCTTCACATTTCCGGGTCCAGTCTCGGGGGTACGGGACGGTCGGTATAAGCCATCATTTCGTCTATGTCTCCGGGGAAGGGTTGGAAAGAAAATTGTGGATTCTCTTCTAGGTATTTCATTGCATAGGCCGCATAGGCAGCCACGCCGTAGGGCAGCGCGTCCGTATCCAGGTCAAACTGTGGATTGTGGAGCCCCTGGGTCGTCCCCTTCTCCGGGCAGCCGGTACCCAGCAGCCCCATCATGCCGGGGTAGTAGCTACAGAGCACGCCGAAACTCTCCGAGCTCATTTCCGGCTCCTTTTCCGCGATCTGCGTGATCTCGGGAAACACTTCCCGAAAAGCGCTCCGCGCCAAAGCCGCAGCCTCCCGGTGGTTGAGCTGTGCCATGCTGGGACCGGTGAAAACCTCAAACTCCGCCTGACAGCCGTACAGGTCGGCGTTGGCTGTAATGATCTGGCGCAGTTTTTTCTTAAATCGGCTTCCGGATTTCGAATTGTAAAACCGGCAGGTGCCCTTGAATTCCAGCCGCTGCGGAACGATGTTTCTCTTTGCGCCGCAGTGGACACTTCCAATATTTACAGTAAGAATATCCTGCGGAGGAATGCACTTCATTCGGAAGGTATTCAGATCGTTTGCAATGGCCACGAAGCAGTCCAGAGGGTTATTGGCCAGATCCGGCCGGGAGCCGTGGCCGCCCGTCCCGGTAAGGGCAATTTCAAAGTTTACGTTTCCTGCATGTCCGGGACCTTCCTCCAGCCAGATAGAACCGGTAGGCAGGTCGGGAGCCACATGGAGACCGACGCAACTGTCGATTCGGATCTTCTTACTTTGGATGTACTTCAAAATATAATAGTAGTTGCAGCCGCCCTCTTCGCCGCGCTCAAACAGCAGATAAACTCTGCCTCGAAGGGTGGCGTCACCCTGGCACAGTTGCTTCAAAACGCCGGCCGCACCGAGCAGCATGGCCATGTGGGCATCGTGGCCGCACATATGGGACACACCGGGCACGGCGCTTTGATAGGCCCTCGAAAATGTTCCATTGGTTTCAGACTCCTGTATGGGCAGCGCGTCGCAGTCCGCCCGCAACAAAACATGGGGGGCGTCCGGTGCGTTGGCGTCGGCCCAGTCCAGATGTGCCAAAATACCTCCATCGGGGATCACCGTAAAAGGGATGTCGCTCTTTTGCAATTGAGCCGCGATGGCGGCCATTGTGGACTGTTCTCTGGCGGAAAGCTCGGGTGCGCAGTGAAAATATTTCCGCAGCGCCAGAACCTCTGTCTGGCAGGCCAGACTCAGTTCTCGAATTTTTTCAGCTTCCATAATACCTCCCTCGCCCGTTTCCGGGTCGGAACCTCCCGCGGAATGGGCGGGTTTTCATCGATAGAAAAAGAAAACGGAGTGTTCAATGGATTCTGAACACTCCGAATGTCTTACGATGTGATCGGTATGATATTCTGATTGTTGCAGACCTGTTAAGCTTTTGCAACGCCTTTTTTCTTGTCCTTGGCGGATTTGATCATAGGAATAACGATGAATGCCAGGGAGATGACCAGCAGCGCACAGCTCAAGGGTCTGGTCACGAAAACAGCCAAATTGTTGTGAGAGAACACCATGCTCTGAATCCAGTTACTTTCCATCATCTTGCCGAGAATGGAGGCAAGGATGAGGGGAGACTGCGGAATGTGGAACTTGTTAAAGAAGTAGCCAATCAGGCCAAAGGCGATAATCACATAAATATTGAAGATGTTGTTCTTAACAGCAAAGGCGCCGGTGACGCACAGAACGATCACAATACCGCTGAGGATCTCCCGCTTCATACGCAGAACGGCGGTGGCGAATAGACTGGTGTAGCCAATAGCCAGAGGCAGCATAATGATGTTGGACAGCAGGAAGCCCAGCACAATCATGTAGGCCACATCAGGAGTGTTGTTGAACAGCGCGGGGCCGGTACGCAGGCCCTGAATGGTCAGCGCGCTGAGGAACAGTGCTGAGGAAGAGTTGCCTGGAATACCCAGGGACAGCAGCGGCACCATGGAGGAGCCTACAACGGAGTTGTTGGCACATTCGGGAGCGGCAATACCCTGAGGCACACCGGTACCAAATTTCTTGTCGGGATTACTGGCGACCGCTTGGTTATAGGCCATAAAGATGGCCATAATCATGCCGGCGCCGGGGATAATGCCAATAATGTTGCCGATGACGGTGGACTGTGCCCAGGTGGGAAGCAGTTCCTTGCATTCCTTCCAGTTGGGCAACTCCACCTTGGTTATCTTAGGCAACACCGCGCAATGACATGAAAAAACCGCACCATCTGCCAATATCGGCAAA
>ERZ857998.941-NODE-941-length-37173-cov-3.866453_pt1 | contig 37173 bp, 26 predicted proteins | sample MGYA00519954_ERZ857998 | MGnify/ENA primary metagenome ERZ857998 (study PRJEB31778, sample SAMEA3449424) | human gut metagenome | biome: human gut; feature: human-associated habitat; material: faeces | place: United Kingdom | collected 2010/2012 ...
CGCGCAGCCGCTTGTATTGGCCGAACAGATAGCCGATTTCCCGCGCGCCCACGCCGATATCGCCGGCCGGCACATCGGTGTTCGGGCCGATATATTTGTACAACTCGTTCATAAAGCTCTGGCAAAAGTGCATGATTTCGCGGTCGGACTTGCCCTTGGGGTCAAAATCGCTGCCGCCCTTTGCACCGCCGATCGGAAGTCCGGTCAGAGAGTTTTTGAAGATCTGCTCAAAGCCGAGGAACTTGATGATGCCCTCGTAAACAGATGGGTGAAAGCGAAGTCCTCCCTTATACGGGCCAATTGCGTTGCAGAACTGAACGCGATAGCCGACGTTGACACGAATGCGGCCGCTGTCGTCCATCCACGCGACACGGAATCGGATCAGCCGGTCGGGCTCGACAAGCCGGTCCAGAATGGCAGCGTCCATATATTCGGGGTGACGCTCCAACACGGGCGTCAGAGACTGGAGCACTTCAGCGACGGCCTGCAGAAATTCCGGCTGGTGCGGATTGTGGCGGGTTACGTATTCCATTATGGAATGTAGATATGTGGTCACTTCCATCTTTTCAAGACCTCCTGCAAAAAATTGGACTTATCGTAGCAGGTGATCCGGCAGCGGTCAATATATTATATATAATTATGAACGATTTTACGATTTTGTTATCCTCAGCATGTCCGTAAAGACCGGTATTTTCGCCGAATGCGGGCGCCTTTTATATATGCTTCGCAAGAGTACGGGCCGATCAGTCATCACGTATGGGATTTTCAGAATGCGGTTTGGCATGTACCGAGCAAGGCATACAGCAAATGATGCAAAAGAATCCCACACTGCTTTGACACGGCGCATGATGCCCACATGCGCGGCGTCCCAGCAATTCAAGACGTGCGCCGCCGCAGATAAAAGCGGCCGGGCGTTTGCCCAGCCGCTTGCGGATTGCGTATGGTGTGTTATTCGCTCACCGTAACGCCGGTATTGCCCTTGTAGACCAGACGATCCACGGCGTAGTAGATGATGCCGGCAATGACCATCGCGTTGACGGCCGCAATGCCCCAAGAGAAACCGGGGATAAGCGTTCCGTTCGTCAGGTTGCCGACGAGCGCACCGGCAACAACGCCGGCAATGGCGCCCCAGTTCACGTTGCGTTCCACAACCGAACCGGCTTTGTAGCTCGCGCGGTGCATGAAGAAGTCCATCATGATGATCATGCCGACCGGCGGGAGGGTGGCGTTGAGGAAGTTCAGCCAGCCGATGAAGTTGTTGTACAGCCACACGGCGAGCACGGTGCCGATGATACCGGAGACGATAACCATCGGGCGCTTGCGGACCTTGGTGATATTGGAGAGACCGAGGCTGCCGGTGTACAGTGCGTTGTCGTTCGTGGTCCAGATGTTGGCGCCGAGCACGATGATGGCGGGAATGGCCAGACCCTGCGCGATCATGACATAGAAGATGTCGTCCTTACCGGTGAACGCGCCGCCGACTGCGCCGAAGCAGAACATCAGGATGTTGCCGATCGTGAACGCGATAACGGTTGCAATGACCGTGGATTTGTTCGTTTTGCCGAAGCGTGCGAAGTTGGGTGTGGCGGAACCGCCGGAGATGAACGAACCGATAACCGCGGCAATGCCGCCCAGAAGGGTCATGCTGCCGGTGGATTTGTCAAAGATGGCGACCAATCCGCCGCCATCGACGGTTGCAGTGACCATGGAATAGATGCCGAGCACCGCGATCAGCGGCACAGAGATCCAGCTTACGATTTCAAGACCCTTCACGCCGAAGTACGCGGAGCAGGTCATGCAAAGACCGCAGGCGACGATCAAAATCCAGAGGGGAACGCCGAACTGCTCGGCCACCGGGTAACCGAACATGGCGGCGCCGACGCCGAACCAGCCGATCTGGGTAATTGCAATCATGGCCGAAGGCAGGTAGGAGCCGTATTTACCGAACGAGCGATGCGCCAAAAGGTCGAAGGACAGTCCGGTGTCGCCGCCGATGTAGGCGAGCAGGCCGGTGTAAATGCCGAGGAAAAGGCTGCCGATCAATAGCGCCCAGATGAACGTGGCGAGATCCATCCCGTTGGCCATCTTTGCGCCGGCGCTCATACTTGCGGAGAAGAAGGTGAAGCCCATCATAATGACGAACATCGACCCAAATCCCTTGCGGGCTGACATTGGGACTGCTTCTAGTGAATAATCCGTATCCACATGTTGCTGCTTTACTTGTTCCATGCTTGAACCTCCCAAATATTAAATTGTGCCGAGACGCGATGCATCCGGAAAGAGCGAGAGGAAATGCGAAGACATGTAACCGGATACATCTGAGATAACTATACTTTACAGGATATTACGCGCATTGTCAATCAGAAATGTCACAATTCCTTCAAATTTCCATCCATTCCAAAAAACAAGCGCTAGCCGGCCGCTTGGCGTATGGTTCCATGCGGCGTCCGCTTATCGAAGCGCCGGCCGCGCTTGTCCGGACAGCAGCAATGTGGTATGATAACCCTGCCGACGGCAGTAACGGGAGAAGGCGTTCCATAGGCGCTGCCCGCCGGCACCGCCAACCGTACCCGGAGAACATCACAGCCTTGCTGAACGGAGGACGTTTTGAACATCAAGGAAATTGCCAAAGCAGCAGATGTTTCCGTCGCCACGATATCGCGCGCGCTGAATCACCCGGAGCAGGTGCTCCCGGAAACGCGCGAGCGCGTGCTTGCGATCATGCGGGAGAACAATTATACGCCGAATTGGTTTGCACGCGGCCTGAACTTTGGGCGGACGAACACCATCGCCCTGTTGGTGCCGAGCATCGAGAACCACCTGTACCGCAAGCTGATTTCCGGCATCGAAACGATTGCCAGAAACAAGAGTTATGCCGTCATCCTCTGCCATACGGAGAGCAATCCGGAACGCGAACTGGAATATCTGCGCATGGTGAAATCCCGCAGCATCGACGGCGTTATCCTTGTTTCCTCTGCGTTGGAGCGGCAGCAGCTCGCGGCGCTCCAGTCGCCGCGTACGCCGGCGGTGCATGTGGGAAAAACCGGAACGCCCGGCTTTGACGCCCTCTGCTATATCGATTTCGAGGAGTGTGCGTTTCGGTTGACGCAGCACCTGCTTTCGCTTGGCCGCAGGCGGATTACGCTTCTGGCGGATGAAAAACTGCGCGGTGAGTGCGAGCAGATCGAGAGCGGCTGCAAGCGTGCGCTCGAATCGGTGGCCGGCGCGGAGCCGCTCGACGTTCTGTCCTGCGGCAACAGCGTGCAGGACGGCTATATGGCCACCCAGCGCATGCTGCTGATGCCGGACGCGGAGGATCGGGCCATTTTGACGTTCAGCGACACGCAGGCGTTCGGCGCGCTCAAGGCGGCGAACGACTCCCGCGTGGCCGTGCCGGAACAGCTTGCCATTGCCAGCATGATGGACTCCGCCATGTGTGCCATTGTCAACCCGCCGGTCACGAGCGTGGAGCTGCCGGGGGCTCGTCTCGGCATGGTAGCGGCGCGCATGCTGTTTGACGCGATTGAGAATCAGGAGCTGGCGGTGGAACCCCCGCGGGAGATTGTGCTGCAGCCAAAGCTGAAAATCCGTCGTTCCTGCGGCAATCAGAAATATATCTATGAATTGTTCGACTGAGGAGGTATCCATGGATCTTTCGGTCAATCTATCCGGGCTACGGCTCAAAAATCCGGTGATTGTCGCTGCCGGCCCTTGGGCGCGCAATGCGGCGTCCATTCAAAAGTGCATGGATGCCGGCGCAGGAGCGGTCATTACGGAGACGATCTCCATGGAGGCGAACCGCAATCTGAGCCCGCGCCTGTATATGGGAAAGTCGGGTCAGATTTTCAACACGAAGCTGTATTCCAACATCCATCTGGAGCAGTGGGAAACGGAGCTTGAATCGCTCGACCGGGGGGATTGCAAGCTGATTGTCAGCATCTGGGGCAGTTCCGCATCGGAGCTCTCCTATCTGGCCTCAAGGGCCGAGCGCATGGGCGCGGATGCGGTTGAGATCAGCATTGCCGCGCCGATCGGCATGCGCAATCAGGCGCTGGGCTTCCATACGCATCAGATCGAGTCGTTTGCGCAGGCGGTTCTGCGGGCCGTCAGCATCCCGGTGCTGGTAAAGCTGTCGTATGAAACGAGCATCTCTCCGGAGGTTACCGGCTCCATTCAGCGCGCCGGCATCCGCATCGTCAGCGCCATCGATTCGCTCAAGGGGCTTTCCGGCGTCGATATCGAGCGGATGCAGGCGCATATGCCGACGTATGGCGGTTACAGCGGCGACGACATCCGGCCGGTTGCGCTGGCCACAACCGCAGCGCTCAGACAGTATACGGCATTTCAGATCTGCAGCTGCGGCGGGATATTCGACTATCGGAATGCGCTCGAGTTTATCATGCTCGGCGCGGATGCGGTGCAGCTGGCCACGGCCATCCAGCTGCATGGCTGCGGCGCCATCCATGATGTGGTGGAGGGGCTGTCGCAGTGGCTTCGGGCGCATGGCTATGAGAATCTGGATGCGGTACGCGGCGCGGCGCTGCAATCGCTCAAGCCGTTTGAGGAAATCCGGCCCCGTCCGCTGTCGGCCGTGGTGCAGCAGCCGTGCGCGGAGAAGGACTGCGATGCGTGCGCTGAAGGCTGCCTGTATGACGCGATTTCCCGCGATGTGGACGGCACGGTTGCCATTGACCATGACCGGTGCGACGGCTGCGGCCTCTGCATCGCCAGATGCCCAAAGAAGAAACTCTCGCTTGGATGGATGTAACGGATCTTGCCCGACGTCACGGGGGGTGCCCCGCCGGTCGGGCTTTTTTGTTGCGGTGGCAACGGGGCGTCTGCGCCTCCGGTATTGAAACACCGGTCGAATTGTGTCATAATAAATGATATGTATGCATGACCGCAAGCCGGTGCATGCGGCGGCTGGGCCGCATTTCCATCAGAAAGGTCCGGTAACGAACAATGGCGCACGGATACCGCTCTTTAGAGCGTGGCAAGAGACAGGCGTATCAGAAGACACTGCAGGCGCTGCTTCTGGGGCTTGGCCTGCTGTTGCTGTGCATCGCGTTTTATCAGGTTTGGGTACACGCCTACAACCCCTATATCCGCATTTCGTTCTATCGTCGCGGCAATTATATGCTGACGCTGCTGTACGCCGTGGTGCTGATTGCCTGCATCTTTGTGATGAAGGGCCAGAACATCGGCGAGGCGCGGCTGCTGGAGATCATTGTTTCGCAGTGCATTGCACTGCTGATGTGCACGGTCATCATGTATTTTCCGTTGTCGCTGTTACAGTATGCGCTGCTCAATCCCGGACCGCTGCTCTTGCTCCTGCTCGGGCAGTTCGCGATGGTCATCCTCTGGAATTTGTTTGCAAACCGCCTGTATTTCAGCCAGATCCCGCCGCTGAGACTTCTGCTCGTTTCGGAATCGGAGGACGGGCGCGGAGACATTGCGGCCAAGCTGGCGGGCGTTCCGGAACGATATGAGATCTGCGGCAGAGTGTCCGTCCAGGAAGGCTGCGGGGGGATTGCCGCCATGCTGCCGGATTATGATGCGGTGCTGTTTTCCGGCGGCAGCGTGGAATTGCGGGAACTGCTTGCCAGACAGTGCTTCGAGCAGGAGCGCCGCCTGTTTTGGGTGCCGTCTGCAACGGATGTGATCGTCAACAGCGCAAAGCGGCTGCATGTCGTGGATACGCCCCTTTTGTGCACGCAGGTCATGCGCACGCAAACGCTGGATTGTCTGGTCAAGCGCATCTTCGACCTTGTCGTATCGGCGGTGCTGCTCGTGGTGACCTCGCCGCTGCTGCTGATTGCGGCCGCTGCCGTGAAGCTATGCGACGGCGGGCCGGTGTTGTTCCGGCAGGATCGGCTCACGATCCATGGAAGGGTGTTCCGTATCTTCAAGTTCCGCTCCATGGTTGTGGACGCGGAAAGGGACGGCCAGCGCCTTGCGGAACAAAATGACAGCCGCATTACGCCGGTAGGCAAGCTGCTGCGCAAGACCAGAATGGACGAGCTGCCGCAGCTCATCAATGTGCTCATCGGCGACATGTCGATTGTCGGCCCACGGCCGGAATGCCCGTCCATTGCAGCGGAATACGAAAAAACACTTCCGCAGTTTTCTTACCGTTTGAAAGTAAAAGCGGGCATTACGGGATACGCACAGGTGTATGGCAGCTACACAACCAGCCCCAAGGACAAGCTGCTCATGGATTTGATGTATATCGAGGGGTGGAGTTTTTTGCTGGATATCAACCTGTTCCTGCTAACGCTCCGCACGTTGTTCATGACCGAAAAGACGCGCGGCAGGGAGGAGAAGAACCCGTCTTACAAAAACAAGGATTCCATTGAGGTGCAGTCATGAACCCTTTGTGCAGCGTCGTGATTCCCGCGTACAACAGCGAAGCGTTTTTGCCCGGCTGCATCCATTCGGTGCAGGCGCAGTCGTTTGCGGATCTGGAGATTCTGGTCGTCGACGACGGCTCTGCGGATGGAACACAGCAGTGCGTGCAGCGCCTCGCGGAGGACGATGCGCGCATTCGCTGTCTGAAACAGCCTGAGAACATGGGCGTTGCGGCGGCGCGCAACCGCGGCGTCGCCGAGGCGCGCGGGGAATGGATCGCCTTTTTGGACAGTGACGATCTGTGGACGCCCGATAAACTCGAACGGCAGTTGGCGCTCGCCGATCGGAGCGGCGCGCAGCTTTTATATACCGGCGCCCGATGCATCGATCATGACGGCGCGCCTTTGGATCGCATGTTGACCGTTCCGCAGCAGGTCACATTCGACTCGATGCTGCATGGAAACGATATCGTCTGTTCCTCCGTGCTCGTGCGCCGAGAGCTGCTTCTGCAAAATCCGATGGAGCGCTCCGACCTGCACGAGGACTATATCACCTGGATGCGGATTCTGAAGACCGTGGGGCAGGGCGTCGGCCTTTGCGAGCCGCTCGTGCTCTACCGGTTTACCGTTGGCTCGAAGTCGCGCGGCAAGCTGCGCTCCGCTGTGACGACGTGGAAAACGCTGGGCTACCTTGGCATACCGCTGTTCAAGCGGATGTCCGGCTTCTGCGGCTATATCGTGCACGGCCTGCGCCGGTACGCAGCGTAGCAGGATGGGGAGATCGCGCCCGGCAGCGTTGGACGGCGGATGGTGTTTCCATCGGCAATCCGGACTGGAATGCTTCTCTCGGCCGTCGGCGTACGGCCGTTTTTTCATGCACTTCTTTTCGTTCACTGGCTTTCACTTTTCTATAACGTGATATACGCATATCTCCGCGTGATTGTGATCGCAATTTTGTGATTGCGATATTGCAAATTCCGACCGGTTATGAGATAATTTTACCAATAATATGATGCAATGGAAACCTGTGTGGGCGGATATGGATGCTGTATGCGCCCGGGAGGGGATATGGATTCATTAGAACTGTTACACGGATTGCAGGCGCACGATGACGAGGCGTTTCGCACAATTGCACGCACCTATGGAAAATCCGTTTATGAGCGGCTTTTGGCGCGCTCCGGCAATCCGGAATTGGCGAAACAGGCATTGAAGGCTGCACTGACCGATCTGTATGCGGCGGTGAGCGCGGCGGACAATCGGGACCCCGTCGAAGCGCTGCTGTTTACCTTTGCCGAGCGCGCCCAGTCGGCCATGCAGCAGAACGCCGGCAATGAACGAATGGAGGCGCCGGTGCGATCCGCAGCGGATGCCGGCGACAACACGTCCGCGATGCGGGAGGCGAAAGCGACCGCGCACGGCTTGGAGACGGACAACCGGCGTGCGCCGGTTGGAGCGGACATGCCGCCGGCGCAGCAGGCGCTGCCGCCCGATTCCGGACCGAAAAAGCATGGCTTCGGCAGAACAGCGGCGGTGATTCTGCTCTGCGCCGGGATTCTGCTCATGCTGTGGGTCATTGCGGGGCTGCTCATGGATCTGGAACTGCTGCCACCCGTTGACCTCGGATACGAGTGGTTCAACCGGCAGATCGCCCCATGGTTCTGACGAACAGAGAGGAGCGGGTCCCTATGAAAAGAAACCGAGGAATTTTTGCGCTCCTGAGCGCGTTCCTGCTGCTGGCGTTCGCGGCGGGAGGGCTGGTTTTGGCTCGCCCCGCAATACTCGATGAAAAGCGGGAGCAGAGCGAGGCCATCATCATCGCCATGATTGAGGATGGTCAAACCGAAATATCGGGCATTCCCATTCCAGAGGTGGAGGGGGAGGACGCCGAGTTTTTTGACGAGGATGAACCGGGCTTTGTGCAGCCGGAGAATGGTACGGATCCACAGGCCGATACCGGCATGGAGGACGCCGCGCCCATCACCGGATACGGCGTCATTACCATTCCCAAGATCGACCTGAAAATGGCGCTCATGCATGGCGCGGACCGGCGGGCGCTGCGCGGCGGCGCGGGCTGGCTGCCCACATCGGCCGAGATGGGAACGGCGGGCAACTGTGTGATTTTTGGGCACCGCATGAAGCGGTACGGACGGCATTTCAACCGATTGGACGAACTGGAGAAGAACGATACCATCACGCTCAAGGGAGCGGACGGCCGCGCCTTCACCTATGTGGTAACGGGCAGCGAGGTCGTCGCGCCGGAGAAACTCTTCGATACGCTGAGCGCGCATACCGCCGGCTTTTGCCTGACGCTGGTCACCTGCACGCCCACGGGCGTCGGGAGCCATAGATTGCTCGTATACGCTGTACTGCAGCAGAATGTTTTGGGGGAGAGTGGAGTATGAAGAGAAAAAACATGCAAAAGGCGCTGGCGATCCTGCTGACGATCACCATGCTGGCCGGTCAGTTCATGGTCAACACCGCGCTGGCTGCGGATGAGATCATTTTGGGCGACAGCGGCGATAACGTCATCTCCGCAGAGCCGACGGCGACCCCGGAAGCCGACAGGGAGGGAGAACCAACGCCCGCTCCCACTGCCGGCGGAAACCCCGATAGCGGTCTGCTGCCGCCGGATAACGAAACGGCGGTTCCCACGGAATCCGCTGCGATGCCTACCCCGCCGGTGATCACCGACGGCGCTTTCGGCGCGGCACCGCTGGAGCCGGAGAACGGCGTGCTGCTCGCGGAACCGGCGCCAAACGGCGGTCTTTCCATATCCGTAACCTCATCGCAGGACAGCGTAAAGGATGGGGAACAGTATACCTTCACGGTAGCGATCGCGGACAGCGATCTGACGACCGAGCCGAACATCAAGCCCGGCGACCCCCTCACCATCAAGCTGCCGGCGTTCCTCTCCGCAGCCGATCTGGATGCTGCGCTCAAAAACTGCTTTGCTTATTTTGAAAAGGATTATACCTATGATCCCAACTCGCATACCCTGACGCTCACGTTTAAGGAAAACAGCGAGGGCACTTGGGCGAACATTCAGTTCAGCATCACGCTGCTGGTGGATACGATCGGTTATGACGGCGATGGAAAGGGCCAGATCGACGTTGGTTTGGGCGATGTGATCGAATCCGACGTCCCAGTGGATGTGGGAACCGGTTCGGGTTCAGGCGAGGGACAGGAAAATCCCTATGTCGAGAAAAACATCTGGAGCAACTATAAGAATTCCGAATACGGCGTTGATGGCAGCTATGTCATGCGCGATCCGGACGCGCCGATCGGTTATGCGGTGTCCTCCGGCGTGAACAGCGATTATACGAGCACCGTCAGCCTCACCGACAACCTGAGCAACGGCGCCCTGAGCCTTTGCGATGCGAACGGAAATAAAGATGCGTCGCTGGGGCAGTGCGTTACCCTGTTTATCGACGGTGTGAAGCAATCGGGCTCTGCCGCTGGCGGCACGGTGACCTATTCCGGCACCGCGCTGGGAACCGTCACCGTTTCGAGAGGTCAGACGGGCTTTTCCGTTACCTGCAGCAACCCCGCCGCCGGCGAAGAACCCGCGCGAATCGTGAATGTGGTTGTAAGGTATTATGCGCTGGTGACCGGCAATACGAACGATCTCACCAATACCGTTTCTCTGGCCATTGACGGCAAAACCATCGACAGCAGTCAGGAAACCATACGCCGGTATGATAACCAGGGCCTTGTGATCAACAAGCGCGTGCTGTCCGCAGGACAGGGCAAGGACGTCATCGACATCGATGAGAATCAGACGGAGCTGACCTTCCGTCTCATCCTCACGCAATACGGAACCGGCAGTCTGTATCAGGATGGGGATGTGATCAACTTTGATATGCTGGCCGGCTGTTTCCGCTTCAACAAGAACAGCGTTGTCATTCCGGAGGGTGCGCCCTTCCGGCTGGTGGCCGATCCGAATGATGCGCAGAAGATCAATATCGTCAAGAGCGGCAGCGGATCGATCGCAAGCGGCGTCTATACGATCGATTTCACTGTCACCATCGATGCCGACCGGCTCCAACCCGGCGAGCAGGCCGAGAACAGCGTAGGCAATACGGTCGTGATCCGCCGCAGGGCAAAGCTGACCATCGACAAGACGTGGACGGGCGAGAAGAACCGCGGTCTGGGCGCAGAATTTCAACTGCTCGACGGCAGCCGCGTCATCTCCAAAAGCGCATACTCGGCCGGCGATCAATTCGTATTGTATTTGAATGCCGACACCCTGCGCGAGGGCGAGCACAGCTATACGCTCCGCGAAACGGTGGATGAAAACAGCGAATATATCGCCGCCAAGGATCGGACGGTTGTGATCAGCAAGGTCAACGGCAAGGTGATGATCGTCTCGATCGACGGCGTTCCGTATGCCGAGCCGTCCGGCACGGCGGTCATACCCATTGAGAACGTGCCGGATTCCGGGAAGGGCTCGCTGACCTTCAAAAAGTACGGCGACAAGGTGGCCGATCAAAACCTGATCGACGGCGGCATATACCGGCTCTTTAAGGTCGGTACGGACGGGGCGGCCGATACGATGATCGAGACGTTCAGCACCGTGAACGGCGTGAAGGTATGGAACGATCTCGTTTATGGCACCTATTACGTCGAGGAGATCAGCGCACCGGCGGGCTATCTGGTTCCGGTCGATGCCGCTACAGTCGGCGTGCAGCTCAAGAAAACGAATCCGCATCAAACCGTGTCGCTGGTAAACGAGCGCTTTGACGACGGCAAGATCACGATCAGAAAGGCGGATGAGAAGGGCGCTGCGCTTGCGGGCGTGACCTTCACGCTGACGCCGGCGGCCGGCGAGCCCGTATCCGCCGTTACCGACAAGAACGGCGTTGCCACGTTCTCGGGACTCGTTGCCGGAACCTATGCGGTAACGGAAACGGTTCCGTTCGGCTATACCGGCTTTATGGGCTCCGTGTCCGTAACGATCGATACCGCCGCGAGCAGCGCGAACGTCGAGCATGCGGCGGGTGTTGCAGCGGAATCCGATGGCGCCAATATTACCCTGACATGGACGAACGTCCGGCAATACGGTCGGATCCGCATAACAAAATGGAACCGATCCATGCAGACGCCGCTCGCCGGCGCGGTGTTTGAACTGTCGGGCAATGGAATTGAGCCCATACAGGTCACCACTGGTGCGGACGGCGTTGCGGAATTCACCGGTCTGCCCTTTGGCAGCTATCTGCTGAAGGAGACAGCAGCGCCGGCGGGCTATGTGATTTCCGAGACGCTGCAAGCAGGCGTAGCCGTCACGGTGAACGCTACCGAAGTTGTCAACTATACCTATATCAATGAAACGCAGAAGGGAAGTATCGAGATCGTCAAAATGGTGGGCGAGAGCAGCACACCGCTCGCCGGCGCCACGTTTGGCCTGTACAGCGATGCGGCAGCGACCCAACTGCTCAGCGCGAAAACGACCGGTTCAAGCGGTCGGGTCCGGTTCGGCGATCTGGAGGCGGGCACTTACTATGTGAAGGAAACTGCCGCGCCCACCGCATACCGGTTGGATTCCACCATCCACGAATTCACGGTCGGCGGCGAGGAACCGGCCGTGTGGAGCCATGTCAAAACCATTGACAATGATCTGAAGCGATACCGGCTTGCGCTGCTGAAAACCGATGAAACCGGCAGCCAGCCTCTTTCCGGCGCGACGTTCAAATTGACGGGCAACGGCATCGAACGCACCGGCGTCAGCGATGAAAACGGGCGTGTTTACTTTGACGATCTCCCGTACGGCACCTATACCATTGCCGAAACGCAGGCGCCCGCCGGATATGCGCCGGCAGAGGCGATCACCGTGACGATCGATGACAGCAATACCTATCGGCCGGACGGCGTTGTTGCGGTGAGCGAACCGATCAAAAACGCACATACCAAACTGACCGTGCTGAAATGGAACGATAACGGCACCGTTCCGCTTCCCGGCGCAACCTTCCGGATCCGGAACGCGGCCGGGCAGTATGTGCTGGCAACCGGAGCCGATGGCGCGTATACCTATACCGGCCTGACGGACGATAGCGACAGCGCGTCCCGGTTCGTGACCGCCGGCAGCGGCGCCTTTACCCTTGCGTATATCCCCATGGGGCAGTATACCCTTGAGGAGATTGAGGCCCCGGACGGATACATCCTTCTGACCGCCAGCGTCAATTTTGGCATTCAGGAGGCGGAGACGAGCGTATCCATCAACAACACCCGGATTCATGCGAAACTGAAGCTCGTGAAAGCGGATGCGAGCGGCAAGCGCCTGCCGAACGTTGGCTTTACCCTGCGCAACAGCGCGGGCGGCTATGTTGCGGCGGACGGCACAGTCGGCGCGTATACCTATACCGGCCTTGCCGACGACGCGGCAGCGGCAGCCATGCTCGTTACGGATGATTTGGGCGAGGTTGTGCTGGACGGCCTGCTCTGGGGCACCTATTATCTGGATGAAGTGGTCACCCCGGACGGACTCGTTCCGCAATCGGGCATTCGGGTGGATGTTACCGCAGAACAACACAATGTGACGATCAAAGTCGATGTGGTCAACGACCTCGACTTGGGCGCCGTGCGGTTCAAAAAAACGGATGCGCAGGGCAGCGGTCTCCCCGGTGCGGTGTTCAGACTTGAACTTGTGGCGGGCAGCGGCAACGCGTACTCCGAAGAACAGGCGCGCTATGCGGTATCCGACGCGGATGGCGTCGTCCGCTTTGATCGCATTCCCTACGGCGTGTATCGGATCGCCGAGTATCTGGCGCCAGCCGGCTTTGAGCTGAGCGCTGAGGTGCGCTATGTCCGCATCGGCAATGCGCCGGTGCCGGAGGGCATCGAAATCACGGCGGAGCAAGACCTGAACGGGGATTGGCTGAACGATACGACCGTGCGGGAATACACCGTGCGGAAGGTGAGCAGCACGGATGGCGCGGCATTGACCGGCGCGGTGTTCGAAGTGCTGGATCGCGACCAGCAGCAGATCGGCGCGGACGGCCTGTTCCTCACGATCAATGAACAGGGCAGCGCGAGCATCATCGTGCCGCTCGGCGTATATTATCTCAAGGAGATACAGGCGCCAGAAAACTATGTTCTCGACGAGACTCCGATTCGCTTCTTTGTCACGGCGGATGGACCGAACGAGATCGTCATACGGAACGCACCCTGCACCGGCTCGCTCACCATCTTGAAAACGGATGCTGCGGACGGTGCGGCGGGACTGTCCGGCGCGGAGTTCCGGGGATATGAAAAAACGGACTATATCGAAAATGGCCTAAGCGCACAGGTGGTCGCGACCATCACCACCAATGCCGACGGCCGGGCAGCGCTGTCGAACATCCCGTTTGGCAGCTATGCGGTCGTGGAGACGAAGGCGCCCGCCGGCTATGAGCGCTCCGGTCAGGCGCAGTATTTCACCATCACGAACGCAGCTTCCGGGCAACCGAATGCGGGTGTGAGCGTCAGCCTTACGTTTGAAAACGAGCGATCGAGATATGTGCTTGGCATCACAAAGGTGGACAAGCAAACGGGAGCGACGCTCGCCGGCGCGCGCTTTGCCATCTCCGGCAGCGGCTTCTACACGGAGGCTGTTACGGGACAGGACGGCACGGCCGTGGTGCGGGTTCCTGCTGCGGGAGTCTATTCCATTCTGGAGATCGAAGCGCCAACCGGCTATACGATCGATCCGAACACCTATACGGTGGAGGTAACCGGCCACACCGCGGAGGGAACCATTCCGGCTGCGCAGTTCGTGTCGGAGGATTATTCCACGGCGGTGCGCATCGTCAAGGTGGATGAGAACGGCGGCAGTCTGGATGGAGCGACATTCCATCTCTATTCCCTGCTTGGCGGGACGGAGCAGCCGATTGCGCTGACAGAGGCGGCGGCGGGCGTCTACCGCTATGCCGGCGCCGGTACGGCGACGAAACTTACCGCCGGCAGCCTTGAACTGTACGGCTTGCCGGCTGGCGACTATCTGCTCAGGGAGCAGCAGGCGCCGAACGGGTATATGTCCCTCGGCGATATCCGCTTTACGGTGGACGTGAGCCGCTATGACCGGGCGCTCACGCTGACAGTAGAGAATATTCCGCACCAGAAGGGCGTCGCCATCTGCAAGGAAAATACCGATGGTGTGCGGCTGCAGGGCGCGGAGTTTGCGCTGTATGCGGCGGACGGCACGGAGCCGCTCCAGACCGCGGTCAGTTCTGCCGGCGGTTACGCGGTGTTTACCAATCTGCGCACGGGCAGCTATGTGATCCGGGAAACGGCGGCGCCAGAGGGCTATCAGCGCTCGGATGCCGAATATGCGTTTGCCATTGATGAAACCGGCCGGCTGGTCAGCGAACATGGGTTTATACAGGCCGCTTCAAGTCCCGAACCGTTCTTTGTGCTCGTCGTCAAGAATGACCCGATCGAGCAGGGCTTCCGCATCCGCAAGCTGAGCGCTGCGGATGAAACGCTCTTGCTTGCCGGCGCAGAGTTCCGCATCCTCGGCAACGGCGTCAACCGCACCTTTGTAACCGGTGCGGACGGTTTGACGGAAACCATCTTCCTCCCGATTGGAAGCTATACTCTCACGGAGCAGAAAGCGCCGGCGGGCTATGTCGCAGGCGGAACCGGGAGCGCGTTGGAGGTCAGGGCGGACGGTGTATATGTAGAGGGGCAGAAGCTGCTGGGCGAGGTGATGACCTATACGGTCAAAAATCTGCCGCAGAGCTTTTACCTGCGCATCCTCAAGCAGGATCAGGACAGCAAGCAGCCGCTCTCCGGCGTTGCCTTCCAGATCGTCGGGGCGGATGGACAAAAGCATGCGCTGGTCACGGATGCAAACGGTCTGACAGCCTCGATTCCGCTCGCACCGGGTACCTATGCTGTGAGCGAAACGATAGCGGCCACGGGTTACAACCTGCCGCTTGCCGGCTGGAGCTTCACCGTGACCGAGGGGGCCGCCATGCAGGTCGTTTCGGTTGAAAACGCCGCAAAGCACACCTTTGAGGACGGCTTGCTCACGCTGGTACTGGAGAATGAAAAAACGTCCGGCAGCCTGTTGATCAACAAGTTCGATGCCGATAACTCCACCCCTCTCCGGGGCGCGCGGTTTGAGGTGCTGGATCAGACCGGCGGCAGGGTTCGGTTCACGCTGGCAAACGGCGTTTACAGCGTTAGCGACGCTGCGGATGCACTGGAACAGCTGGAGACCAACGCCATGGGTACGGCGCTGCTGCAAAATCTGCCGTTCGGAACGTATACCGTTGTTGAGGTGACAGCGCCGGTGGGTTACGCCGTTTCGACTGCGGATACCAGGATCAGGATCATATCGCAGGATGAGACCGCGGTTGTGAACGTGCCCAACGAAAAAATTCTCCATGAAGTAACGGTGTACAAGCAGAGCGCGGGGGAGGATCGCCATGCGCTCATGGGCGCGACATTTGCGCTGTATTCCGTTGTTGGCGAAACGAAAACCTTCCTGCATGAAGCGACCACCGGCTATGACGGCAAGGTGCGCTTTACGCTGCCCTACGGCAGCTATGTGATCGTGGAAACCAGAGCGCCCGAGGGATATGAACTCAGCGGTCGGGAGCCGGTGGAATTCACCATCGACGCTGATACGCCCGACGATGCGGCGTTCTCCTTTACCTTCACCAATGAGCAGAGCCGCTATGCACTCGCGATCCTGAAGCATGATGCGGATGACGAGAGCAAGGTGCTCGCCGGCGCGGAGTTTGCAGTGACCGACAGCCGCGGCTTTACCAAGGTCGTTACCACCGGCGCGGGCGGACGCGCGGTGCTGGAGGATCTTGTATATGACGACTATACGATCCGTGAGATCCGCGCTCCCGAGGGCTATCACCTGAACGAGCAGATCTATCGGGTCGAACGGGAGGATCTGCTGCATGGAAAAGCGGTGGAGGTGAAGGTGCCCAATACCTACATTCTCGGCTCCGTAACGCTGAAAAAGGTTGACCATGAGGAACCGTCCAAGGTTCTCGAAGGCGCGGAGTTCGTCCTTTCGGACGCAGAGGGAAATCCCATCAAATGGGACGTCTCGGACAGCGTCTATACGTTGAATCCGGAAGGGGAAGCCCAAACGATCATCGCCGGAACCGTGACGCTGCAAAACCTGCCCGCAGGCCAGTACACGCTGACCGAGACGAAGGCGCCGGCCGGTTATGTATCGCTGGATGAAGCGCGCGTGTTCTCCATTACTGCGGAGAATGCCGCTGCCGCACTGGAAATTCGGGTAGAGAATCTGCTGCGGCGCACGGCGGTGGGGATCACCAAGATCGATGAAGAAAACCATGAGCTGCGGCTCAGCGGCGCGGAGTTCACGCTTTATCGGCTGGAAAACGGCCAACCGACCCAAGAACTGGCCACGGCGGTGACCAATGAGAACGGGCTTGCCGTGTTTGCGGATTTGACCATGGGCGTTTACCGCGTGGTAGAAACGCGGGCGCCGGAGGGCTATCAGCTCTGGAAGAACCCCATTGACCTGTTGGTGGATGAGAATGGCGCCGTCAAGGTCGGAAGCGGCGGTCTGGAGATTCCCGAGGTCGATCAGGTGTTTGTGTTCAGCATCACCAATCGGGCGATCACAAAGGAGATCACGATACAAAAGGTCTCCTCCGAAACCGGCGCGGTTTTGCCGGGAGCGACCTTCCGATTGACCGGCAGCGAGGTGTATGATGTGACGACCGGGCCGGACGGCACGGCAAAGATGACGCTGCCCTATGGCCGGTATCTCCTGCAAGAACTGGTTGCGCCGGATGGGTATGTGCTGGATCAGACCGTGCACACGGTTCTGATCGATGAGAATGGCGTTCAACTGGACGGCGAGCAGCAGCAGGAACTCGTTATCACCATGGAAAACGATCCGGTGACCTATTGCTTCATCCTGCACAAACAGGACGCCGCCACCGGCAAGCCCTTGGCCGGCGTGGTCTTCACGCTGAGCGGAGCGAACCGGAACGAGACGCTGACGACCAACGCCGCAGGCAATACCGAAGCGATCCGCATGACGCCCGGCACCTATGCCATCACGGAGACCCGTGCGCCGAAGGGGTATAAAAAACCGCTCAGCGGCTGGACGCTGGTCGTGGGAACGGATGGGAAAATGACGGTATCCGGCAGCGGAGCCAGCATCGTGTCCGGCTGCAGCGGCGCCGTTGTTACGATCGAGAACACGAAAGAGCCATCCGGTTCAACCGTTGGTAAGACCGGACAGGCAGACAACCATGGGCAGCTCCTTGCCGGCGCATTGCTGATGCTCTTCTCCCTCGTGGGATTGCTCTGCCTTGCGCTGGATGAAAAGCGCCGTAGCCGCATGAGCGGAACATCAGCGCTGTAGGGGCGGCGGCGGAGACCGCCGGGATACGAAAAGCTGCTATTGAGCGATCAGAGCCACCCGTTTCTGGGTGGCTCAATTCCTGTGGCGGGTGCACACACGCTAGAAATCGACCCTTTTTCCATAGTAGATGCAGCGGAACAGCCGCTCCATGGTTTTGATATCGATCTTTCGCGGGTTGGTGCCGGTACAGGCGTCGCCGACGGCGCGCTCGGCAATACACGCGATCTTTTCGTTGAATTCCGCTTCCCGCACGCCGGCCTCCCAGAGTGTTGCCGGAATGCTGAACTTTTTGTTCAGCGCGCGGATGACCTCCAGCAGCTTAGCGACCAGATGCTCCTCGGACTCGCCCTGCTGGTTCAGCGTCAGAGCAATAGCGGCATAGCGTTCCCGTGCGGTGGATTCCCTTTGGTTATACTCGATGACATAGGGCAGGTACATGGCGTTGGCGCATCCGTGCGGAATATGGCCGGTTTCGAACGCTGCACCGGTTTTATGCGCCATGGAATGCACGATGCCAAGCAGTGCGTTGGAAAACGCCATACCTGCGAGGCATTGCGCATAGTGAACCTGCTCGCGTGCCGAAAGATCGCCCAAATAGGATTTTGGCAGGTGCGCGGCAATCATTTTGATGGCGTGCAGCGCCAGCGGATCGGTGAATGGAGAATGCTGCGTGGATACATACGCCTCGATGGCATGTGTCAGCGCGTCCATACCGGTATGGGCGATCAGCTCTTGCGGCATGGTTTCCACGAGCGCCGGATCGACGATGGCAATATCGGGCGTGATCTGAAAATCCGCAAGCGGATATTTGACTCCGGTCTGGTAGTCCGTGATCACGGAAAAAGCGGTGACTTCGGTAGCGGTGCCGCTGGTGGAGGGGATGGCGACAAACCGGGCCTTCTCTCGCAGCGCCGGGAAGGAAAATGGCTCCAGAAGGCTTTGAAACGTTACCCTTGGATGTTCATAGAACACCCACATGGCTTTGGCTGCATCGATTGCGGAACCGCCGCCGATCGAAACGATCCAGTCGGGCTTAAACGCGCGCATGGCCCGAGCGCCGCGCATCACGGTTTCTGCGGATGGATCCGGTTCCACGTTTTCAAACAGCTGTACCTCCATGCCGGCCTCGTTCAAATATGCGGTTGCCCGATCCAGAAATCCGAAGCGGCGCATGGAACCGCCGCCGACCACGACAAACGCACGCTTGCCGGAGAGCGTTTTCAACTGCGAGAGCGAATCTTTGCCAAAATAGAGGTCGCGGGGGAGCGTAAATCTTGACACTGTACAGAATCCTCCTTATACGTTATCCCCATTAGCATAAACAAAAAGCCGCCGTTCTAACAGAATACGGCGGCTTGGCCTGACAAAACACATTGGTACCAACCATGCGATCGGTATGCCGGCGAATCAGCGGACGCCGGTTTTGGGGTCGAGCGTTATCGGTTTTTTAAGTGCTTGGACAGCAACGCCAACGGGATGGCCATATCCTCATACTGGATCAGGATATCGGCCGGTGCGCGCAGATGTGTCGGCGCAAAGTTCCAGATGCCGCGGATGCCGGCGGCGACCATTGCATCGCAGACGGCCTGCGCAGCCGCGACGGGAACGGTGATGATGCCGAGCTCGATCTCGTGCTTTTGGCACCAGGAGGGCAACTCCGAGGTATCGAGGATGGGCTTGCCGTTCACCGTTGTGCCGATCAAATCGGGATTCTGGTCGAACGCAGCAACCACCTCAATCCCGTAGGCGGTAAATCCGGGATAGGCGAACAATGCGCTGCCGAGATGACCGGCACCGACCAAAACGGTTTTCCGTGTCTCGGCATAACCAAGGTAATGCTCCACGTCCACGATCAGGTTGTCGAGTACATAGCCGATTTTCGGCCGGCCGCCCATTGCGCTGACTGCGGCAAGGTCCTTGCGCACCAAAACGGGGTTCAGATTCAGCTCTTGTGCGATTACATTGCAGGAAACGGTTTCCGCGCCCTCCCGCTGCAGGCGCTTCAAAAGCTGCAAGTACGCCGGCAGGCGCTGTAGCGTCGGGGTTGGAACGGGAGAATAGGACATGATGACTCTCCTTTCAAGTCACAAGGATCAAAGCACAATCGATCTTCAGTTATTGATATAATAGATTATAGCATGTTTCCCGCTGTAAGAACACCACTAATTTTATAAATTCTGCTGGATTTTCGGAGAATGACATGGTTTTATAGCGGGCAAAGCGCTTGACCGGAGCCCATTTGCCGCATATGATAGAAATAGTATCGATTGAAGTCGTTTTGACTGGAAGGTTGCAGATGAAAGACATCAGATGCGTGACACACATGGATAATGTTCGGCTGTCGGACGATGGAACCGCGGTCGTCATCGTGGATCAGACGCAGTTGCCCAATCGCACCGTTTACCTGACGCTGAGAACGCCAGAGGAGATGTATGATGCGATCTTTGAACTGAAGGTGCGCGGTGCGCCGGCGATCGGCATTTGCGCCGCCTATGCTGCCTACTGCCTTGCACAGCAGATTCCTGAAAAAGCGTTTTTGTCGTTTCGGGAGCGGTTTGCCGCCCACTGCGCCTATTTGAACGGTTCACGCCCCACGGCGGTCAATCTCAGTTGGGCGCTTTCCAGAATGCTGGCCGTTGTGGATGCGCATGCCGGACAGCCGATTCCGGAAATCCTTGCGCTGCTGCATGCCGAGTGCCTCAGCATCCATCGGGAGGACATCAATATGTGCATGCGCATTTCTGAGAATGGGCTTTCCCTGCTTCACGATGGGGATGGTGTGTTGACGCACTGCAACGCCGGACCGCTCGCCACCTCTCGGTATGGCACCGCACAGGGACCGTTTTTCCTTGCAAAGGAGCGGGGGATGAACATCCGTGTGTTTGCGGATGAAACAAGGCCGCTGCTGCAGGGCGCGCGCCTGACCAGCTATGAGCTTTCGCGCGCGGGCATCGATGTGACGCTCATCTGCGACAATATGGCCAGTATTGTGATGAAAAACGGCTGGATCAACGCCTGCTTTGTCGGCTGTGACCGCGTGGCAGCCAATGGCGATACGGCCAATAAGATCGGCACGAGCGGCGTAGCGATTCTCGCAAAGCATTACGGCATCCCGTTCTATGTGCTCGGCCCGACCTCCACGATCGATCGGAACTGTCCGACCGGCGACGATATCCGGATTGAGCTTCGGCCGGAGGCGGAGATCCGTGAAAAGTTCTACAGCGAACCCATGGCGCTGCCCGACGTGCGCTGCTACAATCCGGCGTTCGACGTGACCGATCATACGCTCATCACGGGCATTGTGACGGAAAAGGGCGTCTGTCGCCCGCCGTATACCGAGAGCCTTGCCAGATTGTTCGAATAGGGAGGTGCATGATATGCGGATGCTGGAGCAACGCGAACAGGTCGTCCGGTATGCGCGGCTGCTCATAGAGCGCGGCCTGACGCGGGGAACGGGCGGCAATATCAGCGTCCGGCAGGATGAGCTGGTGGCCATTACGCCGAGCGGTGTTGCCTATGCGTCGATGACGGCGGAGGATATCGTTGTCGTGGATATTGCCGGCAGGGTGGTGGAGGGGACGCTGCGCCCATCGAGCGAGTGCGGCATGCACTTGGCCTGCTACCGGACCGAGCGAGCGTTCGGCGCGGTTGTGCACACCCATTCTCCGTTCGCCACGACGCTTGCTTGCATGCAGCGCGAACTGCCCCCGATCCACTATCTGATCGGGTATGCCGGCGGGACGGTTCCGTGTATCCCATATTATCCGTTCGGTTCCGACGAGCTGGCTGAGGCGGCTGCAGCCGGTATGGCGGGGCGCAACGCGGTGCTGCTTGGCAACCACGGATTGCTCACGGCCGGTGCGGATCTGGATTATGCGTTCAGCGTTGCGGAGGAAACGGAGTTCGTTGCGGAACTGTACTATCGAACCGAACTGCTTGGCGGCGGCCGCATGCTGTGCGATGCGGATATGGAGGAGGCGCTGCGGCGCTTCACCGTCTATGGGCAGAAGCAGCGGACGGCGAAATCTTAGCGCCTTTTTAGCGGCTGCGTGCTGAAAATTCTGGTACAATGAAATCAGAAACCAGAATGCTGAATGACAGCACGCACTATCATGAAGGAGGAATCTGGCATGGGCATCCCACTGATCTTTGTTGGAATCGTTGCGGTTTGTGCGCTCACTTATTATGTGATGGACCTGGTTGACAAAAAGTCAAGATCGACGAAATAGCCGTATCTTCAGTGACAACGTGGAGCGAAGCGCTGCCCAACCGGCAGCGCTTCGCTTTTCAATACAATCTCCGGCTTGCACGGGTGCTCATAATAAAACAGTCTGGCGGCAGGTGCTTTTTATCTGCCGCCAGCTTTTTTATACACGGCATTTAGGAAGTGACGTGAGAGAATTACCATATAAACATGCGCTTCATGTTGTGGTCGAAATTGATGAAACAGAGATTAGAATCAAGGGCATTGAGAGTGAATATCAAGCAGAAACGCCAAATGCTACTGGCGTACAAGATTATCGTTGGAATGGTGTTTCGATTAAACCCAAAACAAGCTCGTGTATATTGAAATTGAACAATGAATAAGTTGGAATAAATGCATTGAAATACGATTGCACAACTTCCAGCTTATTGTACAGTTCAAAAACATCCTGTCCGCACGGGGATATCGGACAGGATGCTTTTAATGTTTTTATGTCCCTTACCCATTGGAGGCGTTCTTTTCTGCGTTGGCGGGCGCAGCAGAAACGCCATCCTGCCGGCCAACGACATATCTGCTTATTTTGTGATGAACAGTATGCCGAGCGTGTTTGGACCGCAGTGCGCGCTGATGGTACAGCTTGCATGTGTGATGTGCACCTCCTTGAACGGCTGGAGGGAGAGCACGAGCGCCCGAATCTCCTGTTCAATGGCCGGATCGATGCCAGAATCGGTGATAAAAATGCGATCCAGCAGCAGATCGTTACGCCCGCCGATCATATCCTGCACATATTTTTTCAACACGCGCGGCAGCTTGCCCGCATATTTTTTGCCAACGGCCATACTCCCGCCGGCAGGCACCTGCACCTGAATGCAGGGCTTGAGATTCATCAGGTTGGCGCCGATGTGGGCCAGCGTGGAGCAGCGGCCGCTCGCGTGAAGGAACTCCAGCGTGTCGAGGACAAAGCTGGCGCTCACGCGCGGGACCAGCGCCTCCACTTCTTCCACAATCTGTTCGACGGGCATGCCGGCCTTGATCCGTTCACCGGCCTCGCAGACCAGATGGCCAAATCCCGTGGACAGGTTGCGGGAGTCCACAACATAGACGTCTTTCAGATCGTCCGCGGCAATCTTTGCGTTCTGGTAGGAGCTGGACAAACCGGAGCCGAGCGAGATATGTATCACCTGATATCCCTGCTCTACGAAGGGCCGGAAGTAGCTTGCATACTCCTCCGGGTTGATGGCGGCTGTTTTCGGCAGCGCTTTCCTTTCATACCACGCGTTGTAGAGGTCATTCGGGGTGATGTCCAGACCATCCGTATACTGACGGCCCTCCAAAATGACGTGCAGCGGAAACAGGGATACCTGATACCGCTCTGTAAGCTCGGATCCGATATCGCATGGCGTATCGGCGCTCAGCAAAATTTTGTGTTCCATAGATTCCTCTCATTTACAAATTAAAATAGTATGATAAAACCTAGTATATGGTAACAACTTTTCGGGATTTCGTCAAATCGATTTGGTTCAAATTCGCATGGGATATGCGTGCAAGCGCCGCCTGCCGAAAAAGCGCTTGGTCATCTGAGAAAACATTTGGTTGACAATCCGGCCGGAAAAGGTTATTCTTTTCATAATGTCTTTCTGATGAGGTGCAATCATTTGGAGCAACAACTGCATAAGAAGTACGGCCTGCTGACAGCTATCGCGATGATTGTCGGCACGGTCATTGGTTCCGGCGTGTTTTTCAAAGCCGAGGCCATCCTGACTAAAACGGGCGGCGACATGGTGACCGGCATTCTCGCTTGGGGCATCGGCGGTCTTATCATGGTCATCTGTGCGTATACGTTTTCCGTTATGGCCACGAAATATTCATTTGTCAACGGTCTCGTGGATTATGCGGAGGTGACGGTCGGCAAGCGCTACGGTTATCTTGTCGGCTGGTTCATGACGATGATCTACTATCCAGCCATGACCTCGGTGCTTGCATGGGTATCGGCGCGCTATCTCTGCGTGCTGCTGGGCTTCTCCATCGTTGGTTCCGAGTGCTTGTGCCTGAGCTGCCTGTTCCTTGTCGGCAGCTACACGATCAACGCGCTCTCGCCGAAACTTGCGGGAAAAATTCAGGTATCGACAACGGTCATCAAGCTCATTCCGCTGCTGCTCATGGCCGTGGTGGGTACCGCGAGCGGCCTGGCCAACGGCGTTTTGATTGACAATTTTACGAATACGCTCTCGACACAGGAGATTGTTACCGCTTTTGAGACGATGGGGAAGACCTATACGCCCAATCCTTCCATGCTGCTGGCTTCCGTAGTTGCGACTGCGTTTGCTTATGAGGGCTGGATCATTACGACCTGTATCAACGCCGAGCTGAAGGATGCGAAGAAGAATCTTCCGCGCGCACTGGTCATTGGTACGCTGATCGTGGTCGGGGTCTATATCCTGTATTATATCGGTCTCAACGGCGGCATTGACAAGCTGCACCTGATGATCAGCGGCGAGGCGGGTGCACGGGAAGCGTTTGTGCGGGTATTCTCGAACGTGGGCGGCACGCTGCTTGGTGTATTTATCGTCATTTCCTGCTTGGGCACGCTCAACGGCCTGATGCTGGGCATTACGCGCGGCATGTATGCGCTCGCTGTGCGCAACCGCGGCCCACGGCCGGATGTGTTCCGTCAGGTCGATTCCACGACCAACATGCCCACCAACTCAGCCGTTGTGGGCGTGATGCTGTGCGCCGTCTGGCTGGCCTATTTCTTTGGCGCTAATCTGGTGGAGAACTCTTGGTTCGGTCCGGTCACGTTTGATTCCTCGGAGCTTCCGATCATTACGATCTACGCAATGTATCTGCCCATCTTTGTGATGTTCATGAAGCGGGAAAAGGAAATGCCGGTGTTCAAGCGCTTTGTCATGCCCATCGCCTCCATGATAGGCTCGGCATTCATGGTCTATGCGGCGGCGGTCGCGCATGGCGTGGGCGCAGCTTGGTATCTGTTGGTCTTCGCCGTGGTCATGGCAATCGGGCTGCTGTTCATGAAGGAAAAGAAGCCGGCGGCGGAATAACTCCAAAGCCGATGCGGCGGATGGAATCGCCAGCCGCTTCTTTGCGCGGGAGAAGATCTCCGTCACGCGCTGCATGCTGTTGTCTGCCAGCGCGCCGCCAACGTTCTCTCCGTTGCGCAGCATGAGCCCGCGCAGCAGATTGTTCGTCTTCAGGTCGAACATCTCATCGGACGTCTTTCCATCTTCGAACAGCTTCATCTCCCGCAGCTGCCTGGTCTTTTCCGCGCTCTGCTCGTAGTACTTTTGCGGGTTCATGTTGTTGTCGTACATTTCCCATGCCTTTTGCAGACGCCCCTGCCTTGTCGTCGGCCGCTCAAAGGAGAAGCCGGCCTTTTCGCCGGGTGTCTTTGCTTTGGTCTCGCGCTCCTTGTCCGTTTGGCTCTCATTGTCCGGTTGGCTTTCCGCCGGTTTTCTCTGCCGGATGTTGGAAAACGCAGCAAGCAGCTCATCCGCGATCCCGCTTGCCGCATCGTCGATGTTGTACCGCGTACCGTATGGGTTGATATACGGCCTCTCGTATGCAGCGTCGAGGAATTCCTTGACCTTCTGCGGCTGATCTCCCTCTTTGGTGTCTTCCTCGAAGTACCCGGGAAACATCTCGCAGATTTCGCCCCACGCCTGATCGAGTGGAATGCCGTCATTTTTGAGGTTCAGCTTGCCCATGAGCGAGCGGCGGTAGTTGTTGTATCCGTCATATGCTATCTCCGCTTCCCGCTTCTGTTTCTCCGACAGCGCGAACCGTCCCCGGCGGAAGTATCTGCGCGCATCATATGTCGCATCATACATGGTATCGTCTCGCGCTGAGGATTGATTAAGCACTTTTCTGGCGATTCTCTGCGTTTCCGTCCTTGCTTGATCTCCGACCATATGGAACAGCGCTTTCAGGTCATCCGTAAACGAATCCACGCTGTAGCGGCTGCTGGCCTTTTGCAGAATGCTCTTCGCAAGGTTCCTGAACACTTTTTCGCTCGTTGCAAGGCTGGCAGCGCGTCCCTCGCCTTCCCACTCGCTGAGAATCTCCCTCTGCTGCGCGTCGTACTCCGCGCGCCGATCGCTCTGGTCGTTCCCCGCCAGCGTGTCGTAGAAGTCGCTTCCGCCATCGGATTTCATGGAATGGCTTCGCTCATTTCCGCCGTTCACCAAATCGTCATAGAAATTTTCCTCGGCGTTTGCTTCGGATGGGTTGCTTTCTGCGGACGAATGTGGCATAGTATTAGTAGCGTTTGATCGTGTAACGTCTTGGACGTACATCCGAGGGGCATTTGAGCCATTTGGAGAAGCGATAAACGCTTCTTTATTTCCCACAATCCCAGCATATGCCTTTGGAATTGTCCCCTTCGGCGCTTTTATCATCTGTTTCCCTGTAAACGCTTTCTCACCAGCAATTGCCTCGACATAATATACAGTATCAACGTCATCCAATACATACAGTACTCCGCGTTTTCCGTCCTTTGGAAAATCGTATACAGCGTCTGCGTTATGAATAATGTACGGAATTGCCTTGATGTCTCCCGGAGTAACCCCATAAATACCGTCTTTTTGTATGCCATGACTGTTTATCAGATGACGAATATCGTTATCTGCGATCTCATGCTGCGCGCTGTCTCGTACCCTGATCCCCTTTTCTGCAAAACTTTCTCGCAAATACGGCTCAACTGTGAATAATGAAGTCGCCGGCTCTTTATTGATTCCAGCCCCTGAAAGCGCATTCTCCACATACTCTTCATACTGATGCAGGGCCTCCTCGCTCATTCCTACATCTTTTGCAGAAAATCGCTTTCTCCTACCGCTGTCCCCCTCCTCGATCGCGCTTCCGGCTTCCTCCAGCTCGGCATACTGCCGGTCGATATCGCTTTCGTTTATTTCCGCACTTCTGCCGATTTCCAGCGCCGCCTTGAACAGGTCGGCAATCTCACGGACGGTCTCCGCATCGTTCGACAGGGCGGCGTATTCCGCCTTGTTGGCAGAACCGTATACGAGGTTTGCAAGCTGCTGCGTCAGCTCGTTGTAGAACTTTTCAAAGAAGTCGTATACCCGCTGCGCCAGCGTGCGGTCTGCGCGCACAAACTCCAGAACCGTCTGCTCGTCGGACAGGATCACCGGGATCGCGTCACACACGATCTGCTCAATCGCTTCCTCGCGGCTGAGTGTTTGTCCTCGCTTTTCATACAGCGCCTGCACGGATGCGATCCGCTCCTCAAGAGTGCTGCCCTCGCCCTGCGACAGAGACTGATACAGCTCGCTCTCCTCCAGCTTGTCCAACACAAAGTCAGACAGCAGCCGGTATGCGTCGGCGTTCTCGCTCTTGATCTTGTGCGTCAGCTCATGGACGGCGAAGAACATATACGCCCCGCCCTCCGCATCCAGCGCGATATGAATCGGTATGAGCGCGAACACATCCATATCTGCGCATAAGAAAGTGCGCAGCACCGACTAACGCTCCATTTTGCAAACAAAAGAGCCGGCCATTTCAGCCAGCCCTTCGGAGATGTACGAGTTATTATTGGTCATGCCAAATTATCGAAATCGGTTCAGGAAATTGGCGAGTGGCTCGATGGTGCTGTTGAGGTTGGCGATGGCTTGATTAAGCGTCTCAACGTTCAGCCCGGAGATTGACCGCACCGCGCCGTCGAGGCTACCGATGGCGCTGTTCAGCCGCGCAAAGTCGATTTCGTTGATCTCGGACAGAATGCTTTCGGCTTGGGAAACGATTCCGACGCTTTTATCTGCAAACGTCTCCAAATTGCCAAGCATTGCGTCCAAACGCGCCGGGTCGATGGCCGCGGCCGCAGTTTGAATCTGGTCGAGCGTGCCCATGACCTTTGGAATCAGTATTGCAGCAGTCAAAATGACTGCCAGCGACAACGAAAGCAGTGCGATGACCAGAACGCGCAGCAATACCGCTTGACTGCGCTTCGCCTCCCGCTGCTCCAAAAGCAAATCCCGTATCTCGGTCAGCGCTGCCTGCTGCGCACCGGCCTCCAATTGTACCGGAGAACCATGGAATTCCAAGAACTTTCCCTCCACTCTTTTGCATCGAAATGAAAACGCCCTCTTTTGTACCGAAATGAAAACACCAGAGAATTGCACAAGCAAAAATGGTGTTGAAACCGAGTCGGTTGCCGGAACGGGTTTATGCTTCCTCCGGCTCGACCGCGGAACCGGCGGACGACGGGGGAGTGGTCAGCCCGACAACCTGATCGACCGGCAGGGAGAAGCAGATGCCCTTACCGACGTCTTTCAACTCCGCATGTGTGCAGATCGCAGTCATGATCGCGTTTTTCTCTTCCCGCGCGGCGAGAATGAGCACGAGTTCCTTTTCCGGCTGCACAATGATGCCGAAAAATTTTTCGGCTTCGTGGATGCCGGTGCCGCGCGCATGTACGATTGTGCCGCCGGACGCGCCGGCTTTTTTTGCAGCGTCCATCACCAGATCGGCAAATCCGCGGTTGACGATGGTCAAAATCAATTCATACGGCATGATGGTTCGTTCCTCCTGTCTGTTTAGGGACGGAAAATCCGGAGAGCAATTGCAGCGTGCTCCGTTCGGCAACGCTGGAAAGCGGGATACTGAAGGCGATTCCGTGGCCGGGCTGCTCCAGATGGAGCGCATCCGAAAGCTGCTGCAGGAACGCATCGGCGGCGCTCTTTTTGATGCAGAGCAGCATTACATCCTTTTCCGTTTCCCCAAGCCCCAGATAATCGAGAATGCTCGAATCCGCCGTGCCATGGCCGAGAAGCGTCAGGTGAAAGGCAATGCGCGCGCGCAGGCACAGCTCGGTGATCCGTTCCGAGCGGCCGCGCGGAACGATACACACGACCAGCTTGATCGGTTCAATTGCAGGTGCTTCCATGCTACGATACCTCCATCGGGAACTCGAAAATTTCGATCTGCGCGGTTTCGGGTTCGGAAACCTGTGCGGTGTGGCGCAGCTTGGCGCTATACAGTACGCCGAGCAGTTGAATCGTAATCAGCGGCGTCATTGCGACCATTGCCACAATGCCGAACGCATCGGTCATCAGGTTGCCGCCGAGCGCATCGCAGGCGCCCATGGCAAACGGGAGCATGAACGTGGCGGTCATGGGGCCGGAGGCCACGCCGCCGGAATCGAATGCAACGGCGGTAAAAATCTTCGGAACAAAGAATGACAGCGCGATGGCAATGGCATATCCGCCGAGCAGAAAATACCAGATCGAAACGCCTGTTACAACGCGCAGCATCGCAATACCCATGGAAACGGCGACGCCGATGGAGAGACTCAGCAGCATGGCGCGCTGAGAAATGGCGCCGACCGTAATTTCCTCCACCTGCTTATTGAGCACATGCACCGCCGGCTCAGCCATCACGACGAAAAAGCCCATTACCATCGCCAGGGGAATGAGCCAGCCGACGGCCGCATCGCCGATTTGACGGCCCAGCGCATACCCCGCCGGCAGAAACCCGATGTTGACGCCCGTGAGAAACAGCACAAGCCCCGCATAGGTATACAGCAACCCCACGCCTATCTTGAACAAACTCCGGCGCGAGAGTTTCAAAAACAGTACCTGAAAGATCAGAAAGAACAGGATGATCGGCAGCAGCGCCAGCGCAACCTCCTTGCAGTATTCTGGGAATCCTTCGCCAAAGAGCCGAAGCATTTCGGAAAGACTCTCCGGATTTTGCGCTTCTACGGGCGCATGCGCACCCTCGCCGGTCGGATAGACCATGCCAAGCAGCAGCATCGAGAGAATCGGCCCGACGCTGCAAAGGGCAACGAGGCCAAAGCTGTCGTCCTGCGCGCTGTTGCCGCCGCGCACGGCAGCGATGCCGATGCCGAGTGCCATGATGAACGGCACGGTGATCGGGCCGGTTGTGACTCCGCCGGAGTCAAACGCCGCTGCAAGAAAGCCCTGCGGCGTAAAAGCCGCAAGCGCAAAGACCGCCGCATACAGCAGGATCAAAACGATCTGTAATGATTTTTTGAAAATGATACGAAGCAGCGCCAGCACGAGGAACAGTCCGACGCCCGCCGCAACGGTGAGAATCAGAACCATATCCGGAACGGAAGGCACCTGCCCGGCCAGCACAGTCAGATCCGGTTCCGCAATGGTGATCAGCATGCCGATCAAAAAGCAGACCGGAATGAGGATGGCCAGCTTTTTGGACTTGGTCAGATGGGCGCCCACGCGCTCGCCCATGGGCATCATCGAGAGATCTGCGCCGAGCGTAAACAGACCCATACCGAGGATGAGCAGTGCAGCGCCGATCAGGAACAGGACGAACGTGCCGGAGGGCAGCGGGGACAGCAGCAGATGGATCAGCACCACAATTCCCGTGACGGGCAGCACGGAGGAGAGCGATTCCTTGATTTTTTCCATCAGCTTTTGATTCAATGTCGGCTTCCGATTCCTTTCTCAAATTGCTCTATATGATCTATCTTAGCATATCCGGCGTCCACCGATCAAGCGAGTTGACGTGAAGTCCCCGTTCAGGATAGGTACGTTAACGCCCATCAAAGGTCAAAAGAGGTGAGGGGGACATGGACAACCGCTCCGCGCGGAACGGCCGTCGCGCTGCGCCCATGCAGCCAATGCGGGGAAAAGGACGAACAAGAAACCGGGCGGACACCCGCGCCCGCCCGGTATATCGGTTGGAACTACTCCTTTTCGTTCAGAATCGCCATGAACTCCTCGCCGGTGATCGTTTCGCGCTCCAGCAGGTATTTGGAAAGCCGGCGCAGCGCGTCCATATCGGCCTGCAAAATGGAGATCGCCTTCTGGTGTGCGGCCTTGACAATTTCGACCACTTCATGATCGATGTGCGTCGCCGTTTCCGCAGAACATGCCAGCGATGCGTCTCCGCCGAGATATTGATTGGTTACGGTTTCCAGTGCTACCATATCAAACCGGTCGCTCATGCCGTAGCGCGTCACCATGGCGCGCGCCAGCCGCGTGGCCTGTTCGATATCGTTGGATGCGCCGGTCGTGATCGATTGGAAGATCAGCTCCTCCGCCGCGCGTCCGCCGGTCAGCGTGGCGATCTTGTTGAGCGCCTCCTGCCGGGTCATGAGCACACGCTCGTCGTCATCCACCTGCATCGTATAGCCGAGCGCGCCGGATGTGCGCGGAATGATCGTGATTTTATGCACCGGCGCGGATTCCGTCTGCCTTGCGGCAACGAGCGCATGGCCGATCTCATGATAGGCAACGATTTCTTTTTCGCGCTGGGAGATGACGGCGCCCTTGCGCTGATAGCCGGCGATGACGACCTCGACGCTCTCCTCCAGATCGCACTGTTCCACGGTCTCGCGGCCGCAGCGAACGGCGCGCAGCGCCGACTCGTTGACGATGTTGGCAAGCTCCGCACCCGAAGCGCCGCTCGTTGCGCGCGCCACCGCGCGGAAATCAATATTCTCCGACATCTTTACGCCGTTGGCGTGTACCCGAAGAATGGCTTCGCGTCCGGCCAGGTCTGGCAGTTCCACCGGGATGCGGCGGTCGAAGCGGCCGGGCCGCAGCAGCGCCTTGTCGAGCGATTCCGGTCGGTTGGTGGCGGCAAGGATGACAACGCCGTTCCGGCCGTCAAAGCCGTCCATCTCGGTGAGAAGCTGGTTGAGCGTCTGCTCCCGCTCGTCGTTGCCGCCGATGCCGCCTCCGTCGCGCTTTTTGCCGATGGTGTCGATTTCATCGATGAAGACGATGCAGGGCGCTTTTTCATTGGCCTGCTTGAACAGGTCGCGCACCTTCGCGGCGCCCATGCCGACGAACATTTCCACAAATTCGGAGCCGGAGATCGAGAAAAACGGAACCTGCGCCTCGCCCGCAACCGCCTTGGCCAGCAGCGTTTTGCCGGTGCCCGGAGGGCCTACGAGCAGCGCGCCCTTGGGCAGCTTGGCGCCGATAGCGGCATATTTGCCGGGATTGTGCAGAAAGTCGACGATTTCGGACAGCGCTTCCTTGGCCTCGTCCTCGCCTGCCACATCCGCAAAGGTTTTTCCGGTCTGCGCTTCCACATAGACCTTGGCGTTTGCCTTGCCGAACGACATCGCGTTTCCGGGGCCGCCCATATTCTGCATTTTGCCGAGCATAAACCGGCCGATCGCCGCAAACAGGAGCGCGGGGAGAACCCACATCAGCAGGAAGGAGAGTAGCGGCGAACTCTGCGTTGGAATTTCCGCGCTGAATCGAACGCCCGCATTGACCAAGCGCTCCTGCAGCGTTTCATCCGGCCAGATACCGGTCTTATAGACCCGTTCCTTGCCATTTTCATCGGTTGCCAGAAAAGTAATGAGCTGCTCTGTATCGCTGCGGGCAACCTCGGTAACGCTCCCGCTGTCCACCATGGACAGAAATTCATCGTAGCCGACCTCGCGCACCTGTGCCTCCAGTATCGGGGGGAACACCAGCGTGTTGAGCAGCAGCAGGACGAGGGAGGCTACAACGATGTAATAGATGATCGGTTTCTTGGACGGCTTTTGTTCCTGCATTTCGGTCTCCTCATGTTCTCATCAATAAAACCTATTCTATCGCGTTTTGAGACATTCTTCCAGAGGCATACCGGTACATCTTTGTGAACAAAGGGCGAAGAACTGTGGAAACACTCGAATTTTGATTAAATATACTTTTGTAGCTGCTTGAGCGCGCCTTTTTCGAGCCGCGATACCTGCGCCTGCGAGATGCCGATTTCACGGCTGACCTCCATCTGCGTTTTTCCAACGAAGAAGCGGAGCTTCAGAATCCGTGATTCGCGCTCAGTCAAATGGCGCATGCCCTCGCTCAGCGCGATATGATCCAGCCAAAGACTGTCTGAAATTTTGGAATCGCCAAGCTGATCGATGACAAAAATAGCATCCCCATCGTCTCTGTATACGGGTTCAAACAGGGAAACGGGTTCCTGAATGGCGTCCAATGCGAAGGAGACGGCCTCTTCGGTCATATCGAGCGCTTTGGCAATGTCCGCAAGCGTCGGCTCGGCGCATCCCGATTCAGCGAGCCGGTTGCGCGCTTGCAGCGCCTTGTAGGCCGTGTCGCGCAGAGAGCGGCTGACGCGGATGGCGTTGTTGTCGCGCAGGTGCCTGCGGATTTCTCCGATAATCATCGGTACGGCATAGGTGGAAAAGCGCACCTCGTGGCGCAGGTCGAAATTGTCTATCGCCTTGATCAGGCCAATACATCCGACCTGAAACAGATCGTCCATCTGTTCGTTTCGGTTGCTGAACCGCTGTACGATCGAGAGCACAAGCCGAAGGTTGCTGCGGATAAACTCCTCTCTCGCCGCTTCATCGCCGGATTTGACCTTGAGCAGAAGTTCGCGCATTTCCTTCGCGGACAGCATGGGCAGCTTTGCAGTATCCACGCCACAGATTTCGACCTTGTTCAATCCCAGGGACACCTCCGATTATTTGGATGGCGGGGCGCTTCGCCCGCTGCGTTTATCATTGCCAGACCGTCCGTTTTTATCCCGCACAACATAAAAGCCCCCATGGCGCACATATCCTTGTGCGAGGGGGTGCGGACATGGGCAGGCGCCGAAAAAAATGGAAGCGGGTCGTGCTGGAGGCATTGGACTTGCCGCAGGAAGCGGATGGCGAAACCGTAAAGGTGACGATGATCGGCCGCGGCGATCTTCTCGTGGAAAACCACAAGGGGGTATTGGAGTATGCGCTCGAATATGTGCGCCTGCTCAGCGGGGAAGGCGTGATCCGCGTGGAGGGACGTGAATTGATGCTGTCGGAGTTTGGAGCCGGACGGGCCTATGTGCGGGGCAATATTTCCGGCTGGCGCTTTGAGGACGGGAAATAAGGCATGTGGCAATCTATCGATGGGTATGTTATAATACAAATCAAAGGCGCGGATGCGGAGCGGCTGCTCAACGAGATGCAGCTTGCAGGCATCTGGGCACGCAGTATTCGCCGCGTGGATCGAACGACGCTGCACTGCCGCATCCGTGCGGCGGACTTCAAACGGCTTCATCGCTTGCGTCGCCGCAGCAGGTGCAGAATCCATATCCTCTCCCGCAGCGGACTGCCCTTTTTCCTGCTTCGCCTCTGGCGCAGGAAGGCGCTGTGCATCGGCCTCACGCTGGTGTTTCTTGGCATGATGCTTTTATCTACGCGGATCTGCGTGATCCGTGTGACAGGCTGTGAGCGGATTGCGGAGCAAACGGTATTGCGGGCGTTGGAGTCGCTCGGCGTGACGGTTGGGCGGCCCCGCAGCGGGCTGTCGCTGCCGGCGCTCGGCACCGAACTGCTGGCGGTTGATGAGCGGATTGGCTGGGCGGAGGTCACGCTGGACGGCGTGATTTTAACGGTAAAAATTGTGGAGGCCGTCACCGCGCCCGAACCGATCGATCCCGAAACACCCTGCGAGGTGGTCGCGGCGAAGGACGGCGTTATCATCCGTGTGAAGGCGCTCGCGGGCATACCGGCCGTTAGGGCAGGCGATGCGGTGCGGGCGGGCGATGTACTGATCCTTGGCGATCTGACCCGCGAGGATTCGCAGCTCCCGCTGCGCGTGCATGCATATGGCGAGGTGCTCGCAAACGTATACTATTTTTCCGAGGCTGCGGTGCTTGCCGAGACGACCCGGCTTCAGCCGAGCGGCCAAACGGCGCCGTATCGTGCAATCTATATCGGAGATCGACTGGTTTACGAGAGCGAATCCCCGTTTGCGGATTTTGAGCGATCCGACACGCATAGCGCGGCGCTTTCCGGCACGGTGCTGCCGCTTCGCGCGGTATCCGGACTGTACCGGGAACTGACCGAGCAGCCGGTCGCGCTGAGCGAGGCGGAGATGAGGGAGGCGGCAGCCTTTGATGCGGAGCAGAACGCATATTTGCGCATTCCGAAGGATGCGGTGATTGTGGACAAAACCATTCGTTACACGCAATACAACGGATGCCTGGTCGCCGTAGTGTGTATTGTAACGGAAGAAACCATCGGGATACAGAAGGAGCTCGTTTATGACGGGAACGAATGAAAAGACCGTGCAGCTGGTCGGCATTGAAGCCGTGGATGATTTGATCGGACTGTTTGGCGTGTTTGATGAAAATCTTCGCGTGATCGAGGATGAAACCGGAACGCGCATTACCGTTGCGGAGGAGGGCATTCGGATCGAGGGCGGCGAGGAGATGACCGCGCTGACCGCCACGGTGCTGGAAAAGATGCTGGACATGCAGCGCCGCGGCGAGCCGATCAATCGCTCCCGCATTCGCTATGCGATCGATCTGGCGCGCGAGGGCAACGCCGAATTGATCAGCCAGATCATGGGCGATGTGGTTGCTATTACGAATCGCGGCCGCCAGATCAAGTGCAAAACGCTGGGCCAGAAGCGCTACATTCAGGCGCTCAAAGAGCATGAGCTCGTTTTTGGCGTGGGCCCTGCCGGCACCGGAAAGACCTATCTCGCGGTGGCCATGGCCGTGCTGGCGTTTAAGAACAAAGAGGTCGATCGGATCATTTTGACGCGGCCCGCCGTTGAAGCCGGTGAAAAGCTCGGCTTTTTGCCCGGCGATCTGCAGACAAAGGTTGACCCCTATCTGCGCCCGCTCTATGACGCGCTGCAGGATTTTCTCGGCGTGGAAACGTACCGGTCGCTGACGGAGCGCGGAGCGATCGAGGTGGCGCCGCTTGCCTACATGCGCGGCCGGACGCTCAACGCCGCATATATCATTCTCGACGAAGCGCAGAACTGCTCCATCGAGCAGATGAAAATGTTTTTAACCCGCTTTGGCGAGGGCTCCCGCGTGGTTGTGACGGGCGATATTACACAGATCGATTTGCCGCGCGAGAAGAAGAGCGGCCTTGTGCATGCGCTGGATGTGCTCGACGGTGTGGAGGGCGTTGAAATTGTGCGATTGACGCACAAGGACGTCGTGCGGCATGAACTGGTGCAGCGCATCATCCGTGCGTACGAGAAATACGAAAAACAAAGGATTTGAGGGGGGAAAGCCTTGGCGCCTGAACGCAAAAGAAGGAGCCGAAGGTTCCGCGGCCACAGCCGGTTGCTGGGGCTTTTGATGCTTGCGGGACTGTTCGGACTGAACGTGCTGGTAGCGCTGCTGTCGCTGATGCAGAAACGCTATGACGTCGCCGTCGGCGCGGTTGTACCGGAAACCATCTATGCGCCGCGCGCCGTAGAGGATACCGGGGCGACGGAACTGCTGCGCCAATCGGCGCGCAACGGCGTTGCAACCGTGTTTGCGCTGGACAAGACCCTTGCGAATTCGCTGATTCAGCGGGCGGAGGACGGGTTTCAGGCCATTTCAAACTTTCGGGAAGAGGCAAAAACGCTGCGGAACGAGACCGCGCCCACCGCACCGGACGGTACGCCGCTCGCCGACGATCGGTCATGGCAGGTTGTGATGGCACAGGATGCGCTGCTGTCTCGGCTATCGCGCATCCCCGTGCCCATAACCGATGCGGCGCTCGGCTACGCGCTCCTGTCGGTAAGCGATGAAGAACTGCTGCGGCTGAGGGAGATCGTTCTTGCGAAGCTCTCCGTTCAGCTGCCGGCCGGCATATCGGAAGCGGAACTGGACGGCCTCCGTTCGACGATTTCACGGGAATTGCAGATCACCACGCTTCCGACGCGTCTGAAGGAGCTTGGCGAACTGTTCTATGATGCTTGCTTCCAACCGACGCTGGTGGAGGATACGACCGCGTCGGCACGCGCCCGCGAGGAGGCCGCCGCCGCAGTGGAGCCGGTCATGCTTGCGCGCGGAGCCATCGTTGCAAACAGGGGCGATACGCTTACCAGCGGCCAGTTCGCCATTCTTTCCACACTCGGGCTTGTGCGCGGCGTGAACGATAATCGGGTGTTTGCGCTGGGCATTATCGGCTTTCTGTTCATAGCCTATGCGGTGTTTGGCTGCTATCTGCTCTTACGGCAGCCGGAACTGCTCGCTTCCCGCAAACAGATGCTCATGCTGCTGCTGATCATCGGTATTACGGTGCTGCTTGAATGGATCTGTTTTTTGCTCGATCCGCGCATCTCGCCGGCAATATTTGCCGTGCTGCTGTGCTCCATTCTGCTCTCGCAGCGGACGGCGCAGGCGGTCAACGTGCTGCTCGCACTCACCTTTGGTATGATGGCGGGAGGAAACGGGGACGGCATGCTGGGCAGCGCGTCCTTCCTGTGTGCGGCGGCGTCGATGCTGGGCGGCCAGGCGGCTATTCATGTTGCACTGCTGCATGACCGGCGCGGCTCGCTGATCGCGGCCGGCGGCGCGGCCGGCGGCTTGGG
>ERZ857998.943-NODE-943-length-37111-cov-5.585519_pt1 | contig 37111 bp, 32 predicted proteins | sample MGYA00519954_ERZ857998 | MGnify/ENA primary metagenome ERZ857998 (study PRJEB31778, sample SAMEA3449424) | human gut metagenome | biome: human gut; feature: human-associated habitat; material: faeces | place: United Kingdom | collected 2010/2012 ...
TACACACCGCTGCTTCAAGCTCATACAGAGCTTATGAAACTCAGAGAATATGACAGTGAGGACATGGAACAGTTTGAAAACTGTTTCTATCTGGCGGTAAAAGCAAGAAATTATTATGAACCGGACGATTGCTATGACCTTTTCGAAATTGCGTCCGGCAGTCTGCCGGATGAAAGGATTCGCGAATTGCTTTTCTCAGCACAGGAAAACCGCCGGGGATTCATAAAAAACGATCCCGTTGAAAAAACGGAGGAATACCTCGCGGTGATTGACAAGGTGGAGGAAAAGATAGATAAAACCAACCAGATGAATTTCTGTCTGGAATACTGGAATTTAAAAGCTCGGTTCTTGTTTGAACACGGTATTCTCTGGCGCTCCCCGGCGCAGCTCAATCCGGGTGTAATGTTCGATTAAAAATGCCTGCATTTGAAACAGCGGCAACTGCATTTTATTTATAAATTATTTCTGCATTGATATACGCAGAATAAACAATAATAATGGGACGGCGGTCAAACCATCCCCAAGTTCATCTATGCATTATATATAAGCTCACGTAATACGATTTCGTTTGCTCTGATTCGTATGTTATTCATTTGGCGAACCTATTCCATTTGATTCTCTGCCTTGAGCTGTTCTGTTATACCCTCACGCTCTGCCATCTGCTTAACCAGCCGGGAACACATTTCTTCTGCCTGTTTGTCAATATCAGCAAGGTAACTATTCAATTTGCCACTGAGCTGCAAGCCGGAGAGAAGAACCCGCTTGTTATCTCGCAGATAATTTAAATGCCGCTGTCCCCATATACCGATATGTACCTGTTCTTCCTCCGGTAGTTTCAGACACGGCAAGTAATAGTCGCCCTGTAGCTCATACCATAGCCCATTGCTTTCATCATATTTGTACTTTTCCATAAAATCTTGACCTCCCTAAAATCTTGTGCTATCATCATATCAAAGAGGCAGAGTGTCGGCAAATGTACGGAGAAATATGTGAGCCATCAGCCGGATTTTAAGTGTAAAGTTTAGGTTGGTTAAGAACATCCGCACCAGGTAAGCACCTGGAGGCAGTTCGCGTGTGAAATTAAAAGTAAATTGTTTTCTTTATGTTCGCGTTTTCAGCCTTCAGGTTCCTATTAGTTATTCGTATCAGTCATGGCGAATCCGAACCTTTTACCGAGCGGTGAAATGTTTGGATTTTGTTCTTGTTGCAAATCTTTTGAGCTTTTTGTTAATGTAAAGCTTAAACGGTGTTCGCAGGATTGCTCCGAAAAAGATTATTTGCTGCAATGATGGAGAATTTCACTTTTTCCGATATAATATGTATCAGTAAGAAAAAACGAAAGAAAACGGAAGGGGTCATTACAGTGGCAACCGACAGCTTCGATTTAAGGGAAATTTGTTCGCAGTTTGATATAGAAACAGACATTCAGTCCTACGGAAACGGCCACATAAACGATACATATTTGTGTGAGACCGACCCGAAGTTTATTCTTCAGCGAATAAATACAAATGTCTTTAAAGAGCCGGAGAACGTGATGGAAAACATCGTAAATGTGACCCGTTTTCTCTCCGAAAAAATCTCGCAAAGCGGCGGCGACCCGAAAAACGAAACCCTTACGGTCATTTATACCAAGGACAAAAAGAGCTGTTATACGGCCGCCGACGGAAATGTTTTCAGAATGTATCATTTTATAGAAAATTCCGTAAGCTACGATGTGGTTGAGGATCCTATACAGCTTTATTATGCCGGCCGTGCGTTCGGAAAATTCCAGGCGATGCTCGGCGATTTTTCGGCCGAAACTCTTCATGAAACCATAAAGGATTTTCATAACACCCCCAAAAGGGTTAAGCAGCTCGAATGCGCAATAGAAAACAATGCGGCAAACAGGGCCGAATATGTGAAAAAGGAAATCGAGACGGCTTTGAAATTCAGCAAGTATGCCTCGTGCATTACCGATAGAATGGCCGACGGCTCGGTTCCGCTTAGGGTAACCCACAACGACACCAAGCTCAACAACATTCTGTTTGATAAGGACGACAATGAAAAATCCTGTGTAATAGACCTTGATACCGTTATGCCGGGATCGGCGCTTTTTGATTTCGGCGACGCGCTTCGTTTCGGCGCTTCAAGCGGAGCCGAGGATGAGACCGATCTCGATAAAATATGGTTTGATCTTGAAAAGTTTGAGCAGTTTACCAAGGGCTTTTTGATGCAGACTGCTAATTGCCTGACCGAAACGGAAATTGAACTTTTGCCGATGTCGGTGCTTATACTTACGTACGAGTGCGGAACACGTTTTCTTGCCGATTATTTAAACGGCGATGTATACTTTAAGGTCCATCGTGAAAACCACAATCTCGACAGGGCCAGAACCCAGCTTAAACTGGTTGAAGATGTAGAGAAAAAGCTGCCCGTAATGTCAGACATCGTTCAAAAATACGTAAAGCTTTACACGAAGAAGGATTAGTATATTTATTTGATAAATAGATAACATCATATAAGAAGAACATTATTTAAATGCCGTATCGGTTTTTATCGTATCGGGAATATAGTTTTTAAAAAATATAATATTGAAACTGAATTAAAAAACCTCCGTGATTGACGTTAAAGTCGGTCCCGGAGGTCTTTTGTCGTTTGTTTAGTTTTGAAAAAATCAGTCTTTTATAATTTCTACGATATCGGGGGTGTCAAGCAGGTCGAAGCTTCCGAAAACAGGAGCCTCGTCGCCGTGGGTAATTCCGAAAGCGCACGGGGTGTATCCTCCGTAAAGACGCTTGCCGTTTTCCTCGATAGCCCAGTATTTATCCTTTTGCTTGAAAGTATATTCGCCGTATTTACGGTGAATGCAAAGCGGTTCTGCCGGTTTCGGATCCTGTACATTGTCGCCGAGGAGGTCCATGATAAGCATTATCAGTCCGTTGCGGCCGGGTCTTACGAAAATTTCGAATATCGGATTTTTCCCCCAAAGAGCAGCCGGAATAGTGCCGTCGCAATAGAAGTAAGCACAAAATGTCTCGGTAAGGGAGTCGAGAATTCTCTGTTTTTCTTCGTTGGGGTGTTTCTTAAGATATTTGTCCATAAGCTTAATTATATCTATGTATGAATCAAATACCGTTGGGGTCTGTATCCAGCCGGTAACATGGCTTTTGTCCTTTTCGTCGGTTTTGGCTCCCCAGGCAAGGTGAATAAGCCCGTCCTCTCCGGTGTAAGCGGCGTCGAATAAATGACAGACGACATTGTCGATTACATCGGGGATGCGCTCGTCGTGCATTATCGAGTAAATCGTTTCGAGCATATGTATTATTATAACATAATACGGGGTGCGTTCGGTGAAATTCTCGCCGTCGCCGCGTTCGAAAAGTCCCATATCCTTGTAGTAGTATTCATCCGAGAGAATGAGGTCGAGGGTCGGCTTTCCGAATTCGTCATACCTGCTTTTATCCCCGAAGCATTTATAATAATATGCCAGCATTGCCACCGCTACAAGATCCTGATTCGTGACGCCGCACCAGCCGGCCTTGTAAGGGTGAGGCCGTCTTCCGGCGTTTCCGAGGCACCAGAAATAATCGTTGAAGTATTCCCAGTGGCGGTCTATTGCCGGTTTTATAAGCTCCTTGATTTTACTGTCGGCATATTCCCAGTCGTAGTATTCGAGCAGGGTCAGTGCTGCTTTCCCCTGGTGGATAGGGCAGGTAGCGCGCGAGTCGAAGGTCGGCTCGAATTCGGAGCTTGCATGGCGGAATCCTCCGTCGGGCTGCTGAAGATAAAGTACGTTCCTTATTACGTCGTTGGTTTTATGCCACCATTTAGGGCTCTTTGTGGTTTCGTAAAGTCTTTTAAAAACGGCTGCGAGACCTTGATAATTGCTTACGGTCTGGCCCTGATAACGTTTTTCAAGGACCGACGTTTTTCCCCAGCAGGAATGAAGATTTAAAAGTCCGTAGTTGCCGACGCCCTGCTGCCAGTTTTCTATCTGGGCTATAAGGTTGTCAAGGTTCTTTTGTGTTGCTATGTCCTTTAATGTACGCGAGCGAATTGGGTAGGTTATTTCTTTCATTAATTGTCCCTCCTTAATGTCGAAGCCGTCACGTCAAGGGCGGGTAAACGGCTTATTAGGATTGTCGACGGGTATGTTGTATCACAGCGGGGGAGTAATTTCAATACTTTTTTGTGCAAAAAATGCAAAGAAAAGTGCTTTAATAACGGAAATTGTTTTTAGAAACGACAAAATAAGAGTGCTTATAGGATCGGTCGGGTAACACAAAAATCTTGACAAAAGAAAATAAAGGTGGTAATATATAAATAATGAAATATGAGGGAGTAGTTCCGCGAAATACGCGGGATGGGATCGTCATCACGGGAGAACTGATAAATCTCCTCGGTCCGTCCTTAAAGAATAAGACTCATACGCAAATTCCGGATTTGTGTATGGGTCTTTTTTGAATAAAGCGGTATTTCGGAAATTACGCCTTGTGCTGCACCGACAAAGGGTAAGAATCGTTTTTTACCTATCGGGTACAATACTTGACATATTTCAGAAAAATATATTTTCGGAGGAAGTTATGAAAAAACCGGTAAAAATAGGCTTATGGGCGGTGTTGGCCGTAATAGTCATTGCTGTTATATCGTCCTGCTTTACGGTGGTCGAGTCGGGTCATACCGGCGTTGTTACCACCTTCGGAGCGGTGTCCGATAATGTGCTTGCGGAGGGACTTCATTTTAAAACGCCCTTTGTCCAGAAGGTAATACAGGTGAACAACCGCACTCAAAAGATCGAGACCGACGGCACTGCCTCCTCGAAGGATTTGCAGATAGTGTCGTATGTTGTCGCGGTAAACTACCGCATTAATACAACCGCTTCGGCCTCGGTTTACAAAAATGTCGGTAGCGATTACAGCAACGTTATTATTTCGCCGGCCATACAGGAAAGCATTAAGGCGGTCGCGGCTCAGTATACGGCCGAGGAGCTTATAACCGAGCGGCAAAGCGTGGGTGATCAGATAAAATCCGCCCTTTCGGAAAAGATCGGCGAATACGGAATTGTCGTAGAGATATTCAATATCGTGAATTTCGATTTTTCCGACGAATTCAACGCCGCGGTAGAGGCCAAGCAGACTGCCCAGCAAAATGCTCTTAAGGCCGAGCAGGATTTAGCCCGTATTGAGGTTGAGGCCAAACAGCAGGTTACCCAGGCTCAGGCCGAGGCCGAGAGCATAAAGCTCATTCAGGACGCATTGTCTGCCTCGCCGGATTACGTCGAGTATGTAAAATGGAACAAATGGGACGGAAAGCTGCCCAACGTAATGGGGGACAGCGGAGTTATTGTCGACGCAAGGGACGGCGAGTAATACGCATTCTGCGGGTTGTTGCCGGTAAAGCTTTGTCGTCTGAAACCGGGTACGGCGCCATTGCCCGTAATCGGGCTTAGCCGCTGCCGAAAAGCGCCGTAATAAAACATAATAAAAATAAAAAACCGACGGTGCAGTACACGCGTTGCTGTCCGCCGGTTTTTACTTTTTTGTACTGCTTTGACGGGAATAACAACGAGGCGGATCGGATTGCCGATCATCTTATTGCCGCCCGGAAAAATACGCGCCCGACAAATGGAGGCAGCGACGGATCGGTGTGCTCGGCGGCGGGATAACGGAGCGGTTATTCCGCTTGTTGTCGGCGGTGTTTGGGATGTTTTTCAAGGTTACATAAACACAAGAGCGGCCGAGGTGCTTACAATAAAGGCTAAAAGATAACCTATAATTACGAGACCTGCCGCGCAAAGGGTAAGCAGTAATGCTTTTAATATAATGTGCAATGTGCGCCTGGTCTTGCGGCCGGTTCTTGAATAGTGTACTATTTTATCCATTTTTTCTCCTTTGTGCCGGGCGGATTCAGGCTTCAGACCGAAATCAGGTGTATTAAATGAGCAATACCCGGAATGCTGTTTTTTTGCTGCTGGGAGGTCGGCGACATGAGCGCTCCGGTCGCACAGAAAAGGACGTTTTTAAGCTTTTGCATTTCCATATTGTGCATTATCCTTGAGCACAAAACGCTCGCCGAGCAGCCGCACCCCGAGCCTCCGGAGTGAACGTCCTGAGTTTGCGGTGAGAATATCAGCAATCCGCAATCGGCGTGATTTTCGGTTATGTCGTAACCGTCGGCGGCCAAAAGCTCGTAAAGCAGGTTTGAGCCTACCCGTCCGAGGTCGCCGGTTATTATAATGTCGTAGTCATCGGGAGCGGTACCCGTGTCCCGCAGGAAATTGCATATTGTGTCGCATGCGGCCGGGGCCATGGCGGCGCCCATGTTGTTAGGGTCCTTTACATCCTTGTCGGTTATTCTGCCGAAGGTAACATCGTTTATGCGGACCTTTGAAATTCCGGTTTTTTCGGCAGATACCGTCATGGCACCGGCCGCCGTTGCGGTCCATTGGGCGGTCGGGGTGCGCTGTCCGCCGTATTCGAGCGGATAGCGAAACTGTCTTTCGGCCGTGCAAAAATGCGACGAGGTGGCGGCAAGCGCATTTTTTGCGAGTCCGGCGTCGGTAAAGCAGGCGGCAAGTCCTAAGGACAGTGCCATTGTAGAGCATGCGCCGAAAAGTCCGATATGGGGAATGTTAAAGTCTATTGCACCGAATGTCGAGCCGGTGCACTGATTAAGCAGATCGCCGGCAAAAAGATAATTTATGTCGCTGCTTTCAAGTCCGCTTTTGTCAAGGGCATACCGTATTGCTATGCGGAGCATTTCGCTTTCTGCCTTTTCCCAGGTGGGTTGTCCTAAATAGGGGTCGTCAAAGGTAAGGTCAAATTCCTTGCCTATTGGGCCGGCCGCCTCCTTTTCTCCGGCGCACGAGCCGTATCCCGAAATGTACGGGGCGTTTTTGAGGTTCAATGTGTAATTACCTATGCGTGAGGGCATTGCATTTTCTCCTTTTGTGATGTATCCCGAGTGATATTGCTTTTGTTTTTAAAACATACCGATAATCCAGAGAATTATTCCGTAAATTACGCTTGCCGTAGTACCGTAAACTATTACGGGGCCCGCTATATTAAACATTTTTACGCCTGTGCCTATTACAAGTCCTTCGCTTTTGAACTCCATGGCGGGAGAGACTATGGCGTTTGAAAAGCCGGTAATGGGAACGAGGGTTCCGGCGCCGGCATGGCGTGCTATATTATCGTAAAAACGGCAGGCGGTAGAAAGGGCCGAAAGAAAAACGAGGGATATTGTAGAGAGCGTTTTTGCCGTTTCGGTTTCTATTCCTGCCGATACAAAAAGTGTGTTAAGCACCTGCCCGAGCAGGCAGATGGCTCCACCTACAAGAAAGGCGCATATGCAGTTCTTTAAAATACTCGACGGGGGAGATGCCTTGTCGGTCATTTCGGAATACTGTTTATTTGTAAAACTCATAAATGGCTTACTCCTTTAAATATAAGCTTTCCGTAAAGGACGGCTTTTAAGACGGGATGTCTGTGCGATTAAAAACCGGGAGTGCATGTGTTTTTTGTTTTACCATTGTCATTAATGATAGCTTTTATCTTTAAAACGCCGCTTTACGGAAAATATATTGCTTTTTCTTTTTAATATTTTTTGCAGCGAATGCGTTTTTATACCGAAAAGCTGACAATACTAATAAAAATCAGGATGACTTTCGGAGCGGGCGGATATTATGGAAATAGTAAAGCTTGAAAAAATTAACAAAAAATACATCTGTGCAAACGGCGAAACGATCGAGGTGCTGAAAAACCTTTCGCTCAAGGTTCGGCCGGGCGAATTTGCGGTTTTTTCGGGAAGATCGGGAATCGGAAAAAGTACCCTGCTTAATATAATCGGCGGAATCGATACCGCAGACAGCGGAGATTATACCTACAAGGGCAGAAAAATCAAAAGTGGGCGTTGCATGCCTGTTTTTCTTAAAAGGCAAATAGGCTTTGTAATGCAGGAGGATGCCCTTATAAGCAATATAACCGTTTTGGATAATGTCTGCATGCCTCTTAAATACCGCGGTGCAGCATTTGCCAAACGGCGCAGTGCAGCCCTTGAGGCGCTATACGGCGTCGGACTTATCGGAAAGGAGAAATGCTATCCGTTTGAGCTTTCGGGCGGACAGCTGAGGAGAGTGAGCCTTGCGCGTGCCGCAGTTTACGCGCCCGAGCTGCTTATTGCCGATGAGCCTACCGCCAGCCTCGATAAAGAAAGCACGGGTGCTGTTACGGGCTTTTTGAAAAAAATGCGGAAAGAGGGCACAACCGTAATAGCGGCGACACATGATCCGGAGCTTATAGCCTGTGCTTCGGTGCAATATGAAATAAAAAACGGCCGTTTGTAATTTACGAAATATGCAAACCTTCTTAATCAATTATTCACATAATGGGAATACAATACAATCAGAAAAACAAAGACAGTATCTGTTTCGGATGTTTCAATCGGGTCTTACAAAACCCTACGGGAGTTGATATATATGGATAGCTTTGATAATAAAAACAATATCAATAATGAAAACAGCATTATGCGCAGCGGAGAAGACCTTCCGGAAAAAAAGGACGAACGGGAAGAATCAGCAGGATTTGCGGATATTCAGTCCGATCCGACGGAAAACGATCGTATTGTTAATCCGGCCGACGGAGGCTTTTTATATCGGGACAGCAATGAACCGGAGGCGGGCGGTGCAGGCGTTACTCCGGCAGGCGGTTTTACATCAGATACGGCGGCCGAAAGCGGCTTTGAAAACGCTACTAAGCCCGGGCTGACGGTCAACAGCTTTACTCCTCAAAAGGAAATAACCTTTATGCCGGGATACGGTTCTCATCAGGACAATCAGCCGGTAGTGCCGGTTTCGCTGCATGACGGTAAAAAATCCAAAGGCCATAAGCGCAACCAAAAAATCACCAGCGTTACGGTGGGAATGATAGTGTCAATCGCACTTGTGTGCGCTATAATATCGAGTGTTTGCACCTCCATGGCCTTTATGCTGGCCGGAAAAACCGGAATAGTCACCGGCGACGGGAACGACACATCGGTGACCGAGTCATATGACTCCGAGGACAGTGCAATAAAACAGATAAATATAGTCGAGAGCAGCTCGGATTCGCTCGTTGAGGCCATTGCCGAAAAGGTATCGCCTTCGGTCGTCGGGATAAGGACCACCTTCTCGGTCAATTATTTCTTTTACGGATCCACCGATAAAAGCGGCGAAGGCTCGGGGGTCATATATTCCTCCGACGGATATATAGTGACCAATTATCACGTTATATCCGAAGCGGTCGAAAACAACGGAAGCATATCGGTCTTTTTGCCGAGCGATTCACAAACTGCTATTGATGCCAAGGTTATAGGATACGATGTCAGTGCCGATCTGGCCGTGGTAAAAATCGAAAAAACCGGTCTTACCGCAATAGAGATCGGCGACTCGGACGAGGTCAAGGTCGGCAACACCGCCGTCGCGGTCGGAAATCCCGGCGGATTGCAGTTTATGGGCTCGGTGAGCGCCGGAATAATAAGCGGACTTAACCGTACCATTCAGATGGAAAACACCGGCGAATATGTAAACCTTATTCAGACCGACGCAGCCATAAACCCCGGCAACTCGGGCGGTGCGCTTGTTAACTCTAACGGTTTTCTTATCGGCCTTAACAGTGCAAAGCTTGCCTCTACCGAATACGAGGGAATGGGCTTTGCCATTCCGTCAAACACCGTTGTTTCGATCTGCAAGAGAATAATCGAAAACGTCGACGAGCCGCAGGCATATTTGGGACTTGATATAAGCAGCTATTATACCTCCGAACGTCTTAATATGATGGGATATCCGTCCGGTGTTGTAGTCGAAAGGGTAAGCGAAGGAAGTCCGGCCGAGTCGGCGGGATTACAGCGCGGCGACATAATAACTCAGTTCAATAACACCGATATTACCAGCCTTGCCATGTACAACAGCGAAAAGGCGAAATATGCTCCGGGTGAGACGATATCCCTCACGGTTTACAGGCAGAATAAGCTTTACACCGTAAAAATAACCCTCGGAACGGCCAACAGCTGATATAAAAATTACGACATTTCCACAGTTTTTGTAACTGTATCTCCTTCCAATACCGAACGGGCTCTGCTTCTTGATTTTAAGTCGCAGGGCCTGTTTGGTTCAGGCGGTTTTCGGAGAATATCATAACTATAAACAGTGCAGATGGATTCTAAGCTCTTTAATTGAAAGAATGAGAAATTTTGTGTTGACATTGCGTTGGATTTATAGTAAAATTTAAATTCGCAGGGTCGCGTCCTTTTTGTGTTGGACAGCAATTTGTGTTATGTATTTTATTATATTTAGCCCTGCGTTTTGAAAGGAGTGTATTGATGTGATCAGAACTTATCAGCCTAAAAAGCGTCATCGCAGCAAGGTGCACGGTTTCCGTAAAAGAATGTCCACCGCAGACGGCCGCAAGGTTTTGGCTCGTCGCAGAGCAAGGGGCCGCAAGGTACTTAGCGCGTAAAAGCGCTGAGTATCTTGTTTTACCTGAACGGGGGATTACCTTTGAAGCCTGTTGTATTAAAGGAAAATCATGATTTTCGCCGGTTATATTCACGTGGAAAGTATGTTGTCGGATCTACGCTTGTAACCTATTGTACAAAAGGCAAAGGCAATGCCGTTCGTTACGGAATTACCGCCGGCAAAAAGGTCGGCGGAGCCGTCGAGCGCAACCGCTCCAAAAGGGTTATAAGGGAAGCCTTCAGAGCGCTGTATCCCGAAATAACCGGTAGCTATGACCTTGTTTTTGTCGCGCGAACGAGGACGGCATCGGTTAATATGAACGATGTCGCACGGGAGATGCGGCGGCAGCTTTTAAAGCTTAATGTCATATGTGAATAGCGGTTAAGCGCCGTAAACGTCCGGACTAAAAAGCATAAAGCCGGCAGTAAAAAAATGAAAAAGCTACTTATTTTTCTCATAACCGCCTACAGAAAGGGAATATCCCCTTTAAAACCGCCGTGTTGCCGTTTTACGCCGACTTGCTCGGAGTATGCGCTCACTGCAATTGAGCGTTTTGGGGCAATTAAGGGCGGTTGGCTTGCTTTAAGGCGACTGCTGAAGTGTCATCCTTTCCATGCAGGCGGATATGATCCGGTGCCCGAAAAAACGGCGGAGAAAAGCGGCCGGAAGGATCCGGAAAACCGGAATAATCCAAATACCCAAGACAATCGAAAATAAAAGGCATCAGGGCCTTAAACCAAGGATTTTTTGATGATGGCCGAGATTACGGTCGGAGGAATTGATTTTGAAGTATATTTACAGCGCCATGGGTTGGGTGCTCGAGCAGCTTTATAATCTGCTCGGTTCAATATGGAGCCCACTCGGAAATTACGCCGTTGCGATAATAGTATTTACATTGCTTGTAAAACTGGTTTTTTTACCGGTTAATATAAATCAGCAAAAGGCCACGGCCAAGCAGACCGCCGTAAGGCCCAAGCTTGACGCTCTTAAGGAAAGATGCGGCGACGACAAGCAGAAATATAATATGGAAATGCAGGAGCTTTACCGCCGTGAGGGTGTAAAGCTTATGGGCGGTTGTTTGCCTCAGCTGATAACCCTTCCGTTTTTGTGGGGCGTGTGGATGGCTATAAGAAGTCCGCTTTCTTACATTCTGCATATAAATTCCGACCTTATTTCCAAGTCTATGGAGTCCGTGGCGACAACCCTCGGAAAGACGGTCAGTCAGATAACCGAGCTTGATGTAATTCATAACGTTTCCGGACTTACCGATCCCGAATATGCGCCTATTGTAGACGGTGTAAAGGGAATGGATTTTAACCTTTTCGGTATCGATCTTACCCAGACGCCGAAATTTACCCTGCGTTTTTCGGAGCTTACCGGAGCGGATCTGCTGTTGTGGCTTATTCCGCTGGCATCCTTTGCTTCGGCCTTCCTTTCGTCGTGGATAACCACGAGGATACAGAAAAAGACCAATCCCGAAGCCGCGGCAAATATGGGCTGTATGATGTTCCTTATGCCCTTTATGTCGCTTTACATTTCCTTTATAGTACCGGGTGCGGTAGGATTTTACTGGATGTGCTCAAATCTTCTCGGAATGCTCATTCAGGCACTGCTCAACAAGCATATGTCGCCCTATAGGATAATAGCTCGCGGCGAAGTGAAAACCGTGAATTTACGCAGGGAAAGAGAAAAGAAAATAATCGAAAGTACCGAGGCGTAGTTTTTCGTCTCGCTCAAATATTCGGAGGTGTAACCTTGATAAAGGAAACTATCGCCACCGGCGCTACCGTCGATGAGGCCCGCGAGGCCGCCGCGTTATTGCTCGGCGCCGGTATTGATGATGATGTAAAATATGAGATAATTGACATGCCGCAGAAAAAGACCCTTGGTCTTTTCGGAGGTTGCCCGGCTAAGGTAAGGGCATATATTGAGCTTGAGGACGAGGTGAAGGCAGACCCGGCGGATACAAAGCCGGTCGGTGCCGCCGCGCCCGAGCGCGATAGAAAAAAGGATCTTAAGTCACAAAGAAGCTCGAGAACCGTCCGTGCCGAAAAGGCAGAGAAATCCGATAAAAAGGAGACCGGAAAGCCGTCAGCTTCTCGGACACAGAATACCTCCGACGGTGAAAAGGCCGATATATTCGAAAAACGGCCCATCACCGACGAGGAAAAGCTTAAAACCGCACGGCGCGCCGAGGAATATCTCACCAAGGTTTTGTCCTGCATGGATATAGAAGCCGAGATTTCCGTGAGCGATTATGACGGCGGAATAGAAATAACCCTTGAGGGTGATAACATAGGCGCCGTTGTCGGAAGAAGAGGCGAGACCCTTGATGCGCTTCAGTACCTTACTGTGCTTGCCGCAAACGGTTCCGAGACCGCTTATCAGAGAATTCTGCTTAATACCGGCGACTACCGTAACAAGCGCCAGAAGGCGTTGCAGACCTTAGCCTCGAGGATTGCTTCACAGGCTCTTAAAAACGGTAAGAATATCGCACTTGAGCCGATGAATCCTTACGAGCGCCGTATAATACACATGACGGTGCACGATATTGAGGGTATAACCTCATGGTCAATAGGCAGCGAGCCTTATCGCCGTGTTGTTATCGGTACATCGAAGGACGGTCATATAACCTACAACAACAGGCGTGATTCGGGACGCCGCGATTCGAGGGGCGGCTCCTATTCAAGAGGACGTTCCTATCAGCGCAGGCCGCGAAATGACAGACCGGTCACCGCTTCCGCTCCGGATCGCGAGCAGAAAAAGGATATGGATACGGCGCCGTTGTACGGGCGGATCGACAAAAAATCATAGGTTGATTTTTTGGTTTGCTTTTAGATTTGCTTTTAATTTGATGTTTAAGACCTGCTTTTTGTTGCAGGCTGCAACAACATACAATCCGGTTGATTTATAAGCCGGGAAGCCTATTGCGGGTTTCCCGGTTTTGCTCTTTATTTGAATGACGTCAGCCGGTTAAGTTTTGTGAAGGTGCACCGTAAATGGCTTTGGTTCACAGTGTGAGCAAAGCCGGATGTTAACAGGTTGCTTCAGAAAAACAGAGCGGTTTTGTCAAAACAACGAATCGTCTGTTTCTGGGCCAGTTGACAGAAGAGTGAGAAAGAAAATTTCGGCGCCTTGATTTAATCCAAAGAGGTTAATCGGTGATTTTAATCTTTATATGGCTTGGATTAAGTCGCTGCTTAGCCGGTAGTTATAATTTGTATCTCCGATAACTCACCCTTTTAGACGCGAATGATAGCAAGTATATTTAAAAGCGAAAATTTTGGCTGTACTAAACCGGGTTAATGTGTTACAATTACCGTATGTGGAATCGGTTTGACCTTTTTCGACGGATTATTATCTGAAAGCGGTATTTATTATGGGTCCTATAAAAGCCGTGGTCGGGACCCAGGGCACACCCTTTGCCGATCGGCAGTGAAAAGGAGTCGCTGTTGCGAGGCGTTTTATGAGAATATGTTTACTGTAAGGGGTCGTAAACAAGCGGTTGTTCATCGAACATTAAGGACAACGGTACATAATTACGAGCGGTTTGGGCATTACTGCTGCCGACGGCCGGTGCCTGATAATAATCGAACGGGGCAATGTGGTCGGGTTAGGCGTCGATTAGGGTAAATTTATATGCAATTTTTTCTGCCGAATCTTTCTGAGCGGAGACGTTTTCGACACAACGACATAAACCGGCTTTAAACATCATTCGTTTAATTATAAGAGCAAAAGGCCGTGAATATAATTATATAATCTGTATTCGCGGCCGTAAATGTTGTGCTGAAAAAGGCGGAAAGCCGTTATTAACTCGAAATGAGCTGTGCTTCCGGCGTTTTTTCGTTGAGTATTCAGCTTTTAAAAACCGGTCACAGCTTTTTATTAAAGGGGGATATACAGATGTCCGATTTACTGGAGTACAAGTGCCCGTGTTGCGGCGGAGCAATAGCTTTTGACAGTAAACTGCAAAAAATGAAGTGTCCTTATTGCGACACCGAATTTGAGCTTGAAACGCTTAAAAATTATGATGCCGAGCTGAAAAACGATATCTCGGATAACATGAATTGGGAGAACAGCCCCGGTGCACAGTGGTCATCGGGTGAGGCCGATGGGCTTTGTACCTATATCTGTAATTCATGCGGCGGCGAAATCGTGTGCGATGAGAATACGGCGGCGTCGGCCTGTCCGTATTGCTCGAATCCGGTGGTTATGACCGGTAAGCTTTCGGGTGCACTCAAGCCGGATTTTATAATTCCGTTTAAGCTGGATAAAAATGCCGCCAAGGCCGGATTTTTCAACCACCTTAAGGGCAAGAGGCTTTTGCCCAAGGTCTTTAAGGATGAAAACCACATTGACGAAATAAAGGGCGTATATGTTCCGTTCTGGCTTTTTGATACCGATGCGGATGCGACCATACGCTACCGTGCGACCAAGGTTAGGTTTTGGAGCGACAGCGATTACGATTACACCGAAACCAGCTATTTTCTTGTGCATAGGGCCGGTAGTATCAGCTTTGAGCATGTTCCGGTTGACGGCTCGTCGAAAATGCCGGATGATCTTATGGAATCGGTTGAGCCGTATGATTTTGCCGACGTAAAGGAGTTCCAAACGGCCTATCTTGCCGGTTACATGGCGGATAAATACGACGTTTCGTCCGAGCAGAGCATAACCCGTGCCGACGAGCGTGTAAAGCACTCGACCGAGCAGGCGTTTCAAAAAACGGTGCAGGGGTATTCGAGCGTTGTTCCGGAAAGCTCGGGTATATCCCTGAGCAACGGCCACGCGCGATATGCGCTGTATCCGGTGTGGATTCTTAACACCACATGGAAGGGCGAAAGGTACATTTTCGCCATGAACGGTCAAACCGGCAAATTTGTTGGCAACCTCCCGGTGGATAAAGCGGCCGCAAGAAAATGGCGGTGGCTTGTAACCCTTATCGCCGGCGGCGCCACATATTTAATAGCATGGCTGCTCTGGCTTGCCGGAATACTTTAAAGGAGGATGAAAATATGACCGGTAAAAAGCTTAAATCAATTTTTATCCTTTTGGTTGCGGTGCTCTTCTCGCTTGCGTCTTTTTCGGTGATGACATACGCCGACGGAGCAAAGTATTTTATCGATGAGACAATGAATGCGCCGGATTCCGCTCTTGACGCTGCAAACGAGCTTGCCGACGACATATATGACGAGTACGGTATTGAGGTTTTAATGCTCATAACCGACGATTATCATCAGGGAGCGAACAGCCTCGGAAAATATGCCGAAAATTACGGCGGAATAGGTATTAGTAAACAGGACTCCGTTATGCTTGTCCTCAACGAGGATGAGGGTGAATACGTTGTTCGGAAAACCGGCAAATGTGACGGTATGTTTACAAATGCCGACTGTGAAGGCTTTTGGGATGCATATAACTATGAGATGAGCTATGCCGACGGATTTACGGCGTATCTGAACTCGGCAAAAAGCATAATTTCCCGTTCGTCTGCAGCCGGAACCGGCAGTGTAACCTCGGGTGCTCAAAGCAAGGTGTCGCAAAGCACATATCCGAGGCTTATGGACGAGGCAGGCTTGCTCAGCAGTGACGAAGCGGCCGAAATAAAGGCCAAGCTTGACGAGATAAGCGAGCGCCAGAAGTTTGACGTTGTTATAGCCACCGTCAATTCCCTCTCGGGGAAAACGCCCAGAGAGTATGCCGACGATCTTTATGATTACAGCGGATTCGGATTCGGCGAAAACAAGGACGGTGTGCTCTTTCTTATAAGCATGGAGGACAGGGATTGGTATATTACCACTACCGGCTACGGAATTGCCGCCATTACCGATGCCGGAAGGGAGTATATTGCCGACAAATTTACCGGTTATCTTTCCGACGGAGATTATGCCGAGGCCTTCAGGATATATGCAAACGAGGTGGATCGTTTTGTGACAAATGCGGTCGAAACCGGAAAGCCTTACGATGTCGGCAATTTGCCTCATGATCCGCTTTCGATTATATGGATGCCGATCTCACTTGTCGTAGGGATTCTTATTGCGTCGGCGGTTGTCGGCAGTATGAAGAGCAAGTTAAGGAGCGTTAGCTTTGCGTCGGCGGCCGACAGCTATGTAAAACCCGGAAGCATGAATGTCCGCGAGAGCCGCGACATGTTCCTTTATTCTACGGTCAGCCGCACGGCTAAACCGAAGGACAGCGATTCCTCCGGTTCTTCCGGCGGAAGCAGCACGCATACCTCGTCGTCGGGTACAACGCACGGCGGTGGCGGCGGAAAGTTCTGATCCTTTTGATATAGTAATTGCTTGATAAATACACCACGAAAGCGGCAAAATCGGGAAAATACCGTCAAAATTTCGTTCGGTACGCCTTTTATCTGCTCGGTACTGTTAAGCAAAAGGAAAAAGCGCACTGTATATCCTGTTATTAAATGGTATACCGTGCGCTTTTATTGTTTACGGTGTGGGTTTTGGCAGGGATACTGTATTCCGTTTGCTTATTTAAGCTGCTTAAAAGACCGAAAGATAAGCCGAATAGTTTAATTTACAATGCAGACTATTGAAAAAACACTTCCATTCAGGAGCTTTTTGGGGTATATTATATATACGTTTAAGGTGCGATGTTAATGGGGATTTTTAAAGCCCCTTTTGTTCGCTGCCGTATAGCGGCCAAGTCTAAAAAACAAGGTGGTTTTAAGCATGAAGCTTTGGGCAGGAGCTTATCACGGTAAGCTCGACGAGGTGACCGATCATTTTAATTCGTCAATATCATTCGATTGCAGAATTTACAAGGAGGATATACTCGGCAGCATGGCGCACGCCACAATGCTCGGCGAATGCGGTATAATCGAAAAGAAGGATTCCGAACTGATAGTCGCTACCCTTAAAAATATACTAAAAGAGATTGAAGAGGGAAAGCTTAAGATCGATATGACCAGCGAGGATATACATTCCTTTGTCGAGGGTGAGCTTACCGCTCGCATAGGCGATGCCGGAAAACGTCTGCATACCGCCAGAAGCCGGAACGACCAGGTGGCCCTTGATTTACGGCTTTATCTGTTGCGCGAGGCGGACGAAATTAAAGCACGGGTCGTAAAGCTCATTGAGGTACTTTGCGATTTAAGCGAAAAATATGCCGACACAGTGATGTGCGGATACACCCATCTGCAACGTGCGCAACCCATCACCTTCGGTCATCATTTAATGGCGTACGCATATATGCTTATTCGCGACGCCGGACGCATCGACGACTGCAAAAAACGGATGAATATTTCTCCGCTTGGCAGCGGCGCTCTTGCCGGTACGACCTACCCGATAAACCGCGAACGAGTCGCCGAGCTGCTAGGTATGGACGGGATAACCGCAAACAGCCTTGACGGGGTTTCCGACCGGGATTTTGTTATAGAATTGCTCAGCGCCGTTTCTCTTATAATGGTCCACCTTTCGAGGTTTTCGGAGGAGATAATACTCTGGTGCTCGGGCGAATTTTCGTATGTTACCCTGGACGATGCTTTTTCGACCGGATCAAGCATAATGCCTCAGAAGAAAAATCCCGATATAGCCGAGCTTGTAAGGGGAAAATCGGGCAGGGTGTTCGGCGACCTTAATGCGATGCTTTGCGTTATGAAGGGATTGCCGCTCGCTTACAACAAGGATATGCAGGAGGATAAGGAGGCCGTTTTCGATGCGGTTGACACGGTCAAAATGTGTCTTGATGCTTTTACTCCGATGGTTGATACCATGACCGTGAGGAAGGAAAATATGCGAAGGAACGCCTCGTTCGGCTTTATAAATGCCACCGATGTGGCCGATTATCTGGCGGCTAAGGGACTACCCTTCAGAGATGCCTACCGTTTAACCGGCGAGCTGGTCAAGCGGTGCATTGAGCTTGATACCTGTCTTGACGAGCTGCCGATAGAGGAGTATAGACTGAAAAGCGAGTTGTTTGATGAAGATATTTATGAGAAAATATCCCCGGAATACTGTGTTAACGGGCGTGTCGTGCCCGGCGGACCTGCTCCAGAGTCGGTGAGACGTCAGGTGACCGAGGTTAAACTGATGCTTTTTGAAAATTCCCGCGGATAAAGGCGCTTAAAATTTTTAACTTATAAATGTTTTCGGATATACGGTGAACTGTAAGCTAAGAGGGAATCATGCACCGCGACGGCGAGTGCGGCATTTTCGGATGTGGCGGTAGAATGGCAATAAAGCATGGCTTTTGTCATAAAATTGCCGGACGGTATAACAGGAACAGTAATATGAATTTAAGGATGCGGTATACGATTAATCGTGTACCGCATTTTTTTGTTGGTTATGTAGTCGTAGCAAGAGGCGGCTGCTGTGACCGTGTTACTCCGATTTCTTTAAAAAACCGATTTAAAACACTTTGTGTTAACAACGCAAGGCACGCAGAATCAACTGCAGGGCGTGTAAAAACAGGGAGGATTATGGTGTGACAAAAAGTTACGGCAAAATTGTTTTATTTCAGATTTTCGTTTTTTTAAACAAATACAGAACAACCGTTCTTAAAAAGCGACTTTTTTTGCCGGTACGAGTGGGTTTTTGTTTAATTTATCGGAACTAATGTTCGTATACTATATATAGATGATAAAAAGGGCAGTACACACAAGAGGGCAAAAAAATTTTAATTTTAAGTAAAAAAAACCGTTTTTGCTATTGAAATTTACTTGAATATTATTTATAATTGGAGCATAATACCACGAAGTGGAGTAAAAATACCATGAAGTGGTGAGTTTTTAGGAGGTTTTTACAGGTTTTACACTCTGTTTTAATGTTGCAAGGCAGATCATGTATTAAATCATGTGATTAAATCCGGGCGATTGCCGTTGATTTTATATAAATGCTTTTGAGAAAGGGGTGAACAGCGGTGCTTCTCGGTACACATCAACATAATATCGATGCAAAGGGACGTCTTATAATCCCCTCGGAGTTCCGCTCGGACCTCGGAGAGCGTTTTTGTATGTGCAAAGGACTTGACGGCTGTTTGTTCCTTTTTCCTCTTGACGAATGGGAGCGCTTTGTAACGGCGCTTAAGGCTCTTCCGATGACCAAGGAAAATCGCGACATCACCAGATACTTTTTGGCCGGAGCTGCCGTTGCCGAAACCGATAAACAGGGCAGAATAGTCATTCCCCAGCATTTGCGCGATTATGCCGGACTCGCCGGTGCGTCATATATAACGGGTGTTTCCAACCGCGCTGAGGTCTGGAGCGCCGAAAAATGGGAGAAGAGCAATAACGCCATTGACAACGAGAATATCGAACAGGCCTTTGAAAATATCGATTTCCGTTTTTGATAAAGGAGGTCTGATATGATGAAGGAAACTGACAATTCGGATATTGTTATGATTTTAAACGGTACTGATGACAGTGTTCGCGAAAACGATTGGCAGACAAAAACGCCGCATATTCCGGTTTTGTTGGAGGAGACGATATCAGCTCTCGGTATCCGTAAAAAAGGGACATACATTGACGGCACGGTCGGTTTTGGGGGACACAGCAGTCTTATCGCTGAAAAACTCGGTGAGGACGGCCGTCTTTTGTGTATTGACAGGGATCCCGACGCCTTGGAGTTTTCGAAAAAGCGGCTCGGAAAATATAAAAACGTAACATTTGCAAGAGGGAATTTTTCCGAGATGACCGAGCTTGCAAATGCGGCCGGAATCACAGGTGCCGACGGAATACTTCTCGACATCGGCGTTTCGTCCTTTCAGCTTGATTGCGGTGAGCGCGGTTTTTCCTTTCACACCGATGCTCCGCTTGATATGCGGATGTCAAAGCAGGGCCCTACGGCGGCCGATATTGTAAACACAGCCGATGAGGACGAGCTTGCAAGAATACTTTATGAGTACTCGGAGGAGAAATTTGCAAGAAGAATAGCGGCGCGCATTGTTGCCGAGCGACAGAAATCGCCTATTGAAACAACCGGCCGGCTGGCTATGATTGCAGCCGAGGCGTATCCGGCGGCGGCGCGAAAGGGCGGACATCCCGCAAGACAGACCTTTCAGGCGATAAGAATAGCCGTAAACGGAGAGCTCGACGCTTTGAAAGAAGGGCTTAAAGCGGCGGCCGGACTTTTAAATGTCGGCGGGGTGCTTGCGGTTATCACCTTTCATTCCCTTGAGGACAGAATAGTAAAGCAGTTCTTTATTGAGCTTTGCAAAGGCTGTACCTGTCCGCCGGAGTTTCCCGTTTGCATTTGTCACAAAACACCCTTTGCCGAAAAGGTTACAAAAAAACCGGTTACGGCGTCGGATGAAGAGCTTGAAATAAACCCGAGAAGCAGGAGCGCAAAATTAAGAGCCGTGCGGCGGATAAAGGAATAGAAAACCGAAAGCAGCGTTTTTATAACGAAAAACAAGGTAGGCCAACCGGCCGGAAACATTATTTTACCGGCTGATTGCCGATATCTGACATAAAAAACAAAGGAAGTGCCGAAAATGCAAAATTATAACAATAACCTTGCATATGATTTTGACCTCTTCGCACCCAAGGAGAAAAGGGGCGAGGTGGTCGAGCTTAAAACGAGCAAAAACGTAATGCGCGAAGATTCGGCCGCTTCTTTGGGGAAATCGGCCATTTCGCTGAGAAAGGTTGTAAGCATTTTATGTGTTACGGCGATGGTGCTGGCCTTTATAGGGTTTCAGCTTTACAGTAATTTGGTCGGAACCGAGCTGACCGCCCAGATAGATAAGGCGAAAAATCAGCTTACCGAGCTTAAAAGCGAACAGACGAGGCTTTCGATGGAGCTTGAAAACCTTGTTGCATACGACAATATAGAGGCCGCGGCCAAGGAGCTCGGCATGCAAAAGCGCGAGGTGTCACAGACCGTATATGTAAACGGCTGCGAGGATGATACCGGTGTTGTTATAGATAATTCCGGCGACGGAATCTTCTCGGTTTTTGCCGATTGGTTTTAATGATTTAAAAAACAGTAAAGTGTTGCGTCCGGAGGAAGGCCCCCCGGGCGCAGCAATGAAAGCAGAATAATCTGCTTTGTTTTTTCATAGTATCAAAGGCGGAGCTTTGGAGAGAAGAAGGGTCGGTGCGGTTTTGAAAAGCGTAACTCCGAGATCAATGTGGAAAAGAATGTTCTGGTTAATGATGGCTGTACTCGTTGTCGGTTTCGGCACAATAGGGGTACGGCTTGCTGATATTATGCTGATAAACGGCGGTTATTACTCAAAACTTGCCACCGAACAACAGCTAACGACCACCACCGTTGCCGCTCAGCGCGGTAATATTTACGACCGGAACATGAACATTCTTGCGACGAGCGCTACCGTTTATACCGTGTATGTTACGCCTAAGAATATCGAAAGCGACGAGGAGGCAAGGCTTATTGCCTCGGGACTGTCCCGGCTTTTGGAGCTTGACGAGGAGGCCGTTTATTTAAAAACGCAGAAAAACACGGCCTATGAGAAGATAAAGCAAAGGGTCGAGCAAAACTCGGCGGATGAGGTAAGGGCATTTATAAGCGATAAAAAGCTCGGTTCGGTCGTAGGTCTTGATAAGGCGAGCAAGCGTTATTATCCGAACGGAACCCTCGGATCGACGGTGCTCGGCTTTGTCGGCGACGACAACCAGGGTCTTGCCGGACTTGAATATCAGTACGACAGCGATTTGACCGGAATTCCCGGAAAGACCGTATCCTCAAAGAATGCCCGAGGCAGCGACATGCCCTTTAAATACGAGACCATGGTCGAGTCACAGCCGGGATATTCGGTTGTTTCGACCCTGGACGAATATATACAGCACTATGCCGAAAAGTATCTTGAAGAGGCGGTGCAGTCGAATTCGGCGAGCAATCGCGGATGCTGTATAGTAATGAATGTAAATACCGGCGAGATACTTGCCATGACTACCAAAGGCGACTACGATCCGAATTCGCCCTTTACGATAGCCGATTCTGCCGTAGCCGAGGAGCTAAAAAACTACAGCGGCGACGAATATACCGAAAAATACAGCGCGGCACTGCAGGAGCAGTGGCGTAACAAGGCAATATCCGACACCTATGAGCCCGGATCGGTTTTTAAGATAATCACCGGTTCGGCCGGTCTTGAAGAGGGCAAGGTCAGCATGGATTCGACCTTTAATTGCCCTGGATATATAAGCATATACGATACAAAATACAGCTGTCATGTTACGTCGGGACACGGGACCCAGAATTTGACCCAGATATTCGAAAACTCCTGCAACCCGGCCTTTATAGAAATAGGACAGCGCCTCGGAGTCGACCTTTTTTACAGCTATTTTAAATCCTTTGGCTTTACAACCATGACAAATATTGATCTGCCCGGAGAGGCGACCGGAATTTACTATACCTCGGAGAATATGGGTCCGGTAGAGCTTGCCTCCGAGTCCTTCGGCCAGACCTTCAGAATAACCCCGATACAGATGATAACGGCGGTGTGTGCGGCGGCTAACGGCGGATATCTTGTAAAGCCCCGTATGGTAAAGCAGATAATCGACACCGACGGAAATATTGTAAAAAGCTACGATACCGACGTTAAACGTCAGGTTATTTCGGAATCTACCTCAAAAAGAATATGCGGTATGCTTGAATCGGTCGTTGCGAACGGCACCGGTAAAAACGGATACGTTGCCGGATACCGTATGGCCGGAAAAACCGGAACCAGCCAAAAGGTCGATAAGAAAAAAGAAACCGGACAGATGCTTTATATCGCCTCGTTCTGCGGATTTGCTCCGGCCGACGATCCGGAGATTGCAGTGTTTGTAATGGTCGATGAGCCGCACGGCGATTCGATATACGGAAGCAAGGTTTCGGCACCGGTTGCGGCCTCTATAATGTCGGAGGCATTGCCGTATCTCGGCATTGAGCCGATATACACCGAGGACGAATATACGGCCCTTAACGTTAAGGTTCCGTCGGTTATAGGCAGCAGCATTGATGAGGCGAAGGCTCAGCTTGAAGGAAGCGGCTTTAAGGTCAAGACGGTGGGAGAGGGTACGGCGGTCGTAAGACAAATGCCGCTTGCAGGCCAAACCGCGCCGACCGGCTCGACCGTTGTAATATACACCGATGAAGGTCAATCGGCTGCTACCGTTACGGTTCCCGATTTAAAGAATTTAAGCGTTTCAGAGGTTAAATCCGCTGCGAAAACAGCCGGCGTTAACCTTGAAATGTCCGGTGTGGTAAGCGGTGAAAGCGGCTCGGTGTCGTACAAACAAAGCGTAGAACCGGGCACCGAGGTTGAGGCTGGAACAGTGGTTACGGTATATTTCAGATACAGCGACAGCGTTGAATAATACAGTAGGCGAAGGAGAAGAGTATGAAATTAAGGGAGCTTATATCGCTTGAGGAAAATCATCCGCTGGGTGAGCTTGATATAAAGGGGGTTACCTGTGACTCAAGGGTGGTACGTCAGGATTATGCCTTTGTTTGCATTGACGGTGTTAATGTTGACGGACACAAATTTGCAGCGAGTGCTGCGGAAAGCGGCGCGTCTGTAATAATTGCCGAAAAGGACACCGGACTTAAAAATCAGATAATAGTCGAAAACTGTCGTCAGACCTACGCTCTTATGTGCGCGGCATTTTTCGGGCATCCTGCCGAAAAGCTGGAGATCATAGGGGTTACGGGTACCAACGGAAAGACAACCACTACTACCCTTATAAAAAGCATTTTGGAATCGCAGGGCTGTAAGGTAGGACTTATAGGTACGGTTCAGAATATGGTCGGCGAGGACGTTTTACCCGCAAAAAGCACAACGCCCGATGCCTTTGAGCTTCATTCCCTTTTCGCCCTTATGCTTAAGGCGGGGTGTGATTATGTCGTTATGGAGGTATCGTCCCATGCGATAGATCAGGATAGGGTGTACGGCCTCGAATTCGCCGTATGCGTGTTTACAAATTTAACCCAGGATCACCTTGATTATCACCATACCATGGAAAATTACCTCGAAACCAAGAAGAAGATATTCTATCGCTGCAAAAAATCGGTTATAAATCTTGACGATAAATATGCCGATGAATTTATAAATGCTTCGGACGGCGAGGTTTTTACCTACTCTGCCAAGAGCGATAATTCCAGTTTTTCGGCCAAAAATATACGTTATTTGCCCCACGGTGTGGATTTTGAGCTGGTGGGTGACGGGGTGATAGGCCGTGCTCACGCGAATACACCGGGCAGCTTTTCGGTCTACAATGCCCTTGCGGCCGCCGTTACGGTAATAGCCCTCGGATTTAGCTTTAACGGCTGCCTTGAGGGGCTCGCTAAGGCTCCGGGTGTAAAGGGCAGAGCAGAGGTGGTTCCTACCGGTCTTGATTTTACCGTGATTATCGATTATGCTCATACCCCCGACGGACTTAAAAATATAATAAGCGCTTTAAACGCTCTTAAAAAAGGCCGGCTTATAACCCTTTTCGGCTGCGGAGGCGACCGCGACAAGGGTAAACGACCCGAAATGGGAAAAATTGCGGCTGAAAACTCCGATTACGTTATTGTTACATCGGATAATCCCCGTACCGAAAATCCCGGTGAGATAATAAGCGACATAATGGCCGGAGTTAAGGGTCATTCGGTGCCTTATAAGGTTATTGAAAACCGCGAGCAGGCAGTAGAATATGCCATAAAAAATGCAAGAACCGACGATATTGTACTGCTTGCCGGAAAGGGTCATGAAACCTACCAGATAATCGGTACCTCTGCCGTTCATCTCGATGAACGTGAGATAGTCGCGCGGGTAGCGGCCGAAATTAAGGCAAAACACGGCGAAAGGAAATAAAAGATGGAGACGTTTATACCGATACTCGGGCTTATTCTTGCCTTTTTGATAACGGTGGTTTTGGGGTTTTATTTTATACCGCTGCTTAAAAGGCTGCATTTCGGGCAAACTATACTTGAAATAGGGCCCAAATGGCATGCCGATAAAAAAGGAACCCCCGTAATGGGTGGAATAATGTTTATAATAGGCATTTTTTCATCGGTCATACTGACGGTTATACTTTCTAAATTTTTGCTGTCGGATCTTGAATTTCAAAAACTCTCCTGCATGATAACCGATCCTGCCTCCCAGAACGGTATACGTACAACCAGCGTTCTTTTGGGTCTTTTGATGGCTCTTGCCAACGGCTTTGTCGGCTTTACCGACGACTACATAAAGGTAGTTAAAAAGCGTAATCTCGGCCTTACCGCCCGGCAAAAGACCCTTTTACAGCTTGTAATTGCGGCGGTGTACCTTTTCAGCCTTTATATATGCGGATATACCTTTACATTTATCCCCTTTGTAGGACAGGTAGACGTTACAGGCGGCGCCGGAATCATTTTTTGGCCGATTGCCCTTGTGTTTATATACGGATTTGTAAATTCGGTAAATCTTACCGACGGCATTGACGGGCTTTGCTCCTCGGTAACCCTGGCAGTATCCTTCTTTTATATGATTTTTTCATCACTCAAAGGATATACGGCGCTTAACATTTTCTCGTGTGCTTCGGCCGGAGGCTGCTCGGGATTTTTAGTCTGGAATTTAAAACCGGCAAAGGTGTTTATGGGCGATACCGGGTCGCTGTTCCTCGGCGGAACGGTCGTTGCAATGGCCTTTGCAAGCGGATATCCGATACTTTTGCTGCTGGTCGGAATCGTATATCTTATGGAGGCGTTTTCGGTCATTTTGCAGGTTATTTACTACAAAAAAACCCGCAAGCGTCTGTTTAAAATGTCGCCGATCCATCACCATTTTGAAATGTCCGGCTGGAGTGAGAATAAAATCGTCGTTGTGTTCTCGGCAATCACTCTTATCGGCGGAGTTATAGCCGGAGGACTGCTTATAGCGGCCGCATCGCTTTAAAAAACGAAGCGCCGTACAATTGCCGGATAATTGCCCGATGGGCCGAATCGATAAAAACGTAAAGGAGACAGTCTTATGTATTCGCCCGAAAATGAATTAATAGAACAGGCGCAAAGGCGAGTGTCGCCCGAAAAACGTACAAGGCGCGGACGCATGGATCTTGTCTTCTTTATAATGGTTCTTGTGCTGCTTACGACGGGCCTTATAATGCTGGCGTCGGCAAGCTATGCCTTTGCCTATTACAATTACGGCAACAGCTATCTTTTTATCCTTAATCAGGCGAAATATGCCGTTATCGGCGTTGTTGCAATGGTCGGTATTTCTTATATCGATTTTAATTTTTATGCAAAGTACAAAATACCCTGGATACTCTTCTTTTTTTCGCTTGCGCTTTTGGCGGTGGTGCTTATATTGCCGCCCATGAGTGAGGGGTTCGATTATAAGCGATGGATCAAAATAGGTTCCTTTACCTTTCAGCCGTCCGAAATAGCGAAATTTGCCGTAATACTTATCATATCCTACCTCGCCTCCAAGTTCGGGGTCAAAAAAATGAGTACCTTTAAGTACGGTATACTGCCCTTTTTGGGAATACTTGCCGTGACGTGCGGTCTCGTTGTTGTGGAGCCTCACCTTTCGGCCACAATACTTATACTTCTTATATCGATCGTTCTTTTAATCGTCGGCGGAATAAAGCTCAGATGGCTCCTTCTCGCCGGCGGCGGAACGGTGGTCATAGGCGCCGTAGCAATACTTTCGGGTGTTGTCGGATACGGAAGCGACCGTATAAAATACTGGATTGACCCCTGGGCCGACGCAACCGGCAAGGGCTATCAGACCATCCAGTCGCTGCTCGCTATCGGCTCGGGCGGATTCTGGGGCAGAGGGCTCGGGATGTCACGTCAGAAATACCTTTGGGTGCCCGAGCCTCAAAACGACTTTATTTTCAGCATAGTGTGCGAGGAGCTTGGTTTTGTAGGAGCGCTTTGCATAGTCGCGGCCTTCGGTGTGCTTATTTGGCGCGGTGTCTTAATAGCGATTCGCTGTCCGAACAGGTTCGGCTCAATGCTTGTTATAGGAATTGTGTTCCAGGTCGGACTGCAGATGCTTCTTAATATTCTCGTTGTTACCAACACCATTCCGAATACCGGTATAAGCCTTCCGTTTTTCAGCTACGGCGGTACGGCGCTGCTTATGATAATGGGTGAAATGGGGATTGTGCTTTCGGTGTCGCGGTGCAGCGGTGTAAGCAAGTCGTAGTAAAGAATCAGCTATAATAGTATAAGGAGAAAAGCTGCATGAAGGTGTTATTTGCATGCGGCGGCACGGGCGGGCATATCAATCCGGCCCTTGCCGTTGCAGGATACATAAAAGAAAAAGAACCCGAAAGCAAGATCGTCTTCATAGGAAACAAAAACGGCATGGAGGCGACCCTTGTCAAAAAGGCCGGGTACAAATTTTATCCGATAAAGGTCGCAGGGTTTCAGAGGGGGTTTACCCCGAAAAAGCTGATGAACGATGTAAGGGCCGTCGGTCTTGCAGTGTCTGCCGGTAAGGATATAAAGAGAATTCTCAGCGAGGTTGAACCCGATGTCGTAATGGGTACCGGCGGATATGTAAGCGGCCCGGTGCTGAGAAAGGCTAATAAAATGGGCTATAAAACCGCAACGCATGAGCAAAACGCGTATCCCGGAATAACCACAAAAATGCTTTCAAGATACGTTGATACGGTCATGCTGGCAATGCCCCAGGCAAAAAGATATCTGCCCGAAAGAATATACGTCGATACCGGCAATCCCGTAAGGCTGTCGGTGATAAAGGCGAAGAAGGAATCCTCCCGCAAGGCTCTCGGTTTAGACGAGCGTCCTATGATACTTTCATACGGAGGCAGTCTCGGGGCAAAACGCATAAACGAGGTTATGGCCGACGTTATAGCCGAGGATTTAAAAGATGGAAAATACCGCCATTTTCACGCAATGGGCTCGTATGGGGCCAAATGGATGCCCGAGCTGCTTAAAAGCAAGGGTGTGGATATAACCGACGAGAATTTAAAACTGTATGAATACATCGACAATATGGACGTCATGATGTCGGCGGCCGATCTTGTGATCTGCCGTTCGGGGGCCATAACCTTAAGCGAGCTTGAGGTTCAGGGTAAGCCGTCGATACTTATTCCGTCGCCGAACGTTGCGGAAAATCACCAGTACCACAACGCCATGACCCTTGTAGAAAGGGGCGCAGCGGCAATAATCGAAGAAAAGTATCTAACACCCGAAAGGCTCAAAGGCGAGATCGATCGACTGCTGTCGGACGGGGAAGAGCTTTTAAAAATGAGCGTTGCGGCAAAAAATATGGCTGTTATAAATTCCAATGAGCGGATTTTCCGCGCCTTAAAGCAGCTTGCAAAAAAATAAAGATTATAATTAAAACAAAACCATCACAAGTCCCGCAAATGCGGTGCCGCTTTAAAAGCTTTTTTATTATTTGTGACTGATGTGATACGGCTTTTTGTTATAAGACGGTCATATTGCGACCTCGCACTCAATGGATCATTTCGGCATACTATGAAATTATAAGCGTCGAAAACCGATTCGTAAGGAGTGCACTCAATGTCATCGATAACAATAAGGGGTCAAAAACGCCTTTCGGGAGAAATATATTTACAGGGTTCTAAAAACAGCGCGCTGCCGCTTATGGCAGCCACCCTTCTTTGCAAGGGAACAAGCATATTACATAACTGTCCCGTTTTAAGCGACGTCGACGCTGCCGGGGATATTTTAAGGGCAATAGGCTGCAGCGTTTTGCGCGAGGGCCATACTGTAACGGTCAACACAGATAATATAAGCTGTACGGTCATACCGGACGAATTGATGCGCGAAATGAGATCATCCGTGGTTTTTCTCGGGCCGATACTTGCAAGATGCTTAAGTGCGGTGATATCATATCCGGGCGGCTGTGAACTGGGGTCGCGTCCTATCGATCTCCATCTTTCGGGAATGAGGAGCCTTGGTGCGGTTATAAACGAAGAGCACGGGACTCTTGAATGCTTTGCTCCCGACGGACTAAAAGGCGCCGATATTACCCTTATTTTGCCGAGCGTCGGCGCTACCGAGAACATAATGCTCGCCTCCGTGACCGCAAAGGGACGGACTGTTTTGAGAAACGCCGCAAGGGAGCCCGAAATAAGTGATCTTGCGGACTTTTTAAATCGGGCCGGCGCAAAAATAAGAGGCGCCGGAGAAAGCACCATCGTCATAGACGGCGTAAGCGAGCTTTACGGCACCGAGCATACGGTCATACCTGATCGCATAGCGGCAGCGACATACATGGCGGCCGCAGCCATTACAAGGGGAGACATAACCGTTAAAAATATAATTCCTGCCCATGTGTATCCGGTAATACCGGCCTTTTTAGAGGCCGGATGCGAAATATCGGTTAAGGACAGGGAGCTTTCCTTAACGGCGGTGTACGGTCCTAAAAGGATAAAAACGGTCAGGACCCTTGCTTATCCCGGATTTCCGACCGACGCTCAGCCGCCGGTAATGGCGATGTGTACGGTGGCACCCGGAACCAGCGTTTTTGTGGAGAACATTTTCGATAACCGCTTTAAACATGCCGGAGAGCTTATGCGTCTGGGAGCGAAAATAAAGGTCGAGGGCAAGGTTGCCGTGGTCGAAGGTGTGGATAGGCTGACCGGAGCTGCTGTCAAGGCTACCGATCTTCGCGGCGGTGCGGCTCTTTGCGTAGCGGCTCTTGCCGCCGAGGGAGAGACCGTCTTAAGCGAAACAAAGCATATAATGCGCGGATATGAGGATATAACCGGAACGCTCTGTTCGCTTGGCGCCGATATCCGGTGAAAAAGACAAAAACCGGTGCTTTTTTAAAATGTATTATGTGGCATACGGGTTTTAAAAAAACACCGGGCGAAAAATCGGTGATAAAATCCACGGTTTATCGCAAGCGGCTTATCGTAAGTGTCACGTGAAAAGCCGGGCAAATAAGTAAAAAATAAAGGAACTGAAATTTAAGCTATGTATCAGGATGATCTGACACCGAAACAAAGGGAGATACTCGCCCGCCGTGCCGCCGAGCGTGAAAAAGTAAAAAAACGTTCATCCGTCAGGAGAGCCAAAAAGAGCAGAAAAATACTTTTGAGCTTTGTTCTTCTGGTTGTAATTTTATCGGTTGCGGCGACCCTTGTGTGCACCGTATGGTTCAGGGTGAGCAATATAGAAGTATCGGGTGATTCGGTTTATTCAAGCGATGAGATAATTGCGGCCGCCGGTATATCGCCGGGGGATAAGCTTATTTCCATAGATAAAGAGAAATCGGCCTCGGATATAACCGAGAAGCTAATGTACATAGATTCGGCGAGGGTTACCGTTAAAATACCGAACAAGGTTATTATAAATGTCGAGCCGGTACAGAATAACTTTGCTTTTTATAAAGATGGAATCTATCTTGTCGCATCAGAACAGCTGAAAATCTTCGACGCGGTGCAGTCGCCCGATCCTCATAGCTATATAATGGTCAACGTTCCGCTTGAGGGCGAGAGCGTTCAGGGGAGCTATATTTCCTTTGCTGACAGCGATCAAAAAGAAATCTTCGATCTTATAAACGAACTTATATCATCGTCAAAAATAAGCGGGATAACCCATATTTTTGAGGATGAGAACGGCGGAATAAATCTTATATACGATTCGCGTATAGTCTGGAAAATAGGCGACATTGCCGACGCCGAAAAAAAGCTGGCCTTCGCGTATACGGTTTGCAGCTCGGGGGAGAATATGCCGGGAGATTTTATAGGAACCCTCGACCTGAGCGATTACAGCAAGGACGATCCGAGTATACGCTCGCGAAACCGTTCGATAAACTCGTATATGGATAAATACTTTCCCTCAAGCGATACCGTGGTCGAACCGCCGATTGATTCTTCGGCTGATTCGCCGTCCGATCAATCCGCTTCAGAGGGCAGCGAAAGTGAATCCGGTGATAATGACGGCGATGATGCTCAAAGCGATTTATAGGATATATCTTCGGTGGCGGATTAATCCGACGGTACGCCGGATTAATCACGTAACGGCCAATAAATAGCTTTAATGCTCAAAACGACAAATATCGGCATTTTGTGTCGTTATTACAACACAAACACGGTAAAAATACAGATGAAAGCGAAAAAAATTAAAAAAACTGATAAAAATCAGAATAAAAAATGAATATAGATATTGAATTTATTTTTTAAACGTGGTAAAATCACAATATATATGTGAAATGCTAATCACGACATAATATACGGCCGCGTATATAGAAGTATAAAATGCAGGAGGAATGTCAAATGCCGTTTGATGTATCGCAGGATTTCGGCGACGTAGTTAATATCAAGGTAATAGGTGTCGGCGGCGGCGGCGGCAACGCCGTTAACCGTATGGTTTCTACCGGTGTTAAGGGCGTTGAATTTATAGCCATAAACACAGACCGCATGGCTCTTTATAATTCGAATGCCGATGAAAAAATCCAGATAGGTGAGAAGGTTACAAGAGGACAGGGCGCCGGTGCCAATCCGGATGTAGGTGCAAAGGCAGCCGAGGAGTCCAAGGATGAGATAGTTAATGCCATAAAGGATGCCGATATGGTGTTTATAACCAGCGGCATGGGCGGCGGTACCGGAACCGGTGCAGCTCCCATAGTTGCCGAGCTTGCCAAGGGTCTTAACATACTTACCGTAGGTATTGTTACAAAGCCTTTTGCTTTTGAGGGCAAGCGCCGTATGGAGCAGGCCGAAATCGGAATAGCTGCTTTAAGAGAGCATGTGGACAGCCTTGTTGTTATCCCGAACGAAAAGCTCAAGTTTGTTTCCGAGCAGAAAATAACCTTTACCAATGCCTTTAACATAGCGGACGATGTTCTCCGTCAGGGCGTTCAGAGCATATCCGAACTTATTAAGATGCCGGCTCTTGTTAACCTTGACTTCGCCGATGTTACGTCGGTCATGAAGGATGCAGGTTATGCACATATGGGTGTCGGTGTTGCGCAGGGTAAGGATAAGGCTGAAATTGCGGCGAATGCGGCTATTACAAGCCCGCTTATCGAAACCTCTATGGACGGAGCCCACGGTGTTATTGTTAACATTATCGGCTCGCCCGATATCGGACTCGAAGAGGTCGAGAGCGCTTCCGCAATTGTTACCAAGGCCGCTCACGAGGATGCCAACATAATCTGGGGTGCTGCAATTGATGACAGCCTTGAGGATGAAATCCGTGTAACCGTTATAGCTACGGGTGCCAATGATAAAGATGCTTCGCGTAAATCTTCAGCAAGCAGCGATATCTTCTCCAACACGTCTTCGGACGATTTGGGCGACGATATAGACATAATGGAGATTTTCAATCCGAAGTAAGGATTACTCATTAAAAGTGTAAAAGCGCATCCGTCGTGTTTGTGGACGGGTGCGCTTTTTCAGTTTAAAAGATGTTTCAGGTGAATAAAACACCGCTTAATTCTATGTTATTCAAGGCTTTTACGGTATAAATCCCGTGATACGACAAAAAATAAAAAACAGTTGACAGATTTTTTTGTTTGAGTTATAATCACCATGGGTTACGATATCCGCAATGCGGTATTTACAGAAAATGAAGGAAGGGATTCCAATGTCGATTTCAAACAATCTCAGGACCTACAGAAAGATGTGTTCGCTCCATCAGGACCAGGTTGCGAATGCGCTTGGTATTGACCGTTCTACTTATTCTTACTACGAGACGGGGAAAACCACTCCGAGCGTAGATACACTTGTAAAGCTGTCGGCCATGTTCGGTGTTGAGTTATATACTCTTATTGATTATAATACCGATTCATCAATGCACGGTGATGAGGTAGGCTACTATACCAAGTCTGAGCAGACCTTGCCGGTCAACCGTCTTTTCAGGGACGAGCAGGATCTTATAATGATCTACCGTCAACTAAACGACGCGTCGCAAAGCGAGCTTTCAAAGCGCGCAAGACAACTTCTTGACAAGCAAAAGGAACAGGAAAACGAATAAATATATATCAGAACGGGCGGGGAGTAAAAAGTGAATTACGGTTTTAATTCTTCACTTTACGGCAAGGTTTTTGCCGTTCCCGGCGTTCTGGTTGAAAAGCATTTGCGTCTGGCAGGAGCTGCGCAACTAAAGGCGCTGCTTTGGCTCCTTTACCATTCCGGAGAAAGCTGTGACGATGAGGAATTGTCCCGTGTTCTCGGTCTTTCCCGGGGGGACGTGTGCGATGCCATGCAATATTGGATTGATAACGGCCTTGTTTTCGCTTGTGAAGACAGGGCTGATGTCTTATCCGCAAAAGAAGGTATACAGGAAACAAACGGTGTTTCAAGTGCGAAAATAATTCCGAATACCGCCGGGGCGAATGATAACGGCGGTACTGCCGGCGGCAATGAGTTTAAAAAAGCAAAAACATCGCCGCTGTCCGACCGAAATGACGGGGAAGAAGGGTCTGAAGGCGCTGAAAAACCGATAAATGCGGTGGTTTCGGAAAATGCCAAAAAGACCCTCACCAGAGCAGAGGCAATAAAATTTGCTATGAACGATCCCGAAACGGCCTGGCTTTTAAAGGAGGCTCAGGTGCGGTTTGCACGTCCGCTTTCATCCTCAGAAACGGTAAATTTAGTGGCGCTGCATATAAACGACGGTTTGCCGTGTGCCGTTATACTCATGATAATAGAATATGCCTCAGCGAGTGATCACTGCAATATGCGATATATCTCGTCGGTTGCGGCGCAATGGCTGAGCGATGAGATCGACACGGTCGAAAAGGCCGAGGCGCATTTGAAGCGCGTTGAGATTTTAGGCGGATATTGGCGGAAGGTGCTGTCGGCTTTTTCGCTGGAATTCAGACGTCCGTCGAACCGCGAGCAGATATATGCCGAACGGTGGATAGGGCAGTGGCATTTCTCCCAAAAGCTGCTCAGAAAAGCGTACGACGTTTGCATCGACGCTACCGGCAAAATGAACATGAGCTACATAGATAAGGTGCTCTCGGCATGGCATGATGCGGGCGTTAAAACGCCGGAGGATGCAGATAGGGTATCTGCCGAAAAGCGACACTCAAAGTCAAAAAAGGCTGCCAATAATGGTATGTGTGAGAGCACATTCGAAACCAGCGATATAATCAATCTTTTTTGGCAACCTGACAAGTCTTAATCTCGTATCGAAAATAAGAGTAAAGAGCCTGTTTAACGTTTTTTGCTTTTATAATGACAGATAAAGGTCTTTGAAATACGGAATAATGGGAATTAATAAAAATGATAGGAGCCTTGAATTTTGAACGTGCGTACAAAGGCGCGCCAGCGCGCAAAACAGATTATATTTAACCGCAAATGCGCCGCCGAAAGCAGGGCTTTGTCGTTTTGTGACAAGGCTTTTTCCGAGCATCCCGACCTTTTAAAGCTCCAAAAAGAAAAGAATGAACTAAGAGGGCGTCTGCTGGAGGCCACCCTTTCCGACGGTAATTGCGATGATCTTAAAGCCAAGCTTGACGATGTTCAGTCGAAGATAAACAAACTACTTAAAGATTATTATAAAAGCAGCGATGCAGCAAGGCCGCACTATATGTGCGATAAATGCAGCGATACCGGCGTTTTTGCGGGGGAAGACTGCGAGTGCCTCAAAAAGCTTACCGACAAGCTGATAAGCGACGGATTTAAAATTCCCGTCGCCTATAAGGATTGCTGCTTTGAAAATTTTTTGGTTGATTATTATACCGCGAGTGAAAGGCCGCGAATGACTGCTTTGCTTGGGCTCTGCAGGAAATATGCCGAGGATTTTTCGACCGGTTCCAAAAACATGTTTATGATTGGCGGTACGGGGCTTGGCAAGACTCATTTGTCGGTGGCCATTGCCTCCGAGATCGCCAAAAAAGGCTTTTATGTTATATATGCCTCGGCTCAAAGTCTTATAAAGCAGATCGAGGATGAGCATTTCGGCCGGTCGGATTCTGATACCTTGGGCGAAATATATAAATGCGAGCTTTTGGTGCTCGACGATCTTGGGCTGGAGTTTCAAAGCCAGTTTAACACATCGGTCGTTTACGACATAATAAATACCAGAATACTGAATACCTTGCCGACCATTATCAACACGAATCTAACTATGGACGGCTTGCGTGCACGATACACCGACCGGATTGTTTCCCGTATATCATATTATTATGATATGCTCGGCTTTAGCGGCAACGATATAAGAATAGCAAAACGCGCGGCGATGATGCAGGGAAAGATAGGTTGAGTCAGTTCAGCTTAACTCAGAATGGCTCGACTCAACGCGCTCGATTTAACCTGATTTTGCCAAGCCGAGCCGACTAAGGGCTCTTTTGTAAGGCCAAAAATACAAGGTCATATTTTAATATTACGGTCACTTGATTTTTCAGGCGACTGTACTGTTTTTTTTGACCTGAAAACCGTATTTTTTGACCTGAAATCAAATAATACTATTTGTAATATTTGCATAGAAGAAAATTACAAAAAATCAGATTATGTAAATCATTTTAAATTACGGAAATTAACCGAATATTCGATCGCGGAGCGTGGTCAAAAATCACAAAAAAGCCAAAAGTATAGTAATAATGCATGATTTAGGGCTGTTGAAAACTCTGTGGAAAATGTGGAATAACGGTCGGTATAAAAAATATACTGATTAAATTATGTAAATAAAACCCCAGCCAAATAATTCCTTTTTTGTATATTATCAGCTTTACATTTTGTAAAAAGGCAAATAAATCTCATATGTGACAGTTATCGGCTTTCCGGTAGCGAACATAGGGTCAAATTGCACATGATAATGGCAATTCCCGTAACAGGGTATTGATTTTTTTAATTAATCGTGGTATAATCACAAAGCAATTTATGCGGGAGTAGTTCAGCGGTAGAACGTCGGCTTCCCAAGCCGGATGTCGCGGGTTCGATCCCCGTTTCCCGCTCCATCATTACTCCACGATGTGGAACATACGGTGAACCCCCTTGATTTTCAAGGGGGTTCACCGTTTTTTGTTTATCTTTCTGAATTCATCTTTCATGGCTAAAATCGCGGGTTTATCGGTATAACAGGACTTAAACCGACGATATTGCTTAAAATCGTGTCTCGAAATGTAAAGAAAGCATCTTTTCTTACTGATTAAAAAGGTAATAGAAGATGCACTTCTTTTAACTGAAAAACGAACTGGAGGTGATATTCTGAGCGAAAATTATAAATTGAAAAACCGCCCCTTGTAAAATGTTATTCGAAAAATCAGGATAAACCGAATGGCGGCTTTTGTTTCTGCACAAGTTGCACGAAGGTTGACAAGGAAGACATCGCAACAGATTTCAGCTGAGCGGGGATAGCAAAATCAGGATTAAATGGGATTCCTGACAAAAAGAGTCGTGCATTTATCGTGTTGGCGCCGTTACCGGCACTATGGTTGTAAGCAAAAATTTTTAGCGCTTAGAAATTAACGGGCGGCGGGAAAGTCGATTTATTGCGGCTGTCCCGCTATTTTTGTATCGTTTTGCAGTTGGTTCTTGAATTTGTCATAATTCTATGCTACACTATACTATATTATAATTAACTGAACGTTTAGTTATCAAAAAAGAGGTGGCGTATATGAGAGCAACAGAGGAGCAGCACAACGCACGCAAGCGCGAAATGATGGAGAAATGCTTTGAATGCTATGCCGAAAACGGGCTGACAGGCACGGGAATCAAGGCTTTGGCAGCGGCGTGCGGCTGCACTACGGGAAATCTTTATTCGTATTTCAAAAACCTTGACGAGCTGATTATTGAGTCAACGGCATACTGTA
>ERZ857998.945-NODE-945-length-37074-cov-10.193954_pt1 | contig 37074 bp, 32 predicted proteins | sample MGYA00519954_ERZ857998 | MGnify/ENA primary metagenome ERZ857998 (study PRJEB31778, sample SAMEA3449424) | human gut metagenome | biome: human gut; feature: human-associated habitat; material: faeces | place: United Kingdom | collected 2010/2012 ...
AGCAAGCAAGCAAGCAAGCAAGCAAGCAAGCAAGCAAGCAAGCAAGCAAGCAAGCTGATACTGCGCATTTTCTGATTGGCGATAATATAAAACACACACAGACACATTCTGCCCGTTTCGCCGCGGGTGGGGTGTGCCTTTTTGCGTGCAGAAATCAAGCGATGTGAGAGTATTGGGTTTGCCATCCTTGAGAGGGAACTTCAATATAAAAACAAATAGAATTTATGAGAGGAGATAGTTATGAAAACAAAAAAGAAAATGATGAGTCTTTTGCTGGCAGTCTGCATGGTTTTGTCATTGATGCCGACAACCGCGCTGGCAGAAAGTACGGTTGACACATGGGACGGTTCCGCAGATACAAGCTGGTATACCGGACACGAGTCGGATACCGAATACCATATTACGACAGCGGAGCAGCTCGCAGGACTGGCGCAGTTGGTCAACGATAAAACTACTTCTACAAGTTTTGCAGGAAAGAAAATTTATCTGGATAACGATTTAGACCTTTCAGGGCATCAGTGGAGTCCCATTGGTACGGGTAGCAACTTTAAAAACTTCTTTGCGGGAGTTTTAGATGGACAGAATCATAAGATTATGAATTTGTATCATCATACTGTTAAAAACGATTTTCGCAATGGTCTTTTTGGCATTGTATCCGATGGAGGAACAATAAAGAATTTGTTCGTTCTTGATGCCGATATCGTTTCAAATGACGATTCACTGCTAGCTGGCATTCTGGCAGATTGGGTCAATGCCGGAACTGTTGAGAACTGCTATACAAGCGGAAAAATTGAAAATAATGAGGGAGATAAGTTTCTCGGAGGGCTGATCGGTCAATGTACCGATGGTACGCAAGTAAGGGGCTGTGGTACCGATGCAAATGTTGTAAGTACCTTTACGGGAGAAGATTGTGATACCGTTGGTGGATTGATTGGACAGTGGGAAAATTCTACGGAGGATTCAAGGATTACAGATTGTTGGTTTGGCGGTACTGTTTCCTGTCAGAATAAAGACTCAGCTGTGGGCGGTATCCTTGGAGCAAATTTTGATTTCAGAGGGGAACCTGGTGTAAAAATTGAAAACTGTATGATGGCAACAAAAAATATCACCTGTTCCGAACCCGGCAATATTACTTGGATTACGGCTGCTGTTACAGTTCCTGTTAAAAATTGCATCTGGCCGGATACACCACCTGATGGCGTGACTTTAGACGAAGAAACATATCCTGCTCATAAAGGAACTTATTTGGCGGTTACCAAGCTTGTAGTTGATTTGAATGCAGGGACAGCGTCTGCTGATCCGACATTCGATCAGTTCGCATGCGGTAAAGTCGTTTCCGATTTCACCTCTACGGATGTTCTTACTGGTCTGCAGACGAATGCCAGCACGGGCATTACATGGGTCGCTGGCGTCAAACATCCGACCTTTGTTTGGGATATTTATAACATTCCTGCAGATTATACTGCTGTCGATGCAGTGCTTACAAAAGTCAATGGCTTAAATAAATCTGAGTACAAGAACTTCTCTGCAGTAGAGGATGCTGTCAAGGCGGTAGATCGAACCAAGAGTAAAGCACAGCAGGAAGAGGTTGATGCTATGGCAAAGGCGATTGAAGATGCCCTTGCCGCTTTAGAAAAGAAACCGGCATCTTCCGGCGGCTCTTATGTTCCGGTACAGAAGCCGGAGATCATAACCGGCGAGGGCGGCAAGACCGATCTTACGGACCATGGCAGTACCTTGGTGATTACACCGGACGCGGGCATGCAGATTGAGAAGGTGCTGGTTAACGGAAAGGAAGTTAAGGTTTCCGATCATAAGGTCAAAGGGCTTAAGACCGGAGATAAGGTGGAGGTTACTTTCTCCAGGATTCCACCGACAAAAGCGCAAATCGATAAGGCAATCAAAACAAGCGCCGGCAATCTGAAGCTGACTGTCAGAACAAGCAAAACACCAAAGAAAAATATCAAAGCAGTTGTCAAGCAGGATGCTGCACTCAAAAGCTTGCTGCAGGAAGTAAAAGAAGCCGGATATACCGTAAAATACAAGTTTTACAGATCAGAATCGAAAAAATCCGGCTATGCCGCAAGGCTTACAAAAACAACCGGTGTTTATCTCAACACCGAAGGACAGGCAAACGCGAAATACTATTATAAAGCGAAGCTGCAGATTCTTGATCGGGAGGGTAAAACGGTTGCCGAAACCTTGCTCAAACAGTGCCGCTTCGGGGTAAGAATCTGGACAAAGGGACAAAAGTGAGTATAACGAAAACAGCAATTTCTATGAGCACATGGCACTCATTTCTGAGCGCCATGTGCAAGATGCTTTTGTCGTGATTCCGCAGGATTCGCGCAAAAATGCGTTGCGTGCCGGAATACTTCCTATACTTTTTTTCACAATGGACTTGAATTTCGTGCTTATATAAAATATAACATAAGCACGAAAAGCTGGTGACGCTATGAATAAAGAATTTGAAAATGTCAGCCATGGCATATATACAAAAAAGGATAGCGGGATCGACGAACTGTTTATTCTTCACCAAAGATGCCCAAATGCTGTGTTTTCTCATGATGAGGCATTTTATTATCATGGCCTGACAGAAAGAAAACCCCTCGTTCCTACGTTAACAGTGTACAGCGGCTATAATACGCACCGATTAACAATGAATGGAAAATATAAAGTTTATACAGTAAAAAAAGAACTATATATCCAGAAAAGATAAGGACCTGAACCGACTTATGGAATATGCGAAACAATTTAGAGTACAAAATATTCCTTATGAAAGCACCATGGAAAGCATTGAATCTTTATTCACAACGATATTAGAAAATTGTTGACAAGCATAGAACTTCTATGTATAATAAAGAGAACAGAAAGCATAGAACTTCGAGGTATGCGGACCGGGATGCATGGGTGACGGCGCAGGCCTTGTAAACACAGGAGGAGCTTATGAAAATCGATAAAGGACTGATGGGCGGTAGCTCGACGCTTCTGGTGCTGAGTCTGCTGGCGGAGAAGGACTGCTACGGCTACGAGATGATCCGCACGTTGGAGGAGCGTTCGGACAAGACGTTCCTCTACAGTGAGGGCACGCTGTATCCGATTCTGCACAAGCTGGAGAGTAAGGGCTGGGTGCGTTCGTACAAAGAACGGACCGAGGTCGGGCGTGAACGCAAGTATTATGCGCTGACCGGGCTCGGCCAGGCGCAGCTTGCACAGGAACGGGAACAGTGGGAGACGTTTCAGGCGGCGGTGCAGCATGTGCTCGCGGGCGTATAGGAGGATGGCGCTGCGGCGGGGAAACATCGGGGGAAAATGATGACAAGGGAAATTTTTTTGGACGCTGTCCTACGCGAGGTGCGTTTCAGCTTGGATCACGACGAGATTCGCGCGGAGCTTACGGCACATCTGGAAGATGAGGGAGAGTATCTTGCGGCGCGCGACGGGCTGACGACCTCGGAGGCAGAAGCGGAGGCGGTGCGGCGTATGGGCGATGCCAAGACACTCGGCAAGGAATTGAACAAGGCGCATGATCCGTGGATCGGCCGCTTGTGGGTCCTGACAAGTATATTGATGGTGGCGGCTCTGTTTGTATACGGAATCGGTGCGCTGGATGTTTATAAAAATTTGCGTGCGGGGTATTACCGCGATGCCAGAACAGGCATTGAGCGGCAATACAGTGAGGGAAACAATCAGATCTTGTTTCATGTTAAATGCGGTGAGACGGTGTCGTTTGTGGGCTTTCAGGTCAAATTTACCGATATTTACGGCGTTGAGACGAATGGAAACAAAGAATGGAGTTTTTTGGAAATTGTGTACACGCAGTCAGGAAAAGACGGTGAGGCGTTCATGAGTTATGCACCGTTGGAAAGCTTCTTAAACGCGGATGGGAAGCTGTACGGCAGTACGCAGAGGGAGATCCTGTGCTATAGTATCTCCGCACCGGGACAAAAGTTTTTGCGGCAGGGCACCATACGACTTCCGTTGGATCCTGACCACCCGCAGATTTATCTGCGGTTCGACCAGTTCGGGCAGCATGCGGAGGGCGTGCTCGATTTTTCGGAGGGCGTTGAGCAGTTAAAGGAGAAGGGGTATTTCGATGAAACAGAGTGAGACACAAAGCAGGCGGACGTGCAAGCTGCCGCCGCTGACGCGCAGGCAAAAGATCCTGCGCAATCTGATCCTGATTCTGCTGGCGGTCTGTGTGCTGGCTTTGCGGCCGCAAAGCGAGTATGTGCGTACTTCGGACGCGGCACTGGATCGAGCATTGAACAAACAACTCGGCATGCTGCAGCCCTATGAGATCATCGCTGATTACGAACTGCCGGAGGATATGGATTTCTTTCACCGAGAGGTCTATGTGCGGACAAGCGTACAGGACAAGCCGCAGATCGCGATCGTACGCATTCAGAAACATGAGGATGGGAGATACAGCCCTTATTTTGACCCACAGATTGTCAGCGAAGAGGAAATGAACAGCGATACACCGCTTGGCTTCCTTGGTCTTTGGGGGAAGCAGCCGGAAGCGGAGCAGGGCATTTATCATATGACATGCCCGGAAAATTTTCCCCAGCTCGGTACGGATGCGGATGTGAAGTTTGAGCCGGACTGCGGAGACGGCAGGGTACGTGTGGCGATTGACCGTTGGCGGGTTGGGGATAAACCGGATGACCCGAAAGAGGTGGAGGCATTGTATGGCATTAAGCTGAAGCAGGGAGAGGAAAGCGGAGACTATTTTACTGATTTTGACGCGGATCTGGTCTATGCGGCGGATCTGTCGCAAGGCGTAAATGCCGCGGAGCCGATCGTATGGGAATATATCCGGCCGGGGTTTGAGCCGGGTGGATATACCGAGGAGGGGCTGGTGCTCTCCGATGCGGACGCCCTGCGGCTGGCCAAAATGCTGAACAATGCTTTGAAAACGGCCTGGACCGAGGAATATCCGATTTCCGTCAAGTCGCGTGACCCGGAAAGCCTTGCCATTGACTGGGAATAGAAACACCAAGGTGGAGCAGTTTTCTCAAGCAAGGCTGCCAGCGCCGCACCGGAGGATTTTTCTCAAGCAAGGCTGACAGCGCCGGACCGGGGAGATTTTCTCAGGTGACGTGATTCCGCAGGATTCGTGCAAAAATGCGTTGCGTGCCGGAACGCTTGCGGCTATAATAATAGAAAAGAGCGCGCACACGCGCCGGACTTGAGCAAACAGGAGGTAAGATTTTGGATCAATTTGAAAACAGGGAACAAGAAAACAGGCAAGCGGCGCAGCCGCAAAATCAGCCGCAGGACGAACCGCAGGTACAGTACTACGCGGATGGAAAGCTGACCAATGACAAGGAGCAGCTGTTTACGGGGCAGACACAAGGGACACAAGGGATGCAAGGAACGCCGCAGCCGCCGAAGAAAAAGGGCTGGGGCGCGCTGCCGGGCTGGGGCAAGGCGCTGATCATCATCGGTGTGATCGTCGTGTGTCTGGTATTTTTGGCGACCAGTTGCACCAAGACGATCGATAAGATGACCGACAGGCTGGACAGCTCGCTGTTCAGCGGCACGATTGATAACAGCGTGAGTACGGATTTTGGGCATGATTACATCGGGACCATCTATATCGAGGGGACGATCAGCGAGGACGCGGGCGGTACCTATAACCACCAGTATCTTTTGAATGCCATCGATGCGATGATCGCGGATGATGAAAACAAAGGCATGATTTTGTATGTAGACACGCCGGGCGGCAGTGTCTTCGCCTCCGATGAGCTATATTTTAAGATCAAGGAGTATCAGGAAAAGACGGAACGTCCGGTTTATGCTTCGATGCAGTCGATGGCAGCATCCGGCGGCTATTACATCTCTGCGCCTTGTGACAAGATTATCGCCAATCGCAACTGCTGGACGGGTTCCATCGGCGTGACGCTGGGGACCATGTATGATATCAGCGAGCTGTTGGACAATCTGGGCATCAAGACCAATACGATCACTTCCGGCGCGAATAAGGCGATGGGTAGCAATGTAGAGCCGATGACAAGCGAGCAGCGTGCAATCTTTCAGAGCATGGTCGATGAGGCCTACGAGCAGTTTGTCGGCATTGTCGCGGAAGGTCGCGATATGAAGATCAGCAAGGTGAAGAAACTCGCGGACGGCAGGATTTACACCGCCAAGCAGGCGCTGGACAATGGTTTGATCGACCAGATCGGAACGTTTGAAGAGGCTGCCGCGGATATGAAAAAGACCTATGAGCTTGGAGACTGCGCGGTGGAGAGTTTTACGGCGCCGGTCACCTCTGACTGGACCTCGCTTTTGGGGCAGGCCGCCGGCGCGGCTTCCGGTAAGAACAGCTTGAGCGCGGAGGCAATCGAGCAGCTGCTCGACCTCAATGGCAAGTTTGCGTTCAGCTACCTCTGCCCGATCGATAAATAGGCGATGAAGCAGGAATCCCCTTTAGGACAAAAGTGCGCATAACGAAATCAGAGATTTCTATGCGCACATGGCACTCATGAATGAGCGCCGCTTCGTAAGGTGCTTTTGTCGTGATTCCGGAAATATCGCTATACGATATTTCCTCTCCATATAATCAAGTGTTTTTTTCAATAAATTCAATACTTCTTGATACCTGTCATTGAATAGAACTAAGGTTATGGAGTGATCTTTACCTCATACAGGGCAGATATACAGTAATAATGGGTACACCAAATAAAACGTCATCACTATTCGTTCTAAATGGTCTCGATGTGTACCCATCCCTATATGGCAGCTCACCTCTCATGTCCAACAGGATCATCCGCCTTACGGTGGGTCCTCACTTCCTTCGTTCTGCCTGTCCATAACCAGGGTGCCAGCTTAGCTACTTATCAGGGTCATGCCCTCTGGAAATAATTCCTGCCGGCTACCAGCTCATTCTTTGTACTTTCATTACTGATCCAAACACTCCGATTACAGCACCTTTCGGTGGACGCTTCCTATAATCATTATGCTTGTTCTTTATTGCTCGGTTATGCAGCCTTTAACGGCTCTCCCGGATGTTGAATATCTTTCAACATCTTTGATGCATCATAACTGATTCCCTTGGTAAGGATCACATGGAATACTCTTATCAGCTTACATGCTACTGCTATCAGCGACTGCATCTTTTTTAATGGATTCTTTTCCCTGGTGGTATAATACCTGTGGATTTCTTTGAATTCTTTATTCTTTCCCACCACCGATATCGCTGCCTCGAAAAGAAGATATCTGAGACGCTTGCGCCCTCTTTTACTTATCTTTGTCTTTCCATTGTGCTTACCAGAGCTATCTGCCACCAGTTCCAATCCTGCCAGTTTCTGAAGTTCTTTCGCGCTATCGAAGCGCGTGATATCACCGACTTCTGCTATGAAACCAGCTATTGTTGTTATTCCTATACCTTTTATTTCAAGCAGCTTATCCGCATACCTGATCTGCTGGCATAGTTCTTTGATCAGGTCATTGACCCGTTCAAGGCGTTTTGTCTGGAGTTCATAATCCTCTATCAGATCCTGTATCTCCATTCTGGCTTCTGTAAGACCTGCCTTTAATCCTATGCTTTTCATGGCTGCATTCAGAATCAACATAGCCTTCTTATGCCCATTTCCTCGGAGTTTAGCGTCTTTCCATATCTTTATGATACCTTCCACTCCAAGTCTTACGATCTCCTCAGGAGTTGGTGCCTGTTTTAACACCAGCAGCCCTCCCTTGGCATCTATGCGTGTATAAATTCCCTTATATTCCGGGAAATACACTGCAATCCACTTCTGCAGACGGTTCTTCGCCCTTGTCTGTTCTTCTACAAGCACAAACCGGCGGTTTGACGCATTCCGCAGTTCTGCATATACACCTGTCGGCATATATGAATAAAAATACCGTCCATCCCTTACAAGCCCTGCAATAACACGAGGATCTTTTCTGTCATTTTTAGATGGACTGTTGTCATCTAATTCTTTGCTCTTATGCACATGGTGCGGATTTACCATCACAAACTTTATGTTCTTTTCGCCCATGAACTGACCAAGATCAAACCAGTAGTGACCGGTTGGCTCTATTCCTACCAGTGCTTCTTCAAGTTCACTTTTCTGTATCAGTTCCACAATCGTATTGTAAAAGCTGTTGAATCCCTCCATAGAGTTTGAAAACGCTACAGGCTTTCTGGTAAGCTCGATGCCTCTCCAGTTAAAAGCTCTGAAATAATGCTTTTCACTGCCAATATCAATGCCGACAATCATTGTTGTTTCTTTTACTTGCTCAATCTTCTTATTTCGTGTAGAATTCATTTGTAGATACCTTCCTTATTCTGTTCATTTGCTAACTGGCCGGTCAGTAATGACAGTTTAACTTAGGTATCTATTTTTGTAAAATCATTTACTCTCTACACTTTGAATTATACAGGAAGCTACATAATCAAAAAACGGTAAGACCCGCAGGGGCTTGCTTCCTGACGCATGCCAGACGCATCGCGGAGCAGCCCCATGCGGGTCCTTTGATTTTGTTGTGAGATTTTTAATCTAAAAATTGAGGATGTGAATTTCACCAATCAGCGGCAACGGTTTTTCCTCGCCTTGAATCGCGCTGACAAGGCCCATCACCCAAAAGACAAACAACACCAGATAGCCGACTCCCAACGCGATCCATCCTAAGATTGGGATAAAGGCCAGAATCTTAGCCACGATTCCCCATACCACATTGGCCAAAAACAGAACCAACGCCTGGTTCAGATGAAAGCCGGATTCTGTTCTGGTCCCGCAGGCAAAAGCCAGCACCCAGCCGACGATCGTGATATACGCAACAATATCCGTTCCTTTTTTTGTCATTTTTTGCTCCTTTTCTTTTATACGACAATCTGATATTACCCGGCGATGCGATGCGTGCCGCAGCCAGATCTCAGTCTGCCGGACAATTTCGTTATTTTACGATCCATTTGCGATTTGGTTTGACGTGCGGATCCGTCACCACCTGCTCCGGCGGCTGTTCGAGCAGCTCCGGATTCTTAAACAGGCGATTGACCTCACGAAAGCAGCGGCCATAATAGTGCCCGTTGGCAATCCGTTCGTCCGTCACGATCCCAAGCTCCATGATTTTTTTCTCGGCAAGGGTTTCGCCGTTCGGCACCGCGCGCTTTATCGGCTGTCCCATCGAAACGAACACGCTCGTCGTGCCGAATTCATACAGATGGTGATAAATGGCGTTTGTGCGGATCGATGCCAGATTGGTCACAAACAGCGACGTATGAAACGGGCTTGCGTCCACCACCGAAAACGGCAGGGTGAAAAAGTGATCCAGAAGCTTTAGGATATCGACTGCAACTGTGACCAGAAACGGTACCCGCAGCAGTGTCGCCATCAGCTTATCCAAAGAATTCTCCGCATCCGGCTTCTGGATTTTTTCGATGGCCTCCTGCACCTTGCGGTTGACTTCAAAGATCGTATCATCCATATTAAAATACAGCTTGGTGACCGTATCGCTCTCCTTACCCGGCGTCAGCGTTACAAACGAAACGCAGAAATGATTGCGGGCGTAGATCTTTTTGTTCATGCAGAAGCGGTTCAGATACGGATTCTGCGAAACGGCGCGCAGATAGCCCGCAATGATGACGCTCATGTGGCTCATACTGATGCCCTTTTTGCGGCATCGGCGGATGTATTCCTGAATCGGGTCGAGGTCGATCTCCACTTTGATGCTGTTCGACGCGTCATAGCGTTTCGGCATGATGTGCGGCACCAGCTCGTACATAGCGTCGTTTCCCCTTACGCGATTTCCGTCTGTTCTATACATGCAAGACCTCCTTTGGTGTCTGTATGATCTATGATATCCCTCTGCGGGATATTCAGATTTTGCTAAAACATTCCGTTTCATTATACAGCAAGCTCCGCGAAAAGACAAGGTTTTTGGACAGATTCACAAAAACGTCCTAGAGTTGCCTTGCGAAATCCCGATGCGCGTGTTAGAATAAATACGAAAAAGAGGGGGTGAAGATTTTGGCATTTTTTCATAAGAAATCACCTTGGGAAATCGAATGGGCCGACCTCGCGAAACGCGAAGCGAAATTCGCGGCCAAGCGAAGAGAAGGACCGACCTCCGTTCTGGTTCAAAAACTGGACCGTTTCGTCCCCGATAAGCTCAGCGGCACACTGAACGCGGCTTTTTTGAAGGCGTTTGAAATCATCTTCGAGAAGGGCACCGGTGTGATCGAAAAAACTTACAACAAGGGCAAACGGGAAACGGACTTCAAGGTCAATACCTACGCGGCTCAGGTTCGCGAGGACCGCAAAACCATTCGAAATTTCACCAAACAGGCAAAATCCGCGAAGAGCCTCAACCTGGCAATCGCGAGCATCGAGGGCATCGGACTGGGATTCGTCGGCGCCGGAATCCCGGATATTCCGCTGTTCATCGCGATGGTGCTCAAAAGCGTTTACGAAATCGCGCTCAGCTACGGCTACAGCTACGATACCGATGAAGAAAAGATTTTTATTCTCAAGGTCATCGAGGCGGCGATGTGCGACGAGGAAGCTTTTCGCGAAAAAAACGAAGCTCTCAACGAGGACATTCACCAGATCACGCTCGCCGGCGATCGCATGCCGGAGGGCAGCTGGAAGGTCAGCAAAGCAGAGCAGATGAGGGCAACCTCCGCCTGCCTGTCGCAGGAAATGATCTATACCAAATTCCTGCAGGGACAATTTGTAATCGGCATCGCGGGAGGTATCTTCGATCCGATTTATGTCAATCGCATCAGCGATTACGCGGTACTCAAATATCGCAGAAGATTCTTAGAAAGCAAAAAATCCGGCTTCACCGGCTGATTCTTGACTCCGGACGCCGCCGCATATTTTACGGCTTTTTGCGCGATGCGCGCGCTGCCGGCAGATGTTTCGCGGTTTACGCAGGGAGTCCTGTCATCAGTAGTGGCACCCTTTTATATAAACTTCATATAAAGGAACCTTACTGTCATGAAAAAAAACAACTCTATCTTATTGCTTGATTTAACGCAGGGCGCGATGATCGCCGCCCTGTATGTCGTTTTAACCTTTATCGCGAACCTTGCAGGACTTGCGAGCGGCGTGATCCAGCTCAGGCTGTCCGAAGCGCTGACGATCCTTCCCATCTTTACCGCAGCAGCGGTTCCGGGACTGGCCGTCGGCTGTGTTCTGGCAAACCTTTTGACCGGCTGCGCCGTCTGGGATGTTGTATTCGGCTCCCTGGCGACATTGATCGGCGCTATCGGCACACGCCTTTTGCGCAAAAAAAGTCCGGTACTGGCGGTTTTGCCGCCGATTCTTGCGAACATCATCATCGTACCGCTGGTGCTGCAGCGGGTCTATGGAGTGGAGGACGCTTACTGGTATCTGGCGATGACGGTCGGCGCGGGAGAAATCATCTCCTGCGGAATCCTCGGGCTGCTGCTCTATAGCTCCCTAAAAAAGACAAAGATCTTCCATAAATAGAGAAACCAAAGTTTGCTTACTGTCCGCGCGGCGCCTGCGGCAAAAGCAAAAACGCAAAAAAGAGAATACAAGATTCCCATAAGGAATTGTATTCTCTTTTTGATTATCATCGCAGCGCTTATCCGCGCTTTGCCGCGGGTGTGTACGGAATATAGGTTCCCAATCTTCCGTTTACGATTTCGTTGTTTTGCACCGCGATCTCTCCGTTCAGCAGCACGTAGGAAATCCCTTCCGGCGGCAGCGTCGGTTCCTCAAAGGTCGCCCGGTCGATGATCGTGTTCTCGTCGAAAATCACCAGATCCGCGTCATACCCCTCCTTCACTTCGCCCTTATGCGTCAAATTCACGCGCTGGGCCGGAAGCAGCGTCATCTTCTTCAACGCATCCATGAGGCTCATCACCTTGCGCTCTCTGACATAACGGCCCAAAATTCTCGGGAAGGTTCCCGCGCCGCGCGGATGTCCCGCCTGCTCAATGAACCCACAGTCACTGCCTACCATGACATAAGGCTGCGCATATGCCATGTCGATTTCTTCTTCATTCATCACGAATGCGACAACATACATATCCGGCTCTTCTTCGCGCAGTTTTTCAAACAGCTCCTTCGTGCAGCGCTGATTCTTGTACGGTCCTGCGGTGATCATCAGATCGCTGTAATCCCACTTGGAAAAGGACTCTTCATCAAAAACCGCCGTCCCGATTCCCGTACAAAACGCGTGATAAGGGTAACAGTCCGACATAATGTCCACGCCCTCGGCTCTTGCCTTATCCAAAACATCCAGCGTATCTCGCATGTATCCAACTGCGCTGCAGCTTCCGATATGGGACATCTGCACCTTGTATCCTGAACGCTTGCTGAGTTCCACCACCTCCTCGGTAGACGCTGCCGCGCAAGGTCCGTCGCTTCTAAAATGTACCGAAACGATGTAATCCTTCTCATCAAACGCTGTCAACAAGTCCAGGGTCTCCTCGAGCGTAACTCCCGGCGCGTACTCAAAGCCGCAGGAAAGCCCTACCGGCGCGTACGGCAGACTGTTCTTCACGATTTCCTTCATTTTTTCCAGCTGCTCCGGCGTAGACGGCGCGTAGCGATCATCCGCGCCGACCATCTGACGCAGCGTATTCTGTCCGAGGAACATCATATAATTCGTCGGGCTTCCGCTCTTCTTTAAGCGTTCGGCAAAATGCGGCAAGTCTTCAAACGTATCGCCGCAGTTTCCTGCAATCTTGGTAGTTACTCCCATCCTAAGGCAGCATGCAGACGTAAAGAAATTTCCCTCCGGCGCGTCCTCATGCGCATGGATATCCACAAATCCCGCTGAAACGATCTGATCTTTCGCGTCGATGGTCTCCGCGGTCTCCTCCGTGATTGCGCCGCGCGCCCCGATTTTTTCAATTTTGCCGTCTCGGATCAAAAGGTCAGCTTCTCTGAGGCAATCCTGCTCATAGTCAGGAATACGGGCATTTATGATTTTTAGACTTTTCATCTGATTCTTCTCCCTTCTTTCACAGATCAAAACGGAAGCTCTCCGGCAAAATGACATGCCGTAAAGTGATCATCTCCGACAGCCTTCATTTCCGGTCTTTGCTCCTTGCAGATCTCCTTGCAGAATTTACATCTGCTGGCGAACGCGCAGCCCTTTCCGTCACCGACAAGGCTCGGCATCTCCCCGCTCAGCAGGTGTTTTTCGCGGTTTCGGAACTTCGGATGCAGCGGCGGCACCGAGGACATCAATCCAAGGGTATACGGATGCCGGTGATGCGCGTATACCTGCTCCGTACTTCCGATCTCCATGATCTGTCCACCATACATCACGCAAATGCGGTCACTCATATATCTGACTACGGACAGATTGTGCGTAATGAACAGATAGGTCATATTGTAATCGCCTTGCAGCTTTAAGAGCTCGTTCAGCGTCTGGGCCTGCACCGACACATCCAGCGCGCTGGTTGGCTCATCCAGTACCAAAAGAGCCGGCTGGAGCATGATCGCTCTGGCGATGCTCACGCGCTGCTGTTGTCCGCCGGATAATTCGTGCGGAAAACGTTCCAAAAGCTCATGACCGATATTGATTCTCTCCGCGGTTTCGTAGATCAGCTTCTTCGCTTCTTCCTTGGAAAGTCCATGTACCTCCAGCGGTCTTTCCAAAGAGCGATAGATGGTCGCTCTCGGATTCAACGAGGAGGCAGGGTCTTGGAACACCGCGCCGATCTGCTTACGCAGCTCCTTCTGTTCTTTTTTGTTCCACATGTTCTTGCCGCCGATATATACGGTGCTTTCTGTCGGAGGCAGCAAGCCCAAAATAATCTTGGCGAGTGTGGTTTTTCCACTACCGCTTTCGCCTACAAGTCCGAGGGTTTCCCCCTTATAAATATTCAGGCTGACATCATCGACAGCTCTGACCGCGGCACCCTTCTTATTGTTCCGCAGCGGAAAATATTTTTTCAGATGCTCGATCTGAATCAAGATTTCTTTTTCGTTACTCATCCTCTGAACCTCCTTCCAGCAGCAAGCAGGCACATAAGTGGCCCTCCGAAATCTCCTTCAGCTGCGGTTTTTGGCGGAAGCAGATTTCCTTCGCGTAAGGACATCTTTCCGCGAAATTGCAGCCCGGTTTTTCCTCCGCGAGGTTCGGCACGCTGCCTCGAATCGTTTCCAGTCGCCCTTCCTCCTTCGTGATGGTCGGGAGGGCTTTCATCAGAAGGCGTGTGTACGGATGGGTCGGATGATCGAAGATCTCAAAGACCTCTCCGACTTCAATCAGATTGCCCGCGTACATGACACCGACCCTGTCCGCGACATCGGCAACAATGCCGAAGTCATGCGTAATGATCAGAATCGAGGAATCATATTTTCTCCGCAGTTCATTCATGAGCTCGATGATGCCAGCCTGAATCGTTACGTCCAAGGCCGTCGTCGGTTCATCGGCAATCAAAAGCTGCGGGTTTCTGCACAGCATCATACCGATCATGACACGCTGCCGCATGCCGCCGGAGATTTCGTGCGGATAGGCTTTCATGCGTTCCTCCACATCGGATATTTTTACATCCCGCAGCATGTCGCAGGCCAGGCGGTAAGCTTCCTTTTTTTCCATCTTATCGACCAGAAGGCCTTCCGTCATCTGATAGCCTACGGTGTAGACCGGATTCAGGGAATCCAGTGGATTTTGGAAGATGATACCGATTTTTTTGCCTCTGACCTCTGTCATTTCGTCGGCGCTCAGCTTCAGTAAATCCTTGCCGTCAAAATGAATCTCGCCGCCCGCGATCCGTCCGGGCTGTTTGATCAGCTGCATGATACCCATGGCCGTCGTCGATTTGCCGCAGCCTGATTCACCGACCAAGGCAAAGACTTCTCCTTTTTTGATATCAAAGCTGACATGATCCACGGCGCGTACCGTTCCGGCGGAAGTCTGAAACTGTATGCATAAGTCCTGAATGTCAATCAAAGTTTCTTTCATATTATTTCTCCTTATACTCTCGTTCTTGGGTCAAGCAATTCCTTTACGCCTTCACCTACGAGGTTAAAGCTGAGAACTGTCCAGACAATCGCCAGTCCCGGCGCCATACTGATCCATGCCGCCTTTTTGATGAACTGAATACCGTTCTGCAGGATCCAGCCCCAGTCCGGCAGCGGCTGCTGCGCGCCCAAGCCGAGGAATCCCATCGAGGTCGTCGATAAAATCGCGGAAGGCATCGCCAAGGTTGCCAATACGATGATGGTCGATACGAGATTCGGTAAAATATATCTTACAATGATGCTCAGATCACTTTCTCCGTAAATTTTCGCTGCCTCAATATACGGCAGAGCTTTAATTGCCATCACCTTGGTACGGATGATCTTCGTAAACTGCGCCCAGCTTACCACTGCGACCGCGATCGCTACATTTGTAGCGCTGGAGCCCAACATCAATACGATGGCCATCGCCAAAATGATCGGCGGAATCGCCCAGGTCGCGTCCGTAATGAACTGCACAACCTTATCTATTTTTTTGCCGTAATAGCCGGAGATGACTCCCAGTGTCACGCCGATCAAAGTTTCAATTACAACCGCGATGATACCAACGCTCAGCGCGATTCTTGATCCATAGATGACTCTGCTGAAGATGCATCTGCCGTACTGGTCGGTACCCCATGGATACTCTCTGCACGGCGCGGTTAGCGCGACATCGGCATTCTGCTCCGTATAAGAGTGCGGCGCGATGGCCGGCGCGAAAATAACGACGAGGATGACCAGCAAAAACATGATTGCGCCGATGGCAACCATCGGATTCTTTAACATTCGTTTGAATTTATCTTTTTTAACCATTTATATCACCTTACTCCAGTCTAATGCGCGGATCGAGAATACCGGCAAGGATATCTCCGATCAGATTACAGATTACGGTCAAAATCGTGATCACCAGAACAACGCCCTGTACGATAACAAAATCCTGCTTGGAAATCGCTTTCCAAATGAGCTGTCCCATGCCCGGCCACGCAAAAACATTTTCGACAACGACCGCGCCGCCGATCAGCCACGGCAGCGACAGGAAGAACATGACGGTGACCGGAATCATCGCGTTTCTGAGCACGTGCCTTACCAGCACGACCTTGTTTTTGAGTCCCTTCGCGTAAGCTGTCGTTACATATTTTTCATCCAGAACATCCAGCACCTCTGAGCGCGTCAATCTGAAGATTTGCGCCAACGACGGCAATGCCAAAGTAAAGGCAGGCAGAATCAAAGAGGCGATGCCGTCCCAACCCGAGATCGGCAAGATCCTAAGCCAAACGGAAAAGGTGAGAATAAACAGGACGCCCAACCAGAACGGCGGCATCGACCAAAGCACGATGGTCACGACCGTAAGCGACTTGTCCGCAGCACTGTTTTTTTTGACTGCCGCCAATAAGCCTAGCGGAATCGCGATTATGTATTCGATCAAAAGCGCCGCGCCCGTAAGCATCAGCGTGTACGGAAGTCTCTGCAGAATCAGATCCGAGACGCTTTGTTTCAGGGAAATAGACGTACCTAAATCGCCGCGCAGCACATTCTTGATCCAGTAAAAGTACTGTACCACAGGCGGCTCGTCCAGTCCCCATTGTGCCTTGATTTCAGCGACCTTTTCGGCGGAAACTCGGGTGTCCACCATCAAGTCGATGGGATTTCCCGGCATCGCCTGCATAATCGCGAAAACAAGTACAGTTACGAACAGCACTACCAGCACACCGATGCACAACCTTTTCGCAATAAATCTCATAATATCATTCATAAGTAATTACCTCTGTGTTGCTTTCATAAATTAACATAAATGCTCCGTTTGCAAGAAACGGAGCATTCAATTTAAGCATAGATTTCTTTGATGATGTTAAAAAACATCTCATTTTTAGGGAGACCCTCATAGTTTGTCAGCATGATGACAGAAAGGTCATCGTCTACAAACCGCGATACACGTGAAATAAAGCCCATGGTACCGCCCGTATGCCAAATTTCCTGTTTCCCTTCCACATGGCCTTCATGGAATTTCGAACCGTTCAGAAAGAATCCCAAGCCGTATCCGGTTTCTGTATTGTCCCGAAGCTTCGTGTTGACAAAGCATTGCTCCATACGCTCTCTGCTCAGAAAAATCTCTTCCTTGCTCGCGTATAAATGCTTGTGCCAACGCAGAAGATCATCCACATTGGACTGGATATTGCCGTCTGCGTAACCGACCTGCAGCATATCGTATGCCGCTTCCTTGAGAGAACCGTCTTCTTGCAGCATATACCCTTTGATCAAGGATGCAGGCTTGTCGTCCATGTAATCCGGCGCGTAGGAACGCGTCATGCCGACCGGATCCAGAATTTTAGTTTTGAGGAATGCCCCAAACTTCATGCCGCTCAGTAGTTCTACGATCTTTCCAAGCATAACATAGGAGGAGTTACAGTAAGAGAATTTCTGTCTTGGCTCGAAATCCAAGCCTCCGAAGCCTTTGATGATTTCCATCATCTCGTCCGTTGTCGCGGTAGCGGTTGCCTGCCAGCGATCCTCTTCAAAATACTCTTTGATGCCGGATTGATGTACCATCATTTCCCAAATCGTGACTTTCTTTACGTCCTCCGGAAAGTCCGGGAAAAATTTTTCGACCGTGTCATCCAAATGCAATAAACCGGCTTCGACCAGCATCAAAATTGCCATACACGTAAACTGTTTCGTGTTGGAAGCAATGATCAAATTATCGTCCGGAGAAATCCTCCTTCCGGTCTCCATGTCGGCAAGACCGTATCCCTTCCGCAAAAGCACCTCATCGCCCTGCGCGATCAGCAACGCCATACCGGGCGTCTTGTCATTCATGACCGGAGAAATCACACGATCCAGTCTCTCCTCTAAATTTGTTCTGTTAATCATGCCTACCTCTTTTTATTTCGTTACATCATTAAACAGCGGTCTGCCGTCATTGGTTACCTTGAAGCCCTTTACCTCTTTCGTCGCGGCGATACAGTAATTATCGGCAAACAGAGATACCGCCGGCATTTCCTTAAAGATTTCGTCATGGAACTTTTCGTATGCCTTGACACGTTCTTCGCTGTCCGTCGTATAACGAGCTTTTTCTAAGGCCGCGGTTACTTCCGGATCATGCCAAGGATAACCGGATTCCTCCGTAAATACGTAGTATAAAATATCCGCATCGTTCCACACATATCTTCTGGAAACCATCTCAAACTTATTTTCTCTTTGCAGCTGCTTGATGTACGCGCCTTCATATTCCGTAATCTGTAGATCGATGCCGAGTTCCTTCAGCTGCTCCTGAATCACCGGCGCCGTGGATTTGCTGGTCGCGGAGTCCGTTGCCGCGCAGTATTCGATGGTTAATTTCTTTCCGTCCTTATCCAGGAAACCGTCTCCGTCCGTATCCGCATAGCCGGCTTCCTTTAATAAAGCTTTCGCTTCATCCGGATTATACGCGTATTCCTTCGCAAGCTTCGCCGCGTATTCCGGGCTGTAGCCTGCCTGTGCCTCAGAGATAAATCCGTATTCCGGCGTAACGACATTGTTTAATACCTTCGCGATCTTTTCTCTGTCAATACCGATGTTGATCGCTTTTCTGACATTGATATCCTTTAACGCGCCGGTGTCCGGATTGAACATCGCGTAGGAAACGCCTGCCTGCTTGTAGTAGAAGGTCTGCAGGTCTTCATTCGCTTCGATATCTTCCACGCTTCCGGTCGGAACGTCCCAGATAATATCTACGTTTCCGGATTCCAGCTCGCTGACTCTGGTAAATTCGTCCGGAATGAATCTTACAATAATCTTATCAAAGTTGCCGACGCCTTTGTTCTGTACATTTGGATTCGATGTCTGGAAGTACGGGTTCTTTGCCAAAACGACCTGCGAGCCTGCCTGCCAGTCTTCCACATAATACATCCCGTTGGAAACAGCCGCGCGGTTGAATTCTTCATCGCCGACTTCTTCCGCGTAGGCAACGTCAACGAGACCTCCGTAAGTGCTGGTCAGATTTGCCCACATATACGGCGCCGGCTGGGAGAGGTGGAATACCAGTGTGGTTTCGTCCACTGCTTCGATACTTTCTACTGCGCCGAGGTCCTCCGAATACTCACTGATCGTAAGAAATCTTTCAAATGATTTTTTTACAGCTTCCGCGTCCAGCGGGTCACCGTTGGAAAACTTCGCGTCCGCGGGAATCTTAAAGGTAATGGTCAGACCATCGTCGGAAGTTTCGTAGCTCTCCGCGAAGCAAGGAAGTACCTCGCTCAAATCTTCACTGAAGGTTACCAACGGAGTGTAGGTTAGTGTGTGTACCACATTTTCCCAGCCGATTTGCTGGATATCCGTTCCCTCAATCTCTTCCTGAATGGCAATCACCAGTGTGCTGCTGTCGCCATCCGTTTCGTTGTCTTTGCCTCCGCATCCGGTCATGAACAGGGAACATGCCATAATCACAACCATGAGCAGTACAAGCATCTTTTTTGTCTTTTTCATGATGTTTTCTCTCTTTTCTCTTAACTTGTGATGTATTTTTTCTTCTAAAGTATCACTGAGATACTTCAACTGTTCTACCATTCTACCAAATCGTTTTCTCTTTTTCAAGTGAATTCGTATTTTTTTCAATTTTTATTTAAATTTTTATTTATTTTTTTGTGAGAAACGCCTAAAATTTCTGCCGAGATCTAAAAGCCGTCGCCCATCCTGCATGAGAAGGGGCGGGACTAATCTTCGCGTCCAAGGTATTTGCCGCTGTTTTTATATTTTTTTAACAGTTTTTCGAGCTGCTCGTTTCGTCCTTGCTCGCGCGCGCGAACCTTTTGCTCATACGGCGTTAGCTTGTCGATGTCCTTGATATGCTTACGCACCGGCTTCGGTACAAACGCGAAAAAAATCAAGGGTGAAATCAGCAGGCAGTCCACGAGGACCCATCCAAAAAACAGCGTCAGCGCCGGCAGCGCCGTCATATGCTCTGCTAGGGAGAGAGAGAGAATTGCCACAAGTCCCGCGAAAAAGACGAGGCTGGTCACAAAATAGCGTTCCAGCTTGCGGATCACGCTGCTGAGCGCCTCGTCATACCAGGTCCGCTGCAGGCTTTTGCACAGGTACCTGGCGCCGCGGAATTGCGTATTGGCAAGAAACACGCAGGCTTTGAAGTCGTCGAAGGTCGCCTTTTCCCGCGGGATCTCGACCGGAAACAGTTCCTCCTCCATGCCGCTGTAAAAAATCTGCGCGCGAACGGTCACGCCCTCGCCCATGATGCTGTATTCTGCGGTTTCGCCCATTTCATATTCGATGACAAAAAGCTGCCCCGGCTGCACCATCTGTGTCTTTTCGCCGATGCTGACCAAAAGATACCCTTCTTTGCAGTAGAGCGCGTGCACGCAAAGCGGCAGCGCCGATTCGCAGGTCGAGCCGCACATCTGTTTTTCACTTTGCGGCCGCAGAAGGTCTAAATACCCTTCATTGCCCTTGCGCACCATCAGGTTGAAATCCGTGACCTTGCCGTAGCTTTTTGTCTTCCACGCACCATCAAAGCTGTCCTGCTCCAAAGTTTTGAGTTTCGTGACCCGCTCACCGTTGTACTCCAGGACAACTTCCCCGTCGAGCACCATCAGCACGCGGTCATAATCCGGAAGTCTGGTAAAATCCGATTCGTCTGTTTCTACTGTCGCCGAACTGAGCCGCCAGATAAACTCTCTGTCGATGTATTTTTGTCCGCGTGGGTAAATGGCAAGCTCCTTCGTTTGGCCGCCCGACCAGGCACTGAGGGTATAGTTTTCTTCTTTATAAAGGTAGGTTTTCATAGGCTTTCTCCAAAATCTTCTTTTTTCACAGGCATAGGCTTTAAAAGTATTATATCATATTTTTGGTGTTTTGCAACGCGCGGCGCTTCAGCGTTTCAACAAGATTTACGCACTTTTTTTCAAATTTTTTCCACGAAGTCTTCTGCTTTGTACCACGTGTTTCGCACATATCCGATGTATGATAAATCCATCACAAACAAGGAGGGCAAGCACCATGCAGACACATACAGACACCAGATCGCCGCTGACGCGGGAAAGCACCGCGCGGATCATAAGATCAGATGCGCCGGCAAAGCCGAACGCACGTCTTCCTCAAGCTACAATGCCGCGGGCAGCAGACCGGCCTGCAAAGTATCGCCATGAATACAAATACGAGATTTCTCTCTTTGATTTTTTCTCGCTCACGCGCACGCTGCGCACGATCATGCAGCCGGACCCGCACGCGGATCAGGATGGACAATACCTGATTACTAGCCTGTACTTCGACAACTGTTTCGACAAGGCTCTGCGCGAAAAAAGAGACGGTCTCAATCAACGGGAAAAATTCCGTCTTCGCTATTACGGCAGCGCACCCGAAAAGGTTTTTTTGGAGAAAAAGCAAAAACACGCGGGTCTTTGTCTCAAAAACGCGGCGCCGCTCACGCTCGCCGAGTGCAAGCTGCTTCTTGCCGGACAGCGTGATTGGATGCTCGCGCAAAGCGAGCGGCCGCTGCTGGCGGAACTGGCGTTCAAAGCGCGGACACAGCTGCTGCGTCCGCGTACCGTCGTGCGTTACAGCCGCGTGCCGTTCATCTACGCGCCCGGAAACGTCCGCGTCACCTTTGACTGCAATCTCTGCACCGGTCTGTCCGCAGACGCGTTTCTCGATGACGCGGCACTTGCGCTGTGCAGCAGCCCGCAGCAGGGCGGCATCATTCTCGAACTCAAATATGATGAGTTTTTGCCCGATGTCATTCGTGCGGCACTGCAGCCGTATTGCGGCACTTTGCAGGCTTTTTCCAAATACGCGCGATGCCGCGGCTTCGGCTGACGCGCAGCGCTTCCTGTCTGCGCCTTGAAGCGCGTCTTGTGAGGCTGCGATCCTCTATACGCGCTGCGCGCACATAAAAAACTCAGATTCCCTTGCGAGAGCTTTTTCGCCTTTTTCAAATTTTCAAATAGAATTGATTTACGGAGGTATCCCTATGACTTTTAACGACATTTTTAAATCCGGCTTTTTGGAAAGCGTGACCGATTTTTCGGTGACGGACACCCTGCTCGGTATGCTCTGCGCACTCATCTTCGGGTTATTTATTTTCCTGGTCTACAAAAAGACCAGCCCCGGCATTCTCTATTCCACAAGCTTCGCCCTGACGCTGATCGGCCTCTCGCTGGTCACGACGCTCGTCATCATGGCGGTCACCTCGAATGTCATTCTTTCTTTAGGCATGGTCGGCGCACTCTCCATCGTTCGTTTCCGCGCGGCGATCAAGGAACCGATTGAGATCGTATATCTTTTTTGGTCGATTGCTTCCGGCATCGTGGTCGGCGCGGGTCTGCTCCCGCTTGCGCTCATCGGCTCCGCCATCATTGGACTGATTCTCTGGATTTTTGCGAGCCGCAAAACGCATCAAAGTCCTTACATGCTGATTCTGCGTCTGACAGATGAGGCAGGCGAGGCGGCTGCCATGCAGTTGGTCAAGACTTCCGCGGACAAAGCGATCGTTAAAGCAAAAACCGTCACACCGGGCAATATCGAGCTTTCCTGTGAGGTCAGACTCAAGGATGCCTCGACCGCGTTCATCAACCGACTTTCTGAGATCAATGGAGTCGAAAGCGCCGCGCTGGTCAGCTATAACGGCGAATATATGTCCTGACACGCTAAGACCGCCCGAAAAGCCGCGGCTTTTCCATGCGGCAAAAGGAGATTTTTATGATTGACAATCCACATATCGGCAAAGGCATTTTGGCGCTGCTGCTCGCCGCGATTCTCGCACTGCTCGGATTCATGGGCTATTGGTCTGCTGCCTCGGCGCAGATGGGCGACGGGCTCAGCATGGCTTATCAAAACACGCTTTTCGATACTTCTTCGGTCATTGAGGTCGATATCGATATCAGCGAGGACAATTGGGCGGCGCTCTTAGAAAACGCGACTGCTGAGGAATACTACGACTGCGACGTGACGATCAACGGCACGACCTACGAGCACGTAGGCCTGCGTGCCAAGGGCAACACCAGCCTTTCGATGGTGGCGTCCAGCGATTCGGACCGCTACAGCTTCAAAATTAAGTTCGACGAATACGTAGATGGGCAAAGCTGCGACGGACTCAGCAAACTGGTGCTGAACAACAATTACAGCGATGCGACGATGATGAAGGAAGCGCTCTGCTATGACATGTTCGCCTTTTTAGGGGCGGACGCCAGTCTTTACAACTACGCCAAAGTCTCCGTCAACGGGGAATATCGGGGCGTTTACTTAGCGCTTGAGCCGGTCGAAGAATCGTTCGCGATCCGCAATTACGGCACCGGCTACGGTCAGCTTTATAAGCCGGACAGCATGGAGATGGGCGGCCCCGGCAAGATGAAAGACATCAGCCTAAGTCAGATCCGCGAAGAGATGGGATTTGACGCGGACAGCGATGACACGCAGGCATCGAGTAACGCGGGAAAGAGCGACACGCAGGCATCGAGTGACACTTCGGATGCGGATAGCGGCAGTCATAGTGCTTCCGGCAGCGCCCAAGGCACCGACAAAAATAGCGACGCCGGCAAGAGCAAACCGTCCGCGCCTCCGTCTCCTTCCTCAGAAGATCCACCGAGCCCACCGACGGACGCCCCCGATGGCTTCCCTGAAGATTCCGGCTATCAAAGCAGACCAGGCAACGGCAATCCACCGGGCGGCGGCTTTGGCGACGACAGCGCTGCCTCACTGAATTATATCGACGATGAGCTTTCCAGCTACGAGACCATTTGGGAAAGCTCCGTATTCAAGAGCACAGATAAAGACCACCGCCGCGTCATCAACGCGCTCAAAAATATCTGCGCCGATGACGCAGATACCGAATCTCTGGCAGAATCCATGGACATCGATAATATCCTGCGCTACATGGCAGTCCAGACCTTTGTCGTCAATTTGGACAGCCTGAGCGGCTCGATGGCGCATAACTACTATCTGTACGAGGACGACGGCCAGCTCAATATCATCCCTTGGGACTATAATCTGGCCTTTGGTGGTTTCCAATCCGGCAGTGCCTCTGAGACGATCAACTTCCCGATTGATACGCCGTTTTCGTCCGGTGTCAATCTTGCGGACAGGCAGTTCTTCATGGCACTTTTGGAAAACGAGACTTATCTCGCGCAGTACCATGATTATCTGTCCCAACTCGTCGAGGAATATGTCAACGGCGGCGGATTTGACAGTTTCTATGACCGCGTGACCGCGCAGATCGACGCGCTGGTTCAAAACGACCCGACTTCGTTCTACACTTATGACGAATACACCGCTGCTGCGGCCATGCTTAAGGAGACCGTCGCGCTTCGCGCAGCAAGCGTACAGGGGCAGCTCGACGGCAGTATTCCATCCACGCGCGACGAACAGTCCGAAGACAGCAGCAATCTGCTTGATGCCTCCAGCATCGACCTCTCCGTCATGGGCGTTATGAATGGCGGCGGTCAAGGCGGTCCGGGCGGCAGCAGAGACAGCACTGCGCGCGGAGACAGAAACAACGGTCCGGGCGGTGCATCGCCAAACAGCAATGGCAGTACGGGAAGCAGTGCCGAGAATTCCGCGCGCGGCTTTCTAGGCTCTCCGCCGGACAGCAGCAATGATGCTCAAAACAGTGCCGACAGCGCTGCTGCGCAAACCACAACATAGCTTTCCTTTCTTTCATAATATATACATAGCCGGAGTCGGCGGGTTTCCGTCGGCTCCGGCCTGTTTTCTCCTATATGCGCTTGGGCCGACACACTGCCCATCGCCGCTGAAAACTCCGATAATACTCTTGACACGCACCCCGCTGCCATCTATGATAGTCTCAGAGGTTCCAAGAATCCAAACATCGGCACAAACACCGATTCAAATATTACAACCACCAAAGGAGGTTCTCCATGCAGCATGCATTATCCCAAGAGCTGCTGGCGTTTCTCGACGCCAGTCCGACCTGCTTCCACGCGGTCAAAAACCTTGCAGACCGACTGGACGAAGCCGGATTCACACCGCTCACAGAAACCGAGGTCTGGGAGCTGAGCCCCGGCAGCAGCTATTATGTGAAACGCAACGGTTCCGCACTGATTGCCTTTACCATTCCCACGAGCGGCGTCCATAGCTGGCGTGTTTCTGCCAGCCACAGCGATTCGCCCTGTCTCAAGATTAAAGAAAACCCCGAGCTAGCCGCAGAGGGGCATTATGTCAGACTCAACGTGGAAGGCTACGGCGGCATGATCGTGCCGTCCTGGTTCGACCGTCCGCTCTCGCTGGCCGGCCGCGTCATCGTCCGCGCAAACGGCGAGCTGCAAAGCCGGCTAATCAACTTCGACCGCGATATGCTGCTGATTCCGAGCGTCGCGCCGCACTTCAAGCGCGCCGGCGAAAAAGACGAACTGAACATGCAGACGGATCTGCTGCCGATCTACGGCGATGGTGCCGCCTGCGGGACATTCCTGCAGATGATCGCGGAATCTGCCTGTGTCTCCGAAGAAAATCTCCTCGGCCACGATCTTTTCGTTTATCCGCGGCAAAAAGGCAGCGTCTGGGGACCATCGGGCGAATTTATCGCGAGCCCGCGTCTGGACGATCTGCAGTGTGCCTTCGCCTGCTTCAAGGGATTTCTGGCAGGGCAGCGGCAGGCGCATGCTTCCATGTTCTGTCTGTTTGACAACGAAGAAGTCGGCAGTCTGACCCGGCAAGGCGCAGCTTCCACTTTCCTCAGAGATACGCTGGAGCGCATCTGCGAAAGCCTCGGCATGAGCAGGCAGGCGTATCTGGCCACCGTTGCAGGCAGTCTCATGGTTTCGGCAGATAACGCACACGCGGTTCACCCTGCCCACCCCGAAAAGTCAGACCCGGGCAACCGCCCATATCTCAACGAAGGCATCGTGCTCAAATACAATGCCGCGCAGAATTACTGCACCGATGGGCTTTCCGGCGCGATGTTTAAGGACATCTGCCGCCGCGCAGAGGTGCCGTATCAGATTTTTACCAACCGCTCCGACCGCCGCGGCGGCGGCACGCTCGGCAATCTGTCGACTGCACAGGTGCCTTTCCCGACCGTCGACCTCGGTCTCCCGCAGCTCGCGATGCACGCGCCGTACGAAATGGCCGGAACGAAGGATACCCTATACCTCAAACGGGCTATGCAGCTCTTTTTCGCGTAAGAACGTGAGGCGCGCGGCGCAAAAGATCAAGGATCTGCGTATCGTCTCAGGCACAGGCACTGTCCGCTCCAGCGTACCGTCCATCAATTTTGGAAGCACTGTATGGAACGTATTGCAGAGTTTCTGCATGATACAGTAACCCGGCACGCGCAACGCAAATGGCGCGGCGGCAGGATGCTCAGCACCCCGCCTGCCGCGCCTGCAGCAGCGCGAGTTCCTCCGCGGTCAACTCGCGGCATTCTCCCTCCGCCAGATCTTCCGGCAAATAAAGTTTTCCCATACCCAAACGCTTCAAGGCAACAACCTCAGCCCCGCAGCATCCGAACATCCGCTTGATTTGATGATAACGCCCCTCGCGCAGCGTGACCAGCGCGATACGGGTATCAATTTTGGTCAGGTCCGCTGCCTTGCAGATACCGTCTTGCAGCACAACACCCGCCAAAAATCTTTCACGCATCTCCTCCGTGACCGGAATGTCAAGCTCCACATGGTACAGCTTCGGCACATGCTTTTTGGGTGCCAAAATATTGTGCGCGAGCGCGCCATCGTCTGTAATGATCATCAACCCTGTTGTATCACGATCGAGCCGCCCCGCCGGAAACAGGTCCCGCCCGCGATACGCCTCCGGCACCAGCTCCAGCACCGTCTGGTGGTCGCGATCCTCAGTCGCCGATACATAGCCCTGCGGCTTGTTCAGCATCAGATAAACATGCCGCTTAAAGTTTAGCGGCTTGCCATCAATCGTGATCTTCGCCATCGCGGGATCTGTCTTATCCGATGATGCCTTGACAGGGCTGCCATCCACTGTCACTCGGCCCTTGGCGATCAGCGCCTTGACCTCCTTGCGTGAATACTGCCCCTGCGAGGCGATGATCTTATCAATTCTTTCCAAATTGTGATTCTCTCTTTCCTGTTTTTCCCTGTTCCTTCTTCTATTCGCTCTGCTTTGACCGCGCTGCATACAGCGGCACAACGAAAGCTCGCATTTCCTGCTGCACCTGCCATATACGGCAAGCACAACAATACGCGCAGACCCGTTTCCGCTGCGTGCCGAGCACAAGGAACACCTTGCTACCATCTTACCCGATATGCCTGACCGCCGCAAGCCCTTTCTCCCATTTTCGTTGCCTTCTGCATCTCAACGCAGACGCACTGCAAAAAAGCCTGCATCATGTAGGACTTTTTTGAATTTCAGTTCAAAAAAGGTCTAAACATCATGCAGGCAATTCCGAAGATGCACGATTGATCCAGCAGCCTCAAGACCCCTATCAGTAGATGCAGTAAGCCGGATAGGTTTCTCCAATAAAAACCCACACGTTCTCGCCCATCTCGATGTGTTTGTCGAACAGCATATCCGGGATAAACAATTTCAGCGCCGAGCGTTTCTTCCCCTTGAGCACGACACCCTCCGCCGTCGGATGCTCGCGGAAATGAATGATCTCCTGTTTGAGATTCGAGATGCCGACCTCGTTTCCGAAATTATCCGCGAATTCCTCCAAATCGGCGTAAACGATATTGTCCGGATTTTCCAACCAACCAATGCGTAACATATGATTTTCCTCCTTTGATTTATATTTATCCTCTTTTTGTTATGTAGGAAAGCGGGGCACCGTCCTATCAGACGATACCCCGCCGGATGAAAAGCAAAAATACAAAAGGACTGCAGCTCATCGTTTTCACATGAACTGCAGTCCGTATTTACTGCATTTGCAACGTCTGCGCTTCTCCGGCACAGCGGTATGGGTATCAAACTATGCATGTCTCCTGACTCGGGTATCCTTGCGGTTCCTTGTCTTCCCAAAGCATCTTGCAAATACGCGCCTCAGTGACTCTCTGAACAACCGCTCCTCCCTTACAGTGGCGGGACCGTACAGGCTTCTCACCTGTTTCCATCTTAGCTTCATCATGCGATGAAGAACATAGCCATCTATGAAGTTCTATCAACACTATAGCATGTTCTGCGCGACTTGGCAAGCCCCCGCGCCGATTTTTCCTAAACTTTATGAATCAAATGTTCTTAAAAAAGAAATTTTTTTTTAAAACTTGTCTTTTTTATCAATAAAATAAACGCACTAGAGAGAAATCCTGCGGTGCGTTTATTTTATAAGCAGCATCACGTATTATACACGTGGCTGTTTTATGGAGTGTTGATTTTCTATTTCGTGCTATTATGTTTTTTTACCGCTTCTGCCATGCGTACAAGGCCGGTTTCCAGTACAGCATGCGGCATTGCCAAATTCAGGCGGATATAACCTTTAGCGTTTCCGACAAATAGTTTGTCTCCCCCCTCCAGCAGGACGCCGGCGTTATTGGCAAAGAACAGCGGCAGGTCTTCGACATCCGGCAGGACCTTCGACATATCAACCCATGCAAAGTAAGTTGCATCCGGGATCGTAAAGACTGCTTCGGGAATTTCCTTTTCTAGAAATTCTTTAACATAGGCAAGATTGTTGTCAATGTAGAGCTTTAATTCATCCAGCCACTGACCGCCGTGTTCGTAAGCAGCCTTGTGAGCTGCAATCGACAATGGATTTGTTGCACCGATATTTTTATCTCGCGCCTCGAATCTTGCACGTTCTTCCGGACAGCGGATGATGATATTGGAAAACAGCATGCCGGCAAGGTTGAAGGTTTTGCTGGCAGACATGGTCGTGATCAGCTTTTTATAGTCCGGCATGATCTTTCCCATTGGGATATGGGAAAGTCCGGTACGAATTAAATCACAGTGGATTTCATCAGAAATAACCCAAAGATCATTCTTCTCTGTGATTTGTGCGATTTTTTTCAATTCATCCTCCGTCCAGATGCGGCCGGAAGGATTGTGCGGATTGCACAGCATCAACATCTTAACCTGCGGGTCTGCGGCTTTTGCAGCAAGATCATCAAAATCAATTTCAAAACGACCGTCCATCTTTTTGAGCGGAGATGTAACCAGTTCTACATCATTATATTCACAGGCATGCAGGAAGAATCCATAAGCCGGTGTCATGGTCAAAACCTTGCCGTTATCAGGTTTTACGAGATCCTCTACCAGCTGATACAGCGCCGGAATGACTCCAGGTGAAAATTCCAGCTCTTCTTTTGGGAATTCCCAGCTATAGCGGGTACGGCACCAGTTACGCAGAGATTCATAGTATCCGGCATCTGATACGATCGTATATCCGAGAATCTTACGATCTACACGTTCTTTGATCGCTTCCCGAATCTCCGGTGCAACCGCAAATTCCATATCTGCGACCCACATTCTGATAAACTCATCATCTGCATAAGGGAATTTTTTCTCCGGTCCACACTTGAAAATGTATGGGCGCCATCCATCCACGTTCTCAGAATTTGTGTGTGTTCTGTCAATGATTTCGTCAAAATTGTACTTCATGTTCGGTACCTCCTTCTAATTTGTATCTCATATTTGATTAAGCAGCTTAACTATTTAGGCAATACTTACTGCAAAAGCATCCGGGCGTTTGCAGATTTAAACTTTTATAATGAAACTTACAGCATGCGGCTCTTCTCCACATCCAGTGCGAATGCCCGGTTCAGGCATTGCTGGATGCGGATGTAAGTCTGAAGATCTGCTTCCGAAACATCACCCAGCATTTTAAAAGTACGCTGATAACAAGCCTCTTCAAACTTGCGATGTTTTTCAAAGATTTCCTTTCCTTCCTGGCTCAAAAAAAGATTATATTCCCGGCTGTTGACAGGATTACGCTGTTGCTGTACCCACCCTTTATTTTTGAGCTTGCGTATCAGTTGTGAGCAGGCACTGGCCGTTTTACCGAAGCTTTCTGCAAGCTGTGCAGCTGTGATCCCTTGATGACTGCCAATGGCCTTGATCATCTGAGACTCTGCCTGATACATCTTTTCCCCATCATAATCATGAAGTAAAGCATCGTATGCGTTGATTAATGCCACCCCATCGTCCAAGGTATCAATTGCCTTGCAAAAGGACTGGTAACGTGTGTCTTTTTGATCCATTCTGTTCTCCATAAGATTTTGTATTTCTATATAATCAAATAGTAAGTTGCTAAATAGTTAAGCACGTTAACTATTTGCAGTATAGCACACACCTTTATCCAAGTCAAGATTTTTATAATTATGAAAATTTATACTATGAATCAAATGTGATAATGTCTTACGTATAACGAATCTGATTTTGTCCCAATAGCAAAAAGTTAAGAACTCGTGTATACTATCTCTTCGGAGGTGGTTAAAATCAGAAAGGTTGAACTCAGAATGAATGAACAAGTAAAATACGATGTAATCAAAAAATTAGTTGAAACAAACGGAAACAAGAAGCGTGCCGCCGTCACTCTTGGCTGCACCCTCAGAACCGTCAATCGCCTCATTCAGCGATACAAGCAAGAAGGCAAAGCAGCTTTTCAGCATGGCAATCGCACGCGCAAGCCCGCTTGCATGATTCCGGATTCTACCCGCAAGGAAATCCTTTGCCTATACGACGCAAAGTATGCAGACGCAAACTTTCGTCATTTTGCACAGCTTCTTGAGGAAAACGAATCCATCAAGGTCTCCGATACTTTCCTTAGGAATCTCTTCTTTGCGTAGGGCATGCTTTCCCCAAAAGCAAGAAAAGCCACGAAAAAGAAACTCAAAGCCCATCTCAAGGCGCAGGCAGAATGTGCAAAATCAAAGAGGCAAAAAGAACAGCTGCAGCAGACGCTTACTCTGGTAGAGGAACCTCATTTACGTCGTCCGCGCTGTGCATATTTCGGAGAAATGCTTCAGATGGACGCTTCTCAACATCGATGGTTCGGTGAGCAAATCACCCACTTGCATGCTGCCATTGACGATGCAACCGAAACCATTGTCGGGGCTTACTTTGACACGCAGGAAACCCTGCACGGCTATTACACTGTCTTTCATCAGATTTTGACCGATTATGGCATCCCCTATCTGTTCTACACCGATAGGCGGACTGTTTTCGAGTACAAAAAATTAGAGGATGAAAAAAAGGATCTATCAAAAAACACGCCATGAAGAAATTTCGCGCTATTTCAACACGGACAAAGAGTATGCGGAGAGCAAGAAACCAAAGAAGCGCTACATCCTAGATATGTCACATCCTTGGAAGAAAGACAACTTCATGAAGTATGTCTATGCAATGGTCGGGCACGAAACAGACTGGGTGTGCTGACAAACAAAAGAAAAGCACCGGATTTCCGGTGCTAATCTTTCAAAAAATTTGGGACATTTTCAAATTCGCTTGACAGCCCCCGCGCCGATTTTTCCTAAACTTTTCTCAAAAATTCCCGCCAGTGCTGCTGTCCATCTCCTGCGTATCTCCTGTCCCCTGCGCATCCTGCATGACCGCAGATGATGCGCTGATACCCTTGCCTTGATTCGGGTGCGCCGCAGAATACAGTCCATCGCAGACGAACAGCGCCAGCAGCACCACGCACAGGGTCACGCAAAGCTTCGGTTTTAGGCGACGCAAGCAGTTGTCGATCGCAGGCGCTGCCAGATACACCACCGCAAAGCCGCCCACACCGAATACGAATAAGCCCTCGGCGCAGATGCGGCCGTTGAGATTCAAAAAATAGCCGCTGTAGTCCCACCAGCGCGTCTGGTACATCGCTTCCATGAAATAGGAGGTAAAGTATTCCACGAAGCCGCAGAGCACCACCGTTGCGAAGAATTCCTTGAGTGGCGCCCTGCGCAGACGGTAAAGCAGCAAGAGGATCATCACGCAGCCCGACCCATAGATCGGCAGCCAAGGTCCCTGCAAAATGCCGCGGTTGACGAATACACCGTCCGAAAGCAGATGTAGGTTGACTTCCCACAGCCAGCCGACAAACGAAAACAGAAAGAACATCAGCACAAGCGAAGAAACCGTATAATGCCGCATATAATGCAGCTTCTCAAAGTGGTTGCTCCGCCGATGGATCGGGTTCGGCGACAGGCGATCCGGATACGCGTGCCGGTTCATGATCTCCTCCATCGCTTCCTCTGCCAGCAGATGCCGCTCAGCCTCCCAGATTTTCGCCTCCTCCGCACGACTGTACATGACAACGCCGAAATTGCGCTCGATGAAGCCGCGCACGCCGCGCAGATGCATCGGAACCGCGCCCACGCCCTGCAGCACCATATCCGCATAGACCGACGAGAGCACGCCGCGCTCCGCTTTTTCAAATAAATACGTATCGTTCAAAAACGCACTGCCCGCAAGATTTTCCTCCTTCGCCAGCCGCCGAAGCCGCGCATAATACTCTGCAAGCGTCGCTGTCTTGTAGGCATTGACATAAAAGAAATCTGTCAGTCCTAAGGTCGCAATGCCAAGAAGCTTCCATGGCACGAAGGTCAACTCCAGCAGGAAACATTCCCACTTATGCCCCTCCATCATGCGGCGCGAAAGTGTGATACTGTCCCGCCAGCTGATCTCCGGATTTTCAGCCACGATAAACGGTACCATAAAGTAGGAGTAGCGTTTGACCGCCGCGCCGACGATCGTCAGCGACCACAGGATATACAGCACATACTGCATCAGCATATTCACGCAGGCATTCATCCATCGGCGCGACCGCAGGAAAAACAGCAGCCGCTGCAGCGTCACTTTTTCGTAGGTGCGGCATTCCAAAAACACCCGGCGACCCGCCGCGCGGTAAACATTCTTGACCAGAAACCAAAAACCGATGCCCACAGTCAGCACGAAAACGCTGACAATGAACAAAATCGCGCCCTGCGAAAATCCCAGCCGATAAAATCCCTTGACAAATTTAACGAAAAACAGCCCGCTCGTCAGGTCATTGACGAGATTCGCAAGCACCCCGTTCGTCCTGCCGAGCGCCGTTTCTCCGGAGTCCTCACTCTTTCGGATCGCCTCCTCCGTCAGCCGGTCCGCGTCCTGCGTGCCCTGCTCCAAATTGCCCGCGAGCACTTCCGTCACGACCTTCCAGACATTGTTCTGCTCGATACCAAATTCCGATTCCTCGAGCACCTCCCGTTCGACCTTGACATCTGTCGGCGTCTGCACCTTGAGGAAGTCCAGACTGCCCGTAAACTCGGTACCTAAAAGAATCGCCAACAGGCAGACCGAAAGCATGACCCCGTAATGCTGCTTCACCGACCACCTGGCCCGCTGTTTCAGCTGCTTGCGCTGCGCCCGCGGCATCCGCGCGGCGCCCGTCCTTTGTTTTTTATCCATGTGTGTATGTACCCCTTTGTCTCCATTTGATTTTGATGCGCAATTCCTGCTCCTGCCCGCAGTTGCTCTGAAGAAAATCTCCTCGCGCGCATTTCTTTTTATGTCCTCGTCTTCCGTCAGCCGTCAGTCTGTTGTCTCCTGCGCGTTCACACTGCCGCTGAAATGCACCGTGATCGGACAAATTTCTGCCTTCGTACCGACACGCATATTCGGTCCGAACAGTCCGACACCGGAGGTCACGATATTGTGCATATCGCCTTTTTTCAGATAACCGTAAAAATTTTCCCAAAACGGCCGTACCACTAAATTGCCCGGAAACATCTGTCCATCATGCGTATGTCCGCAAAGGTCAAGATCTACCCCTGCCGCCGCCAGCGCCGCAAGCTCGCGCGGCTGGTGGTCGAGTACAATGATTAGCTTAGACTTGTCCATATTCGCGGTGATCTCCCGCGGCGTTTCACGCTTCGTGATGCCGGCACCCGGACGGCGCGCGTCCGCGCGGCCATAAAGATAGAAGCTGTCCTCGATCAGCACACCCTCATCACGCAGCAAGCGGATACCTGCTGCCGTAAGGAATACGTCCATTTCCGGACTGCTGGCTTTTGGCGCGCTCTGACGGAATGTGAAACCTGCCAAAATCGGTTCTTCGATATCGTGGTTTCCGTAGCAGGCGTAAACACCGTATCGGGATTTGATGCCCCGCAGGATTTTTGCCATGCGCGCCGGCTCTTGTACCGCTTCCCATTCGTTATCAAAAATATCTCCGGCGATCACCACCAGATCCGCGTTTTCGGCATTGATCTTCTTAACCATCTTTTCCATCTGCCGCAGACCGATATTGTATCCCAGATGCAGGTCTGAAACCAGAACGATCTTAAGATCGGAGACGACGCCGCTTCCCATCCTTGTCTCCGCGGTCGAGCCTGCTTCGCGGTCTGCGGCAGACACCTTTCCTGCCATGCCGCGCGCATCCGCTTTGTCATCGTTCCCGCCGCGGCTCTCTCCGTCAGAGCTTGTCGCCGCGCCGCTTTCACCTTCTTGTGCCGCGGCGCTCGCCGGCAAGCTGCTTGGCCATACCTTGTTCACAGTCACCTCGTATGGTGTCACGCGGATAATCCCCGCATTGATAACGCCCAGCACCGAGACCGCCAGAATCGCCGCCGCGCAAAAGCGCCCGACTCTGCGATGCACTCGCGGCGCACAGAGTTTTTCACGATCGATATGCAAAACATAAAGCAAAAATAGCCGTGCGATATCCGCCAGCACGATCACAAAGATCATGTACAGCAGCACGCCCAGCCAGTAGTTGCCGATTTCCTTGAGAATACGCCGCGCCTCAGACTGCGGCAGCACAAAAGCAAACAAAGCGGACAGCGCAAAAAATGCGTAAATCGCGATTGACACTACGCGGCCGGCCCCATGCCGCAGCCCGCTGATGCCTACCGCCATCCACCCGATTGTACGTTTGTAAATATAGATATTAACCAATAGATAAATCGGTGCAAGTAAAAACGCGATCATTTCATGCCTCCCCATCCGGCAAACCAAACAAAATCAAAGAGTACGACACAGCGAAAACCCTCGTCCCCCGCTTTTATGCGTTGCGCCCCTTCCTATCTAGTGGTAAACTGACGCTGCGCCAATCATGCCGCCTCCGGTAAACATCAACGCCTCTTTTCGTGCCGAATCCTGCTTTCTGTTCCATTATAAATCCTGTTTCAAGGCGCGTAAATGCAAACCTTTTGGCATATAACAAGCCATGCTCCGGAAGGCAGCTTACGGCATTCCCCTTCATACGGGACAAAGCACCTTAACATGTCCTTTTTTACATGGTTTCTCCGCCTTTTTGAAAATCCATGGCAGCCTTGAAACGCCTTGTTTTCAAGCAATACAACAGCCCGGAATACTTTTCGTATCCCGGGCCGGGTTGTGGTGGAAGTGGAATGAGTCGTTTTTTAGACCTTGTTGAAATTTCAATAAAAATCGGCATTCTCACTATACCTCTTAAGGGGATATATCATATTTTCAAGGGGAAAGAGTCGTCTCTATGTGTCCCTTAAGGGGGTTAATAGATTCCTGTCATCTTGCTTTCAAAGAGCGACATTGCCTCACTGCTGTACTCATGGAAAACATCAGTATAGGTGTCGAGGGTGATCTTAATGCTAGTATGCCCGAGCCATGTTTTCAGTACGACCGGAGGAATGCCGGCCTCGATACAACGTGTCGCAAAGGTGTGTCGCAATGCATGCTGTCCGTCAAAATGGATGTTTGCTTTCTGGCAAAGTCTGCGATAAAAGCAGTTCACCTGACTGGTACTGATAAACGCATTTTTGTTATAATCATAAAACACTAGCCGCCATGGATTTCGCTTTTTCTGCTTCAGGGCCTCTTCCAAAACTGGCTTCAAAAATTTGTTGATTGGAATGTCACGTGTTCCCGCATAAGTCTTCGTACCATTCTTAATATAATCCTCGTATTCCGCACCTCTGGAAATCGTCCGTCTGACGTGGATCACCCCTTGCTCAAAATCAATGCAGTCATCGGTCAGCGCATTGATCTCACCCATTCGCATGCCACTATATAATTCGATTAAAAGCTGCAGCTTGTAACCATTACGTCCATCCGGTATTTTATGCTCTTTCAGAGCTTCCAAAAATTTTTCCTGTTCCGCTTTGGTCAATGCTCGAACCTTTTTAGGTCTTTGATTGGACCGTGGACAACGCAGATAAGACGATTTCATTAGGTTATTGGTAATAAGCTGCGATTCGCACGCAATTTCAAACGACTGTTTTAATGCCGAATAAAGCTTTTCGATGACGCTTCTTGAGTAGTTTGTGATACTCCTTAAAAATGCGTCTATCTGCGACTGTTTCAGTTCGATAATCGGGATTTGTCCAATAAAATGTCTTTCTATGATGCGCAGGGTCGCCATATTACGTGAGTATCCTTGCGGACCTATAAAATTCTTCTCTAAATCGGACTCATACTTTTGCTTCATGATCTGCGGTATCGTAATATCAAGGTCGATCCCGAAACGCCGCATTTCCTGCTTGTACAAAAATTCCTTTGCTTTGGCAATACATAGAGCTTGGCTTTCTCCACAAAATGATTTTCTGTGTGGTTTGTCAAATTCATCTCGATAAGTGATACGGTACTCGTACAATCCATTATCATATTTGCGAAAGGAGCCTGCGCCGCGCTTTGCTCGTTTTGTATTGTTCTTCTTTGCCATTCTAATTTAACCTCCTGCGTTAAATGATTTCCAGAAGACTTCACGCGATTTTTCATGCCGGATAGAAAAAAAGGTAATCAATGCGTGTGCCTCGACGATTTTCGTTCTTCCGTAATTAGAAGCAGGAAAGCTTGGGTCATTAAACAATTTTTGTATTGTGTTTTCGCTCCACCCTGTCAGCCTTTGCATATCTTCTATCGTATAGAACTTTACATCACTGGAAACATAATTTTTGATTGTTGGTTTTTCATTTGGAATTCCTATCATTTTCTTTACCTCCCGGGGTGTTTACAGATTACTGCTTTTTTACTCCTTCTGCAACGCTGCGATTTTTCGATTCGCACACTTGACTTTTTTAATTTGTGGGCAGCAAGCCGATACTGATTGCCGCCGCCCGATCCAGCTGTAATATCTTTTCCGACTGCAGATGCCCGATGTACCGTAGAAGCCGTGTTTTGTCAATCGTATAAATTGACTCTAACAATAACAGCGAAGGGCGGGATAGTCCCTGCGCCCTGCCAAGCGGCACATGGGTCGGCATCGGTTTCTTGCGCGCGCCTGTGACTGATGCCACGATAACCAAAGGACTGCGGAAGTTTCCGATGTTATTTTGAATCACTACGA
>ERZ857998.947-NODE-947-length-37056-cov-3.879814_pt1 | contig 37056 bp, 16 predicted proteins | sample MGYA00519954_ERZ857998 | MGnify/ENA primary metagenome ERZ857998 (study PRJEB31778, sample SAMEA3449424) | human gut metagenome | biome: human gut; feature: human-associated habitat; material: faeces | place: United Kingdom | collected 2010/2012 ...
GCGGAGTTCGCCGGCGTGGTCAAGGTGGAAGACACCGAGCGCGGCCGTCAGGTCATGCTGAAGCCGGACGACGAATCCGTCGAGCCGATCGTCTACCCGGTGACCCGTCGCGCTCCGATGCTGGTCAAGGACGGCGAGCATGTCGAAGCTGGAACCCAGCTGATCGAAGGCTCCGTCGATCCTAAGAAGATCCTGCGCATCCTCGGCCCTCGTGCCGCCCAAGTGAACATTGTGGAGGAAGTGCACACCGTGTACCGCTCCCAGGGCGTGGATATTCACGACAAGCACATCGAGGTCATCGTGCACCAGATGCTGCGTCGTATCACCGTGATCGACTCCGGCGACACCGACCTGCTTCCGGGTGAACTGGTGGATCAGGCCCGCTTCAAGGCCTCCAACATGAAGGCCGTGAAGGAAGGCGGCAAGCCTGCCGCCGGCCGTCCGGAGCTGATGGGCATCACCAAGGCTTCGCTGGCAACCGATTCCTGGCTGTCCGCAGCCTCCTTCCAGGAGACCACCCGCGTGCTTACCGAAGCCGCCTTGAGCCAGAAGGTCGATGACCTGAAGGGCCTCAAGGAGAACGTCATCATCGGTAAGCTCATTCCGGCCGGTACCGGTCTTGCCCGTTACCGTAACGCCGTGGTCGAGCCCGACAAGGCCATTCGCGACACCATCTACCCGAACTTCGGTTTGGGTGGCGACGAGTCCGATGCTGCCTTCGGCGACGCGGATCTGTCCGAAGTCGACTTCTCCAACATCGATTTCGGCGATCTGAAGCTAGGCGACGACTTCAATCCGGATGACTTCCTGGACGACAATGGCGGCCAGATGGATTTGGGCGACAACCTGTGATCCGAAAGGCGATGATGGAACGACGTAACGTCTGAAATCATCCGATAGACATAAAAATGGGGATTGGCTTCAAACAGCTGATCCCCATTTTTAATACGAAAAAACACTATTGTTGCGATCATTATGCCAACAGTCGGCATATTACGAAACTGCCTGTATTGCAGAGCGAATTCACTATCGCAAATCAAACGTCAAATTACAATGAGGGTATGAGCTTTCTTCCATATCCGCCGCCGCCTGAACCAGGCTGGTACGATGATGACGCCACCGTAATGCCTCCCTTCGCCGATTCTGCAATGCCGGGAACGGTGCAATCTCAGCCGATGGAGCAGGTTTCCATGTTGCTGGAACCAATCAATGACGAGTCGGTCAACGACGAACCGGCCAACGATGATGATATCGATTGGGATGGCACAGTGCTGTCTTCGGCCTTCACCATGAAGCAGCCGAAGCTGGAATACACGCTTTACAATGAGCAGACCGGTCAGGAAGTGATTATCGACATGGGCGTGCTGCTGGGACGCAAGTCGTCCGTTGAAGTGCCGGAAGGTGCTAAATACGTGAAATTGGAGGATCCGACGCGCACGATTTCACGCCATCATGCGGCGATCAGCTTCGATCAGGATGGCACGTTGTGGATTGAGGATTACGGATCGCTTAATGGCACGTACATTATTCAAGGCAATGAGGAGACCAAGGTCGAGCACAAGCCGATAAAGTTTGAGGCACCTTGCACGATTCGTATCGGAGATCAGTTCTTTACTCTCGAACAGCGCTGATTGAGATGTTGTGTTGCGTATCGCCAAGTATGCCGTCAAACCGCAAGGTTTGGAATGATTGAAATGACGGTGCGACAATGAACGATGTCGAGAGTCGAAGAGGGCTGTACACGTGAGGATGCGCGTACACCCCTCTTCGACTATTGCGATTCGCTGCCTACCGACTGGCGCTTGCTGACTGGCTATTTGCTACTTGCGCAGGCGGATGGCCGCGTTGACGGCGGAATCATTGAGACTGGCAAGCCAGTCAAGCAGATCCGGGTAGATATTCGGATTGCGTGCGAGGAAGGGGCGCAGCTCCGGAGCCTCGCTCGCGATTTGAGCCATCAGCATCTTGTCTTGCGTGGTCATGGCCAATTCCGCTGGATTGGTGTACGGGTCGACATATTCCGTTGAAACGTCGTTCGCCATATTCGATGCCGGCGCTTCCATGGACGATTCAGGCTGGTATTGGTCGGTTGCCGGCGGCTGGTATTGCATCTGATACTGCACTTCCGACGATTGCTGCGGCTGCTGATACTGCGCTTGCGTTTGGAATTGCTGTGCCGGTTCCGGAGCGGTTTCGGTATTCCTCTGCATAACGCCTTCCTGCGGAACCGGCCACCCCATCGCGACCAGCTGCTGGCGTGCGCGCTCATCGCCGAATTGGGCGACCCAACGTTTCAGACCCGGGTACGCACGTGGATTGGCAACCACATTCGCGCCGAATTCCGGATTTTCGTAAGCGATTTTCGCTAGAAACACGGGATCTGCGTTCGGATCCTGCACGGCTGCGGCCGCGGTATCGAAATCGACCATCATGATCTCCTTATCTCGTGTTCTGTAAGTATTGTATTGAATGCGCTGATAACAAAGTGGTCAATCTGATTATCAACGATTGCCATTGCGGGAACATGCGTGTTATTGAATGGTTCGCAACGTCTGCAATGTGCCTTCCTGCAAATCGCCGATATCCTCATGATCTCCGATTTTGCTGACATTCCAATCGATGTCAACCGTAGTATTTGTTACCGTATCGGCTGCGTTATTCGCTGAATCGTCGCGCAGGTCAAGCATGATCGACGTGACATTGTCATTGCCGCCGGCATCGAGCGCGGACTGCACTAGCATTTCCGCGGCGATTTGCGGATTGTCGTACGCTGCCACCGTGTTTGCCTCGAAAATGGAAAACGTCGGCAAGTGAAAGTTTGGCGCGCCATCTGCGTAATGTCGGCAATGACTTGAGTATGTACTTGCGTTCCTGCGCAATATCATGCCAATACTGCTGCACATGCTCCTCGTTGATGGTATTACCGGAGAAGGCCGCGTAATCGGCTTGTGTGCCCAAGGCAAGCAACGTTTCACAGGAAATATCCATCTGGCTTGCGATGGAGACCGCTTGTTCGCTGCGCGTGCCTTGAATGTCGAGTCCGCTTTGCCGAGCGAGCGCCGCCACGGATTGCCATCCTGCCGCCACTCGCTGTTGCGCGCTGCCGTGTTTTCTTGACCGTGCCAGTGCGATCGCTTTGATGGCGAGCAGGAGGCCGCATACGATGAGCAGCGTCCACAGGGGGCTTCCGTAGACGGCTACTTTTCTTGCGATTCTGCCGAAATGCTGCCAGAAGAGGTTGATTGACGTTTCATCAGCCATGCTTCCGCCGATTGAGGATTTGCCTTTGGCTTGGGTGTCGTCGCGTAGCGGGTCGGTGAGGGGTACTGGGGGTTGACGCACCAGGGTTTGCGGGTTCGGTGGGGTGAGGTTCTGGTTTTCGTCGGGGACTTTGGTTTCCTTTGGCGTCGGGTAGAACGCCACCCAGCCGTAGCCGTCCAGTTTGATTTCCACCCATGCGGTCACGTCGTTGCCGGTGAATTCGATGACGGTGTTTTTCCCTTGTTTTTCGGTGCGGTTTTTGCTGATTTCGCCTTCATCGTCTTTTGGTATGAATCCAAGCACCACTCGGCTTGGAAGTCCCAGGCTGCGTGCCATGAGTGCTATTGCGGAGGCGTATTGTTCGCTGTCTCCGACCATGGCCGTTCCGGCGAGCAGCTGGTCGATACGGTAGTTGCCGTGGCCGGCGGTAGACGGGTAATCGCCGCTCAAGCCGTGCGAGAACCAGCCTGATTCCTTGAGTTTTTCGGCGATGGCCTGGGCTGCTTCGCCTCCTTTGGATTGGCCGCCGGCTATGGCTGTGGCGAGTTTGTCCACACAGTCGGGCACATCTTCGGCTTTAGGCTGGCTGATGGAGGCTGCGTTGGCTTTGGTGATTTGCTTGTCGGTGGGAACTGCTGGCATGATGCCGGTTTCCGTGTAGGTGAGGCCTTCGGAGGTGCGTGAGGGGTAGATGGCCGACATGGTGTCGCTGTTGTAATAGAACGAGTCGACGTTTTCACTGTTGTCGAAGGTCACGCTGGATGCGGCTCCGGCAATGGGTAGCCAGTAGTCGCTCAGGTCTTTGTTCACGGTGAATGTTGCGGTGAATTTCTTGCCTTCGGCGTTGTTGGTGATGGAGGTGCCGACGCGATGGTAATTGGAGGAGTCCGACGACATGGTGGAATCGGACAGGTTCCATACGTTGCCGTCGAAACGGTCCATGACCGCTAGTCGCACGCTCGATCCTGCGGGCAGGTTTTCGACGGTGAGGAGCACGTCGTCCTTGCTGTTTTTGATGTACGAACGCATGCCGCTCAACGGGCTTGTGTAATCGTGCGGGCTGAGCGGCGGATCGTAATGGTCGCGCAGAATGGTGCGGTCCTGACCGACGGCAAGGCATCCTCCAATCGCCAATGCGATGCAAACAACCACGATTGTCACGGAACTGATCCAACGTCCCAATTCCAGTAATTTCCAACGTGCGCTGATCCAAATCACGAGCACAAGCGCCATCGCGGTGCCGACGAATATGCGGTAATAGCCGGAAGATGAGCCGAGCAATGCACAGATTGCAAGATTGGCGATGACGGGAATGATGGCGATCATGGTGAATCGGCCATCTTCCGTCACTGCGAAAATGCCGGTGAGCAGCGCGGACCACAGGCAGATGGTCCATACGGCAAGCAGGCAGCCGTCCGCGGTACCGGTTGGAGGCTCGACCGACAGAATGAATTTGAAGGAGCCAAGCATCTGCACCCAACCTTGCGTAAGCGTGCGCAGGGTTGGAACGAAGTGTGCGATGGTGGTGTCGTTGAGGAACAGAACCGGGCCGACAACCAGTTGCGCGACGGCCATGAACAGCATTTGCCACCAGAGGCGGAGCATGGGAACCGTGCCTGCGAGCGCCACGAGGGATCCGATGATGGTGGCTGGAATGGCGGCGAGGGCCCAGGATGCGACTGATCCGTAGACGTCGATGAGGTTGCTGGCTGCGGCGAGGGTGAATAGGGCTGCTACGAGAAGGCTTGCGTATTGTGAGGCGCGTGGTCGGCGTAGGCAGGGGAGGGCTTGCGATTTGCTGTCTCGTGACATCCAGATGACGGAGTGTGTGGAGTCGGCCCATGAACCTGTTCCGGTGCCTGTTCCCGTGAAGGTGTTGCCGAATCCGGTGGTGTGTCCGGTGCCGGTCTCGTCGGTATTGGCGTTGTGTTTGCTGAATCCTGTGGTGCTCATGCCAGTACCCCCATGATTATTGGGAGGTCGTCTAGGCTTCCTACGGTCGCCAGGGTGAAGTCGGAGTACCGTTTGATGGCACGTGGTTGCCCGATGGCGGTTTGCAGTACCACGCAGGTTGCGAATCGGGGGAGTGCGAGCGCCATGTGTTTGATCTCGTCGATGCTTTTGAGTCTGCCGACGGTGATGTAGTAGAACGATGAGTCGGGGGTGTGGGCGAGGGTGGTTTGCGCGAGGTTCGGATCGTCGTTGATGTCGGGGGTGATGGCGCTGCAGCCGTCGAGGAATTCCGTGGAGTTGCGTGGCACGGCGTGTTCGTTTCCTGCATGTGCGGTTACCGGGCGGTTTTGGAGCAGGCATTGCACGCCGATGGATGCGTGGACGGATACCGCCAGTTCGAATTCGTCGGAGCTGAGGTAGTCGTCTGGGTTCACGCTGATGGTCAATGCGGTGTCGGTGCGTCGGGTCGCTTCGTATTGGCGGATCATCAGCGTTCCTGTTTTTGCGGAGCTGAGCCAGTGCACGTTGCGCACGTCGTCGCCCGGCTCGTATTCGCGCAGTCCGTAGAAGTCGAGGTCGTCGTCGACGATTTCGCCGCTGGGCTGACCTTCGAGGTCTCGCGGAATTCCGGCGTTGAGTGTGTTCAGCATGACGGTTTGAGGGTGGATGAACACGTTGATTTGGTCGACGAGTTTCTTTTCGTGCCGTACGAGTCCGAATGGGTCGCCTTTGCGTATGGAAAGCGGTCCGATCGGCAGCACTGCGCGGGAGACGGCGGTGAATTCCACGGTTGTTTGACGTGATTGGCCGGCGGCGAGTATGGGGATGGAGAATCGTTCGTGGTTGTCGCCGATAGGCAGGTCGCCTCGCGCGGATGTGGTTGGCGTGCGTCCTGGATTGTCGATGCGTATGTCGACTTTTACGGTGTCTGACACGGTGACTCGTCTGCTGGACACGTCTATGGTGGCGGTGAATGACGTGTTGCCGAGTGACAGCAGGATGGCAGCGACCATCATGCAGGCGAACACGATCGCCATGGCCAACAGTTCATGCCATCCGAGAATCGTGAACGTTATGAGTGAGGCGATGGTGAGTCCGGTCACGGCCCATCCGAGCGGTGACATATATGAGGTGACCAGTCGTTTGATGCGATGCTTGATGCGTCGCAGGGATCGTTGCATGGTTCTCCTGCGTTGCATGGTTTTGGATTGTCGCATACTTGACCTTTCGGGTGTTTACGAACGTTTCGTGCGATTGCGTGCTTCTGTCTTGCTGCGCGTGCAGTGCAGCTGCGTTGGGTATGCGCTTCAGGCGGTGACGCCTACGGTCGGTGCGGGTACGTTTCCGAGGATCTGTTCGATCATCAGTTCGGGGGTGGATCCGGCGAACGTGGCCTCCGCGGTGAGCGTGATGCGGTGCGCGAGCACAGCGACAGCCAGCTGCTTCACATCGTCAGGCACCACATATCCGCGATTGTTGGACGCCGCCCACACGCGGGCGCATCGGGTCAGCGCGAGTGCGCCTCGCATGGACGATCCGACCTGGATGCGTTCGTTGTGGCGCGTCGCTTCCACCAAGCGCACGATGTATTCGAGGATCGCGTCGTCAAGATGTACGGTTTCGCTGATGGCGCGCATGCGCAGCACGTCGTTGCCGTTGAGCACCGCATGCACAGTGGATGCACGGTCGGTGACGTTGACCTGTTTGAGAATGCTCACGCTCACGTCGTGGCTCGGATAGCCGATGGTTGTTTTGATGAGGAAACGATCCATCTGCGCTTCCGGCAGTTTGTAGGTGCCGAGCTGTTCTATGGGGTTCTGGGTGGCGATGACCATGAACGGCTGCGGTACCGCGTGGGTTTCGCCATCGACGGTGACTTTCTGCTCTTCCATGACTTCGAGCAGTGCGGACTGTGTTTTCGGCGAGGCTCGGTTGATTTCGTCGGCAAGCACGACGGAAGCGAAAATCGGGCCTTCACGGTATTCGAATTCGCTGTTCTTCTGGTCGTAGTAGGTTACGCCGACCACGTCGGAAGGCAGCAGATCCGGAGTGAACTGGATGCGCTTGAACGACATGTCGATGGAGTTGGCGAGGCCTCGGGCCAGCTGTGTCTTGCCTGTTCCGGGGTTGTCTTCAAGCAGAATGTGGCCGCCAACGATCATGGCGGTGGCACATTGGCGGATCGGCTTTTCCTTGCCGACCACAACCTGGGAGACGCTGTCGACCAGTTTGGTGAACTGGTTGTGGAATTCGGTGATGTCGGCTTGTGGAGCGGACATCATGGACGAGGTTGCGGCTGGATGTGCGGGCTTGACTGGCGATGCCGCTGCCGGAATTGGCTGCGATTGCGGTAACGGTTGTCGCATCTGCACAGGCTGTGCCGGTTGCGCCTTCAAGGGTTGCGTTGTTGGAAGCGTAGGCATTGCAGGCCTGTAGGGCATTGCATTGTATGCGCTGAGCATGGTGCCTTCATCGTCGGCATCGAACGTGTCGGTGGCGTAATGGTTCGCATTATGCGCGCTGAGTACCGTGCCGTCATCGTCGCCGCTTTGCTCCTGCGGATGCGTTGGCAGGCTTGGAGCTTGGAATGCGGGGCACGCCTGCGGATTGCCGGGCTGTTGCGGCTTGTTCGTATAGTGCCGGATAGAACCCAGCTGGGTGGCGTCGTCGTTGTCGTTGCTCATGGGTGCTCCTTGTTTGCTTCTGTTGGTCGTATTGATGATTGGCTGTCGATATTGGATTGTTCGTCGAGATTGCCGTACCGGCTAGCGATTGGCGTAATAGGCCAAGCCTCTCACCCACGGCTTGCTTTTTCCATCGATGGTGGAAAGAGCTACGGATGAAGCCGTAGGGGTGTTACTTTGCTTTGATTCCGACTGGTCTGGATTGGGGCCAGTCTCAGGATCGGTGGTCGGCTCGCTATAGCGGTCGGAGTCTTTGATCGTTGATCCGTCTACCTCGTTGTTGAGTGCCGGGTCTGGACCGGTGACTTTGAACTTCCATGTATAGTCGACCCCCGTTGGCAGCTTTTCGGCGTTCAACTGACTGGTACCTTGGGTCCAAGGGATTTCGTATGTTTTGCCACCTCCGGTGAATACGAAGGAGTAGCTGCCAATTTGATTCCACGTTTTCACCGATCCGCCGGCGACCTTGATGAGATTCGTGGCATTGGCATCCCAGGCAAGGGTCGGCATGGTAGTGATTTCCGCCCTGGTTTTGTTGCCGACGGTATTGCTGTTGGCAGTTTCAGGGGTGCTGATATGTGACGTATCAATGAAGTATTGCTGGACATTTACCGTATCGCAGGTACTCCAATTACCGGAAAGCGGCCACTCTGCCCTGTTCTCGTGAACATCATCATTGTAATAATCCTTGGCCTTTACAACAAAGCCCGTGACGCGTCCTTTTTTGGACCAGGTTGCCACACATATATTGTTGTTGAGTTCCAGCTTCACATTGGTTGGGGGATCGACTGCCGTGAAGGGCGAAACGGACGTTTCGCTGCTCAATGAGCCACTGTGTTCCGTGACCACGGTAATCGTCGGCTTAATCTCTTTGTAATACCACTCGTTCTTGATGTCGAATTCGACGGAATAGTTCGTGGCATTGGTCTCCACGGATTTGTCTTCATTTCTGATACTTACCGTAATCGACTGGTATTTCGAGTTGCGGGCGTCATTGATTCGCCCGCTCACCACAATCTTGTCGCTATTCTGCACTGCTGAGATGGTCGGTCTGTCGGGCGTGCCCCAAGGCGAAACGGCATTGGACGCGACGGAGGGCTGACTCCAGTTCATCTTGTTATGCGCCTTGACCGTGGCGGTATAGGATGCGCCATTGGTAATCGCATTGTCGTTGAATTTGAACGTGAAGCTTGTACCTTCAACCTTTTGCGTCGGATTCGCCATATTGGACCCATTTAATGTCACCTCATAGCCGTCGACGGCAGAGAAATTGCCTTCCGGAGCCTTCCATGTGACAACAACGGTGTTCTTGCCGGCTTCGGCCTTCACGTCGGTCGGTGCGTCCGGAAGCTTGTCAGGCGTGCCTTCCACACCGTTCGACTCCTTCGACCAGCCGATCTCATTCTTGGCTTGCACCTTGAACGAGTACGTCTTGCCGTTCTTCAAACCGGTAATCTGGCAGGAGGTCACGGAACCGCACGATTTCTCGCCGGAACCGTTGCCGCTCCACGTCACCTTGTATTCGCTGATCGGGCTGCCGTTCGAAGAGCCGGCCGTCCAACTCAAATTTACCGCGCCATCCTGCGGGTCTCCCGCGATGGGGGAGAGTAGAGGCGCATCCGGCTTGTCCATTACCGAAATGCTGATGGTGCCTGTCACCTCACGTTCCTTCGTATTGGTGGCATCACGCACGTTGACGATCACCTTGTTGGTGCTCGCGCCGATGTCGGAAGCTGCGCTGATCGATACCACACCGTTGGCCGGACAGTCCACGGTCAGCTTCGACGCGCCGTCGGATGTGCATCCGGTCACGGTCAACGTGGAATCGGGGAACGGATTGTACGCGTCGGCAAGCAGGTTCACTTCCTCGCTGCTTCCCGCCTTGACCTTCAGGGTTTTCGCGTTGATGCGCGCCAAAGGCCTGTTGGATGCCGTCACACGAACCGTGACGCCTGCGCTCACCGTGCCCTTCGAATATTGGATCGAAATGGGCACGCTCACCGTAGTTCCCGGCGACGTGGTCTTGTCGGCGGACACGGTCAGCTTGCCGTTCGAACTCACATTGGCGCTCACCTGGTCGGAATCAGCGCCACCCGAATACGTGTACCGCTTTTCATCGTCGTACAGGTCGGACGCCGAATGGGTCAACGCGGTCAGATCAATGGTGGTGGCGCTTTCGCCGGCGACCACGTCGATGGTGGACGAAGAGAATGTCGGCGCGGGCACGTCGCGCCCGATTACGGTGATCGGCAACGTCAGCACCGCCGAATTGATGATTTTCACCTTGTCGTTCTTGTCGCGCTTGCCATCCACCGCGGTGAAGGTAATGGACGCGGGGCCGGAGTAATCCTTCGGCGCGGTGAACTTCAACATCTGGTCGTTCACATACAGGTCGCCGTCCGCAGCCTTCGTGGCGCTCACTGAATCGGCGCCGTCCACATACGCGGTCTTGCCTGCGCCCACACGCACGTAATCGGCGATATTGATGGTGATCGTCTCGCGTGCGTTCACCTTCAAAGCCGGCGCTTTCGGTCGAAGGATCGGCGGAAACACGCCGTATGCGGGCACTTGGATGAACGCCGTGGATGTGATGTCATACGTCGTGTTGGTCACGGTGTATGGCACGGCTCGCGCCTCGTCCGTCAATTCCACGGTAATGGTCGTGGACTTGTCTCCGCCCCTGACATGCGCATGGTCGGTGGCCGAATCATCAACGGCCACGTGCAGTTCGTCGGCGCTGCCGGAAGGGTTCGCGATCCATTGCGAAACGTCCACGTCGACCGATTTCTTGTCGATCGTCGCCGAAGAAGGCACACGATAGTCGTATGCGGTCGGCGGTTCGATGGTGGCGTTGCCATCGACGTTCACCGTCAATGTTGCTGTGTCAGACAATCCGGCTTTGTCTTTGACCGTATACGCCACGTAATAGGTGCCCACCTGCTGCGGTGTGGTGAAGGCGAGCATATTATCCGCTACGGTCACATTGCTGATGTCTTGCGATTCGACGTCTTCACTGACGGTCAGGTCGGTGCTGTCTCCGGAAATGTCGTTTTGCGCCACGGGTACGGTTGCCGCGGTGTTGGGACGCAATGTGATTTCGTCGTCGCGTGCGTACACGCCCGAGTCGGTGCCGGATTTGAACACGCCCACGCGGATCTGCGCTTGGGATCGTTGGCCGGTCCAGTCTTCGACGGCGTATGAGAAGGTGTCGGTTCCTACGGAGTCGGCATATGCTTCGTATACCAGGTAGGTGGCTCCGACTTCGCTGATGCGTCCGAGCGTCGGAGCCTTGTTGCCAAGACCAAGCAGCTGCACGTCGTCGCCATCGGAGTCGATGCCGGTCAAGGTGATCGGGATTTGGACTTTCTGTCCTGCTGCAACCTGTGCCTCAACGTCGGATGGTGTTGGCGCCGCCTTGTTTTCGGCGTCTTTTTGATGCACGTTGATGGTGATTGTGGCGGATGCCGCGTTGCCGAGATTGTCTTTGACCGTGTACGTTACGGGGAAGGATCCGGTTTGGTCGGATGCTTGGTATCGTACGGTGTTGCCTGATACGAATACGAGTCCTTTGAACGTGTTCTTGTCGTATTGCAGGTCGTTTTGCAGGCTTACCGTGGTGCCGTCGGCGTAGGCAACGTGGTCGAGCACGTTGATGGAGACAATGCCGTCGGTGCGTACCTGCGTGGTGATGTTGTCGGCTTTCGGCACGGAGTTGGAGGTGGCCAATGCCGGCGGCTGCAGTACGATCACGCCGGTCGACGTGCCTGTCGCGTTGGCTACGCCGTATTTGATTTGCACGGGTTCGGTCGGTACCTGCCGTGCGGTGATGTAGACGCGCTTGTTGCTCACGACGCCGGTTTTGATGCCGCTTGCCGCGTCGGCGGTCACGTTGGTCACGGACAATACGCCGCCCATCGGGTCGACGTCGTTGGCCAGAGGCTCCACGATCGCGGTGTTGTCGGCGCCGAGCAGCGCCACGTCGTTGGCGGCGATGGGCTTGGCGGAGTCTCCGGCCACGGTCTGCACTTCGATGCGAGTCAGGCCGGTCGCGGGAATGGATCCTTGCGTGATGGTGTAGGGCACATAGTAGGTGCCGGGGTTGGGTGCGCTGAATGTGAACGACATGTCGGTGGCATTCATGGTGGTGGATGCGCCGGATGGGGTTTCCACGGCGGTCAGCTGCGCGGGCTCGGCCGAGGTGCTGTGCACGTATTGTTTGAGCGAAACGGTGGTGCGCGTGTCTGGCGTGGTCTGCTTGACTACCGGATCGATTACCGCGGCCAACGTGTTGGCTGGTTTCACTGAGAAATACACCATGCCGGTGCCGGTCTGCTGGCCGTCGGAAACGGTTACTTCGATGCCGGCGCGTCCGGAAGGCATGGATCCCGCGTTGAATACGAGCTGCCCATCGGCTCGCGTGGAGACGGTCACCTGGTCGGTGTTCTGCGGGGTTGCGGATACGAGCGTGAGCGGATCGCCGTCGGGGTCGGAGAAGCTGCCCAATGCGTTAGTGGTGTAGGTGGCTCCTTGCTCCACGTCGATTTCCGGTGGCGTATCGGTTTGCTGGGGCGCGTTGTCGTCGCCTCCGACCAAGGTGAGGTTCACTTTGGCGTTGGATGTCTGCCCGCGCCCGTCGGAAATCTCATAGCTGAACGATGCCGATCCTTCGGCTGCCGCGGATGCGTCGAGCTGCAGATATCGTCCGTCGTATACGGGCGAGACGCTGATGTTGGCCCCGTCCGGGGCACTTACCAAGGTGATGCGCAGCACGGAACAGTCGGTCTGCTCGTCGTTGCGAAGCACGTCGAGGATCTGCTGCGATCCTGTTCTCGCGCCGAACGAATCGTCTTCCGCTTTGATCTGCCCGGATTGCGACGAGCAGGTTTTGCTGAAATTATGCTGGTTGTTGGCACTGTCGTTGTTCTGTTCCTGTTGCTTCGACTGTTTGGTTTCCACCTTATTCCATTGGATTTTGATGACTTTGGTGGATTCCTGCGGATTCCAGACGTTGCCGTTGACCACGTCATTGAGTATGACCAGACGATGGTTGGTGCGAAATATCAGTTCCGAAGTGGCGTTGATGTTGGTCAGGGTGTCGAATGCCATGTCCGAACCGTCGGCGGAGCATACTTTGGCGTAATTGTTGGCTTTCTGCGCCCACGCGGCGAATACGCATCCGCCTGTGGATACCGGCTGGGCGGGCTCGCCTTTGCCGGGATTTGGTGTTTCAGAGGTTTTCTTGGTGCTGAGGTTCACCGTTGCGAGCCCGCGTGGTGTCGCCACGGCCACCCATCCGTTTTGTTTGCCGTCCGTGGAAGGGGCCTGCAAGGTCATGCTGCCCTGCAGATTGATGGCTGCGCTTCCCTGCGGCCAATACACGGTGCCTTTCGCCGCCACGACCGGGGTTTCGCCGATGACGGTGAACGATTCGGCATGCGGCGCGCCTCCTATCGTGCCAACTTGCTCGCACGCGCCTTGCGACTTGTCGATGCTCATCACCGCGCCATCGGAAGCACGATATCCGTACACGGTTCCGTTATGCGTCACCGTGATTCTTCCACCGGATCCCAGTTTCATTTTCGGCTTGTCGGTGGTTGGATTGACGGATTGCACATCGGAAGCGGATCCCACCCACACATTGCCGGTTTTGACGTTGATGAACGCTGCGGTATCGCCTCCGACAATGGTTTCGATATCCGTTTTGATGGCGGTGTTGCCGGTTTCGCTGATTGTGGAAGCTGCGATGTTGCTGGCTTTCGTACCTTCGGAAATCACGGTGCTGCCATTATGTTGGGCCACGTCGAAACGGGAGGCTGCGGACGAGACTCCAGCGTCCACATCCTTGTTTTTCGCATTGAATCGTGCGGCCTTGCGGTCCTTCAGCGAAGTGATCCACACGGTGCCGTCGTCAAGTTGTACATGCTGTTGTGTCACCGAACTGACGATGAACGCGCCTGCGATGATGCCCAGCAGCAGAAACAGCATGACGATCGGCGTGATCCACCGTCTGCTTCTCGACGGCAACAGCAGTTTGCGCATCATCGGTCCGAAGCGCAATTGTCGTTCGTGCGATTGTGCCGACTGATTGGCTGCGTTCTTGCGTTTGCCCATTTTCGGTTCTTCCTTGAGCGTTTCGATGGGCGTTGTGTTCGTTCCGGACATCGCCTGCGATTGAATAATGCCATTGGCCAACCCTGTTATGAAGTGCTGTGATGCTTATGGTTTGGCTGCGCACGCGATCGCAGGATTCTGCGACATCTGACGGTCGGCTCGGATGAGGCTCACCTGAATGCAGGTCTGCGAGCTGTCGGCGGGTTCGATGCTGATATGCGTGTCGGTGGTGGTGGTTCCCTGGGTATTCGGATTAACACCGGCATCGCCGACCATCGACCATGCGTATGAATCCCCGTTCTGCGGGTCGGGATTCGCCCAAGTGAACTGCACACTGCCGCCATCGGCGGAATATGACCCGGTCAGATTCTCGACACTGGGCACACTGCCGGTGGTGATGGCCGAATCAGGCGAATCGTTCTCCTGATCATACGTTTCCGGATTCTTGATCTGCACGCTGCTGTTGTCTGAGACGGAATCCATATTCGGCATGATCACATACGCGAACGCCAGCTCGACGGCTGCAATCGCGGCGACCACCGAAACAACGATCACAAGAGACTTGGCCCAAATGCTACGCTGCTTTGGGGCAGTTGGCGAAACCTGAATGTTCGCCTGCGACTGTGCATACAGGTTCTGTGGGAACGGCGGTTCCCCCTCAACCGTGGTCGGCGTGGCATGTCCATACAATTCCTGCTGCACACGCTGCATGTCGCGCGCGAAATCATATGCGGAATAATATCGGTCCTCCGGCGTTTCATTCAACGCCTTGCGCAGGATCCGCTCCACTTGTGGAGGAACATCCGGACTGTTGAGCTTGGGTGGCGGATTGGTGAGAATGATGTTCCTCAGTAGAGTGCCGCGTTCTTTGCCTCGGGTTGCGCCAAGAGCTTCGGAATAGCCGTATTCGTACGGCGACTGGCCCGTCAGCATGGCAAACAGCGTCGCCCCCAGAGAATAAATGTCGGAGGATTCGTTGCCTCCGCCGTTCTTCGCAAGCACTTCCGGCGGAGCCCACGCGATGGTGTAGCCGATGCCGGGGCGTCCGTAAATCGTTCTCGCGATGCCGAAATCGGAAAGCATGGGCATGCCGTGCGTGTTGATGAGAATATTGCTGGGCTTGATGTCGCGGTGGATGATGCCTTCGCGATGCGCAGTGGAAAGGGCGCTTGCCAGATTGATGCCGACGGTGAGCATCTGGTCTGCGTTGAGACGGTTGGATTCCAGGAAGGTCTTGTAATTGCCTCCCGGAGCGTATTCGAACACGGTGTAGCCGTTGCCTGTGGCGGTGACGCCGCTTTCGTACACCGAAAGAATGTAAGGGTGTGATGAGATTTTGCCCATGAAGTTCGCTTCGGAACGGAATCTTGCCGCCGCGCGCGGGTCGAGCATTCCCTTGCTGACTTTGATGGCCACCTGACGGCTGGGGGAAAGCTGCTGATACAAGTACACGTTCGCTTCGGAACCGGACCCCAACTTCTGGGCGAATGTGTACCCAGGGATTTGAGGGGGAATGCTATCCATGGCTTCCATATGCTCTCTTTCCTCGTAATGCGTATGCTTTTCACTGCCTTCTCTGAAGGCCATGCTATCCGAAGACCAACCCGGAAACCTACCAGTAAGGGGTCGAATATCCGCATACGAAGACGGGCATCCGAGGTGTTCCCATGTCCCGCCCTTTCGCGGCCACCGAGCCTTCCAGCATGAGTTTCCTCCATTGCCGGATTTGTCAGGTAAAGGAGGATGAGACTAGTAGTGTTGGGAGGCATGATGGATTTGGAAGATCTTGCTCACGTCACGTTGGTTGCGGGAGCGCCGCGCAGCGGAAAAACCGAGTTTGCGTTGGACATGCTGATCGCCGCGATGAAGCGGTATGGTGATGCGAATGCCGTGATGACGGTGTCCGGCAGACAGATCGCCGACATGTTGGGCGATCGCGCGATCCGTGAATTGTCGGCGGTTTCGCAGGCTCGACCGGTCACCACATTGTCGGCCGTCGCATTCCGCCTGCTGACGGCCGCAAGATCCGCACAGGGCAAACCGTTGCCGAAACTGTTGAACGGCGCCGAACAGGATGTGATCATCCGCAAGGTGCTTGCATCGCATGTGGAACATAGGCAGCATGGCGACGAGTGCGCCACCTGCGATCTGCTGCGCGTCTATTTCGCTGTTTCCGAATGGTCCGGACTGGTGGCCGACGATTCCACCGACGCATTCGCCAACCAATTGCGAGACATGCTTGCACGCATGAACGAGATCGGTGCGAAACCGGAGCTTGAAAACATGCTCATCGCCCGCGCGGCCAGCAGGAATGGCGAGCTTGACGCACGTCGCGAACGCCTGCGCACCCAATGGCGTCTCGCCTTCGCGCTGCGTGAGGAATACAATGCGGCGATTCGTGCAGCCTATTCCGGCGAATACCGTCTTGATGCGTCGCAACTGATGATCGACGCCACCGAGGCCGTGTCTGACATATGGGATGCCGATATTCCAAACATGCTGATCGTCGACGATTTCCAGGATGCGACGTTGGCTGGCTTCGCCCTGCTTGAGGCCTTGCATAATCGCGGGACGCGCCTGCTGTTGGTGGGCAATCCCGACGAAGCAGTGCAGACGTTCCGCGGATCGTATCCGGAATATCTGTTCAACGAGGCGCAGTCGCGCATGGGAGCGCGATTGGAGCGCATCGAAAACCTGTATGCCGCATGCGAAAATGATGGCGCGCAAACCATTCGAAACGCGTCGAACAGGCAAAACGTGCATGACGACTATCGCACGCTTGTCGCGACCCGCGTAAGCCTGTCGATCGCAAGCACGGAACCGACTGACGTGCCCCTGCCGGAGCGCCCAGGCAAAATGCGGAACATACCGGGGGCGATGCCTATCGAAGCATTGCCGTCCGGCAATACGGATGCTTGTGTCATGCCTGCCGACGGCAGTGTGGAAACGGCCCTGTACCGTTCCTCTTCCGAAGAGCTCGATGATGTGGTGTGGAAGATCAAAACCGAGCATTTGCAACGTTCCCGCGAATGGAACGACATGGCTGTGATCACGCATGACAATGCCACCGTACGCGCGTTCGGCGAACGGCTGCGTGCCGACGGCGTTCCCGTGCGCTATTCGAGCGTGACACGACCGTTGAAGGACGAACCGTTCGTGCAAGGCCTGTTTGCGCTGATTGAATTGGCGGAATTGAAAAGGCAGACAATCGCGGCTTCGGGCATGGACCCGCAGGCGGCCGGATCCTATATTCGTTCACGTGTGGCGTCGATCATGGCATCCCCGCTGATTACGGTCGGCGGCGACAGACGGCATGAAGGGCGCCCGGCCCGTCTCGCGTCCGTGGAATCCGCGATGCATGCGTTGGCTTCGCTCGCTGAGATTGTGGGCGATGATGAGATTCGCACGCAGGATTCTGCGAACATGGCGAAGACGGACGTCGAACAGCAGTCGTCGCTGCTGCGTTTGATGGCGGATTGGCATGAATACATGGCGAAATGCCATGCGATTTCCGACGAAGGTCAACATGATGGTGGGCATGATGGAGACCAGAATGATCCCGTGTTCGATATGGACGCTCTATACGTGCTTCTTTTGGAAGGAAATACCGATCGTGTGATCGACACGATCGCCTCCGTGACGGGCTCGGATCCACAGGTCAAGGCTTTCGCATCATTGTGGAAAGTGCTTGACAAAACGTGCGAGGCGGAACACAAGCTGGTTTTGCGTGAACCGCAATACGTGTTGGATTGCGCATGGCGTGCCTGCGGAAAAGCGGAAATCTGGCAGCGCGTAGCCTTGGAGCATTCGGCGGCCGGCCGTGCAGCGAACGACCGACTTGATGCGGCGATGCGCTTGTTCAACTACGCTTCCGGCGGCGAATCAAGCGGCGAGTTCGCCGCACGCACCATTGAAGCGTTCATGGAACAGGTGCGCTCGCTGACTATCGAGGCGGATTCGTTGGCTCACACCGCGCCCATCGACCAGGCAGTGACACTGACCACGCCCGCAGGCGCGGCGGGAAGGCATTGGAACCTGGTGTTTCTGCCGTCCTTGCAGCAAGGGCAATGGCCGAATCTTACGCCACGCAACACATTGTTCGGCGGTGAGGAACTCGCCGATGTGATGTTGCATGGCGAACTGTCCGATACCGTCACCACTTCGGCGGGCAAGCGGGATGCGCAATTGGCTGCCGTGCTCGCATCCGAGCAGAAAAGCTTCCTGGTGGCGTTGACCCGTGCCGATGAGTGCGCGGTGATGAGCGCCGTGCTGAACGACGACCACGTGCCATCTGATTTTCTGTATGGGTATGTGCCGGAATGGTTTGACCGCGATAGAGACGCCGATATGGAACAGCGCGAATATGCGGCAATCGGCAGTCAGGGCGATTATGCGGGACTTGAATCCGATCCCCGTGGCTTGATCGCGGCCGCGCGAAGCGTGCTTGCGATGGAACCGTCGAACAGCCCGAAGGCCCGTGACGCCGCTGAAACATTGGCATTGCTGGCCTCTCGAGGCATTAGGGCGGCTGATCCCGATTGTTGGCCGTTCGTGGAGGAGCCTGTTTCACTCGCTGAACGGGAAACGATTCAAGATGGCAAGACACGGCAATCCGACGTGGTGACCCTGTCTCCGTCCGCGGTGGACAATCTGTGGGCGTGCCCGGTGTGCTGGATGCTTGAAAACCGTTTCTCCGGCCCGCGCATGGGCAGCGTCGCCACGAATTTCGGCTCGCTGATCCACACGGTGGCGCAGAAGGCCACCGAAGCCGGACTTGACATGCCGGAACAGCACACCGCCATCAGCGATATGGACAACATCGACGCGATCACCGAGCAAATGTATGCCGAATATGAGCGTCTACGCGGCGATCTGAACGGCATCACCGATCCCGCGCAACGATATCAGGCATTGAAAAAAGATGAACAGGCGAAGGATGCGTTGCGTAACATCGCCACGTATTTCGTTCAATCGAATCATGGTGATTATCCAATTAAAAACAATGATGCGTTCAGCGTTGGAAAACTCACGAAAGCTGAACCTGAACTGAAATTCACCGCAAAATTCGATTTCGACGATATTCTCGCAGCCTACAATGCGATGAACGGCATTCATGCGATTTCACGAAACGAATTGATTGCCATTATGGGAACGTTGGTTGGAGGATGGCCTCAAACAGGCATGAGCGAACATCTCACCGTGCGCTTGACCGGCAGAATCGACCGTGTGGAACGTCGTGATATGGCGGACGGCACGCAGCAAGTGCGTCTGATCGACTACAAAACCGGTGCAAGTCCGAACGGCGAAGGCCTGTTCAATGATCTGCAGCTCGTCTGCTACCAGCTGGGACTCGTGTTCCCCGAAGGAAGCGGTCTGCATGGGGCGCAGGCGGTGGCTGCTGCGCCGAACATCACGCAAAGCGCGCTGTTCCACGTAACGAAGCATGCATTCCCGGCACCATATGGCAACACTGCCGCCGAATCGCATATGCAGCAGGCGTTGTTCGCGAACGGAAGCCTAAATACGGGCGCATTCGTGCCGCGCTACTACATCAAAAAACTTGACAAGGATTTCCAAGACGGACTCGACGAGATGCTTCCACCGATGGAAGTGAGCGACGAGCATTGGAGTGAATTCGTCGGCTTGCGAAACACCATGACGGTATGGTCTCTCACCATGATCGCCAGGGTCTTCTACGCGGCCGCAGCCAGCAGGGCAAACGAAATCACGGCAAGGCCAACATCGGAACATATGAAATATTGCAGGAACACTGCGGTCTGCCCGGCCTGCGCGGGCGAACAGAACACCGTATTCGAAAGGAGAACGGCATGAGCGGAACCATGAAATTCACCGACAGTCCGGAGCAGGCCGCCGTTATCCAAGCGCCCTCCTATGAGGATGTGGTGGTGGTCGCCGGTGCCGGATCGGGCAAAACCTACACAATGACCAGGCGAATCATCACACTGATCGAACAAGGCGTGAGCCCCGAAAAAATCCTCGGGCTGACTTTCACGCGCAAAGCGGCTTCGGAACTGCTGTCGCGCGTGTCCGCGGCCGTGAGCCGCAAACAGCGTGAACGTGGGCTGAAATCGGCGAATATGACGTTCCTCAAACCGGAAGTCTCCACGTACGACGCTTTCTTCCAATCCATTGTGCGTCAATACGGACTGCTTGTCGGCTTCGACCAAAACACGCAGCCATTGAGCGAGGCCGGAGCCATGCAGCTCATCCACACCGTGCTCGACAAACATATGGTCGATCTCATGGCGTTCGACGGCGATCTGAAATCGTTCAACACCATAGCGGGCAACGTATTCGCCCTGTCTAACGCCATTTCCGGAGCTATGATCGGCAGCGGCTGCACCAGCTTCGACGAGGCGGTGCAACGTGTGCGCGACTGGGATGAAGCGTTCATCAGACAGGTTGATAAGGCGCTTGACGGCGAAACCGTGCCAACTGAGCAGCCGAAATCCCCAAAACCGCCGAAACGGCTGAAAAAGGATTCCGATGCGGATTACGAAAAGAAACTGGAGAAATATCGCGAACTCGGGCACAGCATGTGCGTATACAACAGTACGCAACTCGCATCCGTCGCCAAGCAGCGCAATCTGCTGCTCGACCTCGTGCTTGATTATCATGCCGAAAAACGCGCCTGCAATATGGCGGAATTCAGCGATTTCACCATCGCGGCATTCCAACTGGTCTCCCGATTCCCATCCATCGGTGCAACGTACCGCAAACGCTACTCGCATGTGCTTCTCGACGAATACCAAGACACCTCCACCACGCAGGCCGCACTGCTGAGCGCGCTGTTCCACGCTGACAATACGCATCGCAGCGCGGTCAACGCGGTCGGCGACCCCTTCCAATCGATCTACGCATGGCGAGGCGCAAGCCCGGGCGCATTCCGCATGCTGCAACACGATTTCGGCATGGATGCCACCAGAAAACCGTTCGCATTGACGGTGACACGGCGCAATTCGCGCATGGTGCTCGAAGCGGCGAACAATCTCACCAAACCGTTGCGCCTGCCAGCCAGACGCCTCAGCAGCTCGCTGATGCGCGAAGTCGACGTGCCTGCACTCTCCAACATCGAAGAAGCCCCCGAAGGCACGATTGGCGTGCTCGGATTCGCCACATTCGGCCAAGAAGTCGACGCGGTCGTGCGCTTCGCCAAACATGCGATCGCCTTGCATACGCCCTCTGCGCGTGACCTCGACCATGGCGCGAAAGACAATCGCCCGCATGTGGCGGTGCTGTTCCGATCCAAAGGAACCATGTCGCAATACGCGGAAGCGCTCGAGCAGGCCGGGCTGACCACGCTGGTCGTGGGACAGGCGGCCCTGCTGGAACGTCCGGAAGTGCGGGATGTGTTCGCCCTGCTGCACGTGGTCAGCGACCATACCGACAGTGCGGCGCTTATGCGACTGCTGGCGACGCCACGATTCGCCGTTGAAGCCGACGATCTGCAGGCGCTTGCGGACACGGCGGAGAGGATGAATACGGTGTACCGGTATCGTGCGCTCATATCGGCGGGAATTGTTCCGGCACAGACCACAAAAGCTGGGAATTCCGGTGATTCCAGGAAAACCAGTAATTCCGAAAATAGCGAAACGATTTCCGATTCTGGTCTGTCGAATGCTGAAATCCGATCCATTGTGCGCGAATATCGCGACCAAGTGCCGAATGCTGTTTTTCTGGTGGATCTCATGCTACGAGACGATCTTGAACAACTCATCGATGGCAGGCTGAGCCGCAGGGGAGTGCAGGCGGTGCTTCGTGCCGCGGATACGCTCCGCCAAGTGCAGCGCGTGCTCGGCCACCCGCTGCCGGAAGTGGTTCGCGAAGCTATTACGGCGTTGAATCTTGACATCGACATGCTGTTGGCTCGGCATATGCGTGCCGATCATGCCGAGGCCACGCTTGACGCCTCCCACGTGGCGCTCGCCAAGTCGCCGATCGACGCTGTGATGAAACTCGTCGACACGTATATTCAGGAGATCGCATCGCAAGGCTTGCCGAGCCTGCGTGCGTTCATCTCATGGGTGGATTCGCTGCGCGACGCTTCCGAAGAGAACGCGGTGGCCCCCGATGTGCCCGTCGACGTGGTGTTGATGACCGTGCACCAGTCGAAGGGGCTCGAATGGGATGCCGTGGCCGTGGTCGGCATGACCGATGGCGGATTTCCCAGTAACAAGGGCGACAACCTGAGCGTGGTCGTTGACGAAACGCATCTCAATGGTTTCCAAGATGGCGTATGGACGCCGCCTGAATACCATGAAAACGCCAAAACGTGGCTGACGAATCCCGCCGCGGTGCCTGTTCCTGTGCGCGTGGATGCGGATATTCTGCCGCGATTCCCCCATGACGCGCTCGTCGGCTGGAATCCATTGGAAGCCTTGGAAGCGTTGGAAGATGCGGAAATCATCGATGATGAAGTGTTCGGCACCCTGCGCACCATGAATGTTGACGACATGGAAGGCGTCGATCCGGACGGACTGTATTTGACGCAGAGCGAGGAATATGGCCGCCGCTTGCATGCCGACGAGCGTCGTCTCGCATACGTGGCGTTGACCCGCGCCCGCCATGAGGCGCTGCTCACCTATAGCGAAACGAATGTGGAAAGCCGTGATCCGCGTGCCGTGGGTGAGCGTAAACAAGTGGCCAAACCGTCGAATTTCTGGCAGGAAGTGTATGACTCCATGCTCAATATCGTTTCCAGAGCGAATGAACCGAGCAATCTGGGCGATATCGCGGAAGTTGAGGATGGTGCGGATGCCGTTTTTTCTGGAGATGGTATTTCCGGGAATAATGCTTCCGAAAATGGCATTTCCAGCTTGCATTCGATTGGCGCGCCATTGCCAAGCGGATATTTCGTGGGCGAGCATGCCTGCGATTTCGAGGATGCGGTGGTCGGTGACGCCTGGAACGCACCGCTTGAGCCTCTGGAAGGCGAGCGATTCCTGCCATGGCCGTGCGCTTTGACTGAAGAGACTTGCGAAATGTTGCGTTCGTCCGCCAATCAGGTGCGTGATGCGATGGTCGCCGGCGCTGCGGACCTGGATACCGGCGTGGGCGTGGATGCTGTTGCTGATGACGTTGCGCTCGGTTCGGCCGGTTCGCTGCTGCATTGCGCGCAGCTGTTGGTCGATGATGGCAATCTCATGCCCGACATGTTGGCCGACGCATCGCAGGATGCGTTCGACCGGTCGGTGCGTGCGCAAGGCGAGAAGATTCTTGCGTCCGGCCGTCAGAACGTCACCTCCCTGCAGGCGCGCGCGGGCATGATGAACGATCGTGGCGCCCGCGCCTACTGGCGTGGGCTCGTGCGTCCGATCCCCAATGTCGCGTCGCCAGCCGCGCAGTTAGGCACGCAGTTCCATGCGTGGGCGGAACGGTTCATTATGGCCGATGTGGATATTGCTTGCATCGTCGGCGGTGCTGAAGGCAACGGAAATACGCGCGTAGCTGAATTGAGATCGTCGATGCTTGCCGAAATCAAACGCAACAATGGGATGCAATCTCAAGAAAATAATGCGGCGGTCGAAAATGCAGCGGAAAATGCGATGGAAAACAATGCATTGTTCGATTGGCAGCAGCGTCTTGCCACGTCGGCATGGGCGCAACGTAAGCCCGCGTGGGCGGAACGGCAGATCGTCGTCAATATGCCGCAATTGGGCACCATCATCAACGGCAAGCTTGACGCGGTGTTCTTCGGAGGTCTCAACGAAAAGGACCAATCGAAACAATATACGATAGTTGATTGGAAAACTGGAAAAAAGCCTAGGAAAAAAGAAGAAATACAAGAAAAATTAGTGCAGTTGGATATGTATCGGCTGTTGCTGTCGGCAATGGAAGGCGTGCCGCTTGATGCTATCGACGCCTGCCTCTACTATCTGAGTGAGCCCGTTGAGGGCAATCGGCAGCTGAACGCCGCCGACAAAACAGAAGAAGAGATCCTTGCCGAGTTGAGCTACGGAATTCCGAAACAATCCGACAACGACTAGTGCTGGTGCGCCAAAGGACGCGTGTATGCATCCTGCTTGTTCTTGATCATCGTTGGGAAAGCGGCGCTTTCCAGCCTGCACGTAGGGTAACGCACTACGTGCAGCGTTGTGGAGGAGCGCCGCTACCCTCGTGCAGCATGTGTGGGCGGGCACACGTGCCGGACGCAACGAAAGTTAAGGAGCGATAAGCATGGCTGCCACCAGCGCAACCGAAACCCCGAAGTCGCCATATTCCGTATTGTTCTCCATTCCGGGAACCAAAGCGTTCTGCGCTTCCGGAGCTTTGGCGCGACTGCCGATGTCGATGATGGGCCTCGGCATTATTCTCGCACTCAACCACCTGTACGACAATTGGACGATCGCAGGCGTGATGAGCGCCGCATATGTGCTCGCCACCGCAGCGGTCACGCCACTGTACGCGCGACTGTTCGACCGATTCGGCCAGCGTAAGGTCGGTTCGATGGTGCTTGTTGTGCAAATCATCACCATGCTTGGTTTCGCATTCGCCGCACTGGTGCGCGTGCCGATTCCATTGCTGTTCATGCTGGCCGTGGTGATGGGTCTTACGCAATTCTCGTTCGGCGCACTCGTGCGTACCCGCTGGGCGTACGTGCTCGACCGCACCGGCAACGGCGAACTATTGAACACCGCATACGCCATGGAATCCGCCATTGACGAAATCGTATTCATTTTCGGACCGATTCTCGCAGCGTTCCTTGCAGCTTCAGTGCACCCTGTTTCGCAGTTGTTCGTGCCAACGATTGCCTGCGCCCTTGGCGGTACCATTTTCTTCACATTGAAAGACACGCAGCCGCCGGTCGTGCATGAAGTCAAGGTCGTTTCGGCCTCTTTAGACGATGCCGATGTGCGATTGACTATCGATGGCGATGCCAGCAATACTGGCGATTCAGGTTCCGCACTGCGCAACAGGCTGACCATTGCGCAATTGAAGACGAGTGGTAATCGCAAGAAACGCAGCATTTTCACTTATGCTGGCGTGATTCCGTTGCTGCTGGTTTTCATCATATTCAACATGAGTTTCACCGCATTCGACACGTCTATGACAGCCGTCATGAAATCGTTGCATCTTGATTCCGTGCTCGGCGTGCAGCTGGCGATGCTAGCGGTCGGTTCGTGTATGGGCGCGCTGGTTTTCGGAACGCTTGAGCTCAAAGGATCCCGTTGGCGTTACATGATCATGTTCCTTGCGGCGATCACAGCCGGCTTCTTTGTAATTCACCTGTGCCAAGGCAATCTGATCGTAATAGGCATTGTGGAAATTCTCACCGGTCTGGCTGTTTCGCCGGTGTTCGCATCGGGCAACCTCGTGATGAAAGAAACCGTTCCTGAAGAGTCGTTGACCGAAGGCCTTTCCTGGGTGAGCACTGCGGGAACTGTCGGCGCATCATTCGGCTCGATGATCACCGGTATCATACTGGATCACGCCACACCCGACGTGAGCCTTATGCTGCCGTGGATTTTCGTGCTCGCCTCGATCCCGTTCGCCCTGATCGGCTGGGTGATCACGCGCCGAAATGTTTTACAGCATTCATAGATGATCTGTGATTCATAGATACTATGTGGATTAAGCATTCCAGAAATTGCCCGAAAATGATCGTGAGGATTATGTTCGGGCAATTGTATTCTATTGTTGGATTCGTTGGAATCATAGAAAGCTGTTACAGATGGATGCAGCCAGAACGCCTGAAGGAGTTGCAATGATCAAGGTTTCTGTAGTTGGCGCCAAAGGGCGCATGGGTTCCCACGTGGTCGACGCTGTGAACAACGCGGACGACACCGAACTGGCGCTCGCGCTTGACGCTGGCGACGACCTGAGCCAAATTACCTCCGAAAATACTGACGTGGTGGTGGAGTTCACCGTGCCGAGCGTGTCTCTTGACAATGTGCGCGCACTCGTGGCGCAAGGTGTTGACGTGGTGGTGGGCACCACCGGCTGGACCGAAGAGAAGCTCGATCAGGTGCGTGCCGCGCTCGCTGCCGCGCCTCGCGAGGGCCAGAGCGTGTTCATAGCGCCGAATTTCGCTATTTCCGCCGTGCTTGCCGACTATTTCGCCAAGGTTGCGGCTCCGTACTTCGAATCCGCCGAAGTGATTGAACTGCACCACCCGAACAAGGTGGATGCTCCGTCCGGCACCGCATTCCATACCGCGCAGGGTATTGCCGCAGCTCGTAAGGCAGCGGGTCTTGGCCCTGTTCCGGATGCCACCGAAACCGATGGCGGTTCCCGTGGCCAAGTGGTTGACGGCATTCATGTGCACGCCGTGCGTCTGCGTGGCCTCAATGCCCATGAGGAAGCCCTGTTTGGTAACGACGGCGAGCAGCTGACCATTCGCGCCGACAGCTTCGACCGCATCTCCTTCATGCCGGGCGTGCTGCTGGCCGTCCGCAAGGTCTCCACTGGTGCATACCCGGGTGTGACCGTCGGCCTCGACAACTTCCTCGACCTGTAAATCCTTACGGTTGAACGGTAAATGGTCCCCAAACCGCTGATGTTGGCTTATTCCAGGCATCGGCGATTTGGGGATTATGCATATTGTCGTATACCTACGTAATAAAGCTGTGCGCTGACTCTTGGCAATCGGCTCAAGTGCTGGTATACAGTGTGACTGTCCGAATCGAAACGAATGCAATATGGAAACCGGTGAAACATGCAGGCTCTGATTGCCATCATCGTCGCATTGGCTGTGACGGTAGCCGTTTTGTGGTTCTTTTTCGCGCCGCGCAAAGCGTTCCGCGCCCGTGTCGACAACGGCGTGCAAGAGGCGGTCGTCGAAGTCAAAGGCGGGTACAGTCCGGCAGTCATCGAAGCCGAGGCTGGTTTGCCTTTGCGGTTGATCTTCGATCGAAAAGAAGACGGCGAATGCTCGTCGCACGTAGTGTTCTCCGATTTCGGCGTCGATCTTGCATTACCTCCTTTCCGTACAACGACGTTGACGATTCATCCTGATAGGCCGGGGGAGTACGGTTTTGCGTGCGGTATGAACATGCTGCATGGCACGTTGCGTGTGTTGCCGGGAAAACATCATGCTGCAATGCAGGACGAGCATTCAGTGTCGGAAGAAAATCCGAATAATGCAGAATCTCATGTTTCTATGCAATCGCAACAGACTGCGGTTGATGAAACATCGTATGAATCCGTTGATACTTCTTCTGATTTTTCTTCTGTTTCTGCTGGTTCTTCAGATGATTCTTCCGCATCTCGTGAAATGCGAGCATTGGTCACGCGGCTTATTGTGTCTGCCATCGTTACGATTCCGGTATTCGCTTCTACGATGTTGATGCTGTATCCGATGCCGAATTGGGCGCAGTTCATACTGATGCTGCCGGTGATGTGCTATGCCGCATTACCGATTTTCCGTAGCGGTTTCGCTGCGATCATTCACCGTTCTCCGGAAATGAACGCATTGGTCAGTTTGGGTACGGTATTCGCGTTTGCCTACTCGTGTGTGGTCACGTTTGTGCCTCAGATTCTGCCTGAGAATGCTCGAGAACCGTATTTTGAAGCGGTTGGTGTGGTCATCACGCTGATGCTGGTCGGGCAATTGCTTGAAGCGCGCGCTCGCGTCGGTACGGGAGAATCCATGCGTGCATTGGCGAAACTGCAGCCGAAAACCGCTCGCGTGGTGCGTGATGAAATCGAAGAGGAAATTCCGGTCGATCAGGTGCTGGTCGGAGATATTATTGCGATTCGTCCGGGCGAACAACTTCCCGTTGACGGCACGGTTATTTCCGGTTCATCGTCTGTCGACGAATCCATGATCACCGGCGAATCCATGCCGGTGCTGAAGCAGGCTGGCGGCAATGTGACCGGTGCCACGATCAACGGTACCGGATCGTTGCGGTATCGTGCCACAAAAGTCGGCAAAGACACGGTGCTCGCGCAGATCATTGGATTGGTGCAATCCGCGCAAAGTTCCAAAGCTCCGGTACAGCGCCTGGCGGATAAGATTTCCGGTATTTTCGTGCCGATTGTGGTGCTGATCGCCGTGTGGTCGTGCGCACTGTGGTTTGCGTTTGGGCCGGAACCGCGCGTGGTGCATGCGCTGGTGGCGGCGGTTTCGGTGCTTCTGATTGCATGCCCGTGTGCATTGGGTCTTGCCACACCGCTTTCCGTAACGGTTTCGACCGGTCGCGCCGCGCAAATGGGTGTGCTGATTCGTTCCGCCGAAGCGTTGGAGACGTGCGGCAAAATCAATGCTGTCGTGCTTGACAAAACAGGTACGATCACCGCTGGTAAACCGTCGTTGACCGACGTGCTTCCGCTTGGAAAATGGCGTGAAATGCCAGATGATTTGCTGGCGATCACAGCCAGTGCCGAACGGGATTCCGAACATCCTCTTGCCGCCGCGATTGTTGCCGGAGCGCAAGAAAAGCATCTTACGTTAGGCGAGGCAACGCAATTCCGTGCGATTTCCGGGCAGGGAGTCACTGCGCACGTCGCGTCACATAGTATCGCTGTTGGCAATACCGATCTGATCGACGATCTTGACGTGGCCATGCCGAGCGTCGGCAACGAGGATCTCGATGACATCATCGAGACTATGGAACGGCTGTCGGCGGAAGGGAAAACGCCGATGCTTGCAGCGGTCGACGGCGAGCTTGCGGGAATCGTGGCCGTTGCCGACACGGTAAAACCCGATTCACAACAGGCCATCGCAGCTTTGAAATCGCATGGCGTCAACGTGGTGATGCTCACCGGAGACAACGAAACAACGGCACATGCCGTGGCAAATCAAGTTGGCGTCAGCAACGTGATCGCTGGAGTGCGACCGGAAAACAAGGCGGACGAAATCGCAAAACTGCAGGCGCAAGGCTATACGGTGGCCATGGTAGGCGACGGTATCAACGATGCTCCTGCGCTTGCCCGTGCGAATGTGGGATTCGCCATTGGAACGGGTACGGATGTGGCGATCCAGTCCGCGGACGTGACATTGATGAACGGCTCTCTGATGGGTTTGGTGCATGCGCTTGATCTGACCCATGCCACCATGCGCAATATCGCGCAGAATCTTGGATTCGCCCTTGGCTACAACAGCATCGGCATTTCCATTGCGGCGGGCGTGCTCTACCCGTTCACCGGCATGATGCTCAATCCGATGATCGCGGGCGCTGCCATGGCGTTCTCGTCGCTGTGCGTGGTGACGAATGCGAGCCGACTGCGCCTGTTCGATCCAGACAAGGCGGTGCGTGCCGCAAACAGGACGTATCAGGTTCGCCAGCCGAACCCGAACGATAATAATCACAACAACCATAGTCAGAAAGGATTCATCATGGGACTGTTCAGCGATCACAAGGCCAAGAAGGAAGGTATGCACGAGGGCATGGAAGGCATGGGCGGCGCGCACTCCTGCTGCGGCCACACTGCCGGCGCCGACCAGAGCGTGCTCGCCAAGGATCCGGTTTGCGGCATGAGCGTCGATCCGGCCGCCGCTGCGGCTACCCGCGAGTACAACGGCACCACCTACTACTTCTGCAACCCGGGCTGCGCCGCCAAGTTCGAACAGAACCCCACCCAATACCTTGCCTGAGTTTGTTCTGGTGGCCGTACTTTTCCCTCTTGGTGACCGCACTGTTTTGGAGTGTCGTGCGGTCAGGAAATCAAAATCGTGCGATATTCCGAAATCGTGCGGTCACCAGATCAAAATCGTGAAGTCATTTGGCTTGAATCCACCTGAGTATGCGGCTAAGCGTACCGATTCTTCCACTTGCTGGGGAATTTTGGTCTCAGGGAGGTAGCTCATATTGCGATATGGTCACGAACTCGGACGCTTCGGCGTCCGTGGCGGGAAGTACCGTTGGTACCATGACTGACGGTACTATGCATCTTCTTGATCCTGCTCCTTTCGGACGTATTCTTCCGGCCATGGTCACCCCCATGAAGGCCGATGGTTCCGTTGATTTCGAGGCCGCACAGAAGCTTGCGAAGCAGCTTGTTGCCGATGGTGCTGATGGCCTTGTGGTCAATGGCACCACTGGCGAGTCTCCCACCACCCACATGGAGGAGAAGGTCGAGCTGGTACAAGCGGTCAAGGAGGTCGTGGACGTGCCGGTCATCTCCGGCGCGGGTTCCAATGATACCGCCCACACCGTGCGCATGGTGGAGCAGACCCAGGAGGCGGGTGCCGATGCGGTGCTTGTGGTCGCTCCGTACTATTCGCGCCCGTCGCAGGAAGGCGTGTTCCGTCACTACAAGGCGGTCAATGATTCCGCCGACAAGCCGATTATCGTTTACGATGTGCCTGGCCGTACCGGGTTGCACATTCAGTTGGAAACCTACCGTCGTTTGGCTGAACTTGATCATGTCAAGGCGGTCAAGGACGCTACCGGAGATATTGCCGGTGCCGTGCGTAAGCGTATGGAAACCGGTTTAACTTGGTATTCGGGAGATGACGGTCTGTTCCTGCCGTTCCTTTCGGTTGGTGCGGTCGGCATTATTTCCGTGATCGCGCATGTCGCATCCGGTCCGATGCGTGATTTGGCTGCTGCGTTCGATAGCGGCGACATTCATGAGGCGCAGCGCATTGCCGTGCAGCTTGCCCCGCTGGTCGAAGCGATGAATGGCAACGGTTTCCAAGCTGTTATGGCGAAGGCGTCGTTGAAGGTGCGTGGCGTTCTCGATTCCACGACGATGCGTTTGCCGAACGTCGGTCCGGGCGAAGCTGAGATTAAGCGCGCGGAGGATGGCATGCGCGCTTCCGGCTTGCTGTGATTGCGATTATTGCGATGATTGCCGTACCTGCAGTAGCGATATTTACGGCACTGATTTGCAATGGTGATTACGGCAAGCATTGCGACTACCGGTTTGCCGTAATACGTTTGCCGTAATACGGCAAACTTACTGAATTCCTCGTTTCCGCACAGGCGGAGACAATTAGTAATAGAAATCCAACTAGGAAATGGCTATAGAAGAAACCAAAACAGTAACTACGCACAAGCGCGGCAGCAAAGCTGCCAGGCGCACTGAAAACACCCAGACCGCGGATGTGAAATCTGCGAAGTCTGTAAGCTCCGAGAAGGCCAACAAGGCCGAAACGACTTCCAAGAGGACGAAGTCTTCTGGTCGTGGCGGTTCCCGCGGCAATGGCAGTGGCTCCTCCAAGGGTGCGAAGAACGTCAAGAAAGCGAAAGGCACCAAGCCTTCTAGGAACTCCAAGAGTGCTAATGCGGCAAGCTCTTCTGCCGGCAACCGTCGTAATTCCCGTCTTGCCCCGCAGACTACCGCACCCCAGCAGGATGACGTGTTGATCGCTCCGCCGAAGTACCGCAAGGGTTCCATGCGCATCGTGCCCCTTGGCGGTCTTGGTGAAATCGGCCGTAACATGAACGTGGTCGAATACAACGGCCATCTGCTGCTCATCGACTGCGGTGTGCTTTTCCCTGAAGAGGAGCAGCCGGGCGTTGATTTGATCCTGCCTGACTTCCATTACATCAAGGATCGTCTCGACAAGGTCGATGCTCTGGTGCTCACCCACGGCCACGAGGATCATATCGGTGGCGTGCCGTATCTGCTGAAGCTTCGCCCTGATATTCCGCTGATCGGTTCCAAGCTCACGTTGGCTTTCGTCGAAGCCAAGTGCAAGGAGCATCGCATCAATCCGCGACTGGTTGAGGTCAAGGGACGCGACAAGCTGAAGGTCGGTCCGTTCAATCTTGAGTTTGTGAACGTCACGCATTCCATTCCGGACGCTTTGGCTGTGTTCGTGCAGACTCCGGCCGGAAGTCTCATCGATACCGGCGATATCAAGCTCGATCAGCTGCCGCTCGACCATCGCATCACCGATTTGGTGGAGTTCGGCAAGCTTGGTGAAAAGGGCGTGGATCTGCTGATGATGGATTCCACCAACGCTGAGGTTCCGGGTTTCGTCAAGCCGGAAACCACCATTGGTCCAGCGCTTGATCAGGCATTCGCCCAGGCCACGCGCAAGATCATTGTGGCCAGCTTCTCCAGCCACGTGCACCGCGTGCAGCAGGTTGTTGACGCCGCTCATAAGTATGGCCGCAAGGTGGTGTTCGTGGGCCGTTCCATGGTTCGCAACATGTCCATTGCTGCGGATTTGGGCTACTTGAGGCTTCCTGAAGACACGGTCATCGACCTGAAGAAGGCTCATGACGTGCAAGACGACAAGCTCGTCTACATGTGCACTGGTTCCCAGGGCGAACCGATGGCCGCACTTGGCCGCATCGCCGACGGCAACCATCGCGACATCACCATCAACGAATTCGACACGGTCATTCTTGCGAGCTCCCTGATTCCGGGCAACGAGCATGGCGTGTACAAGATCATCAACAAGCTGGTGCAGCTTGGCGCCCGCGTGGTCAATCGAGACAATGCCGCCGTGCATGTGTCCGGCCACTGCAATGAGGGTGAACTGCTGTACATGTACAACATCGTCAAGCCGAAGTGCGCCATGCCGATTCATGGTGAGAACCGCCATTTGGTGGCGAACGGCATGATTGCGGTTAAGACGGGTGTCGATCCGCAGAATGTGGTGCTCGCTGAAGATGGCGACGTGGTCGATTTGTACCACGGCCAGGCTGCTGTTGTCGGTTCCGTGCCATGCGGTTACGTGTACGTTGACGGCGATTCCGTTGGCGAACTTACCGAGGAAGAGCTTGAGAAGCGTCGTATTCTCGGCACGGAAGGTTTCGTGTCAAGCTTCGTCGTTGTCGATACGGAAACCGCTGACGTTGTCGCAGGTCCGAAGATCTATCTCAACGCGGTTGCCGAAGACGAAAGCGAATTCGACAAGGTCCGTCATCAGATCGTCGAGCAATTGCAGGATGCGATGATGACTGGTACGCGCGATACGTACAAGCTTCAGCAGATCATGCGTCGTACGTTGGGTAGCTGGGTCGCACGTCAGCTGCATCGCAAGCCGATGATCGTTCCGGTCGTTGCCGATATTGCGCAGGATGTTGACGAAGCGATGGGATTGAACGCAGCGCAATGATGAATCGACAGATTGTCAATAATTGTTGATTGCATAATCAAAAGAAGGACGGCGTAACCGGCACAATCGGTTGCGCCGTCTCCTATTCCACAAATAGGAATTTCCCACTAAAAAAGGAGTGACATGCCAGGAGCAAATCTCACCCGAATCGAAGCGGAAGAACGCAAAAGCGTTATCGCAGCACCGGTTCATTACACGGTCAAACTTGACCTGACCCGTGGAGCCAAAAATTTCGGTTCTGAAACTACCATCACGTTCGACGCTGAGCCGGGGGCTACCAGCTTCCTCGACCTGATCGCCACCGAAGTGAGCGAAATCGTGCTCAACGGCGCAACTCTCGATCCGGCCGAAGCGTTCGCCGACAGCCGTATCGAACTGAAGAACCTCGAAGCGCACAACGAAGTGACCGTCAAGGCGCTGTGCCAGTATTCCAACACCGGTGAAGGCTTGCACCGCAGCGTCGACCCGTCCGACGGCAACATCTATCTGTACTCCCAGTTCGAAGTGCCGGATGCCCGTCGCGTGTACGCCGTGTTCGACCAGCCTGACATCAAGGCCGTGTTCGACTTCTCCGTGCTTGCGGCCAAGTCATGGATCGTCACCTCCAACATGCCTGCCGCATCCGTGACCGACAACGAAACCGTTACCGAAGAAGGCACGCTCGGCACGCACGAAGCCGAAACCACCAAACTGTGGGTGTTCGAATCCACGCCGACCATGAGCTCCTATCTCACCGCCATCTGCGCAGGTCCATACGCCGAATGGCATACCGAATACGCCAACGAAGACGGCCGCACCGTGCCGATGGCCATGTACTGCCGTCAGGCGCTCGCCGAAGCGTTCGCCAAGGATGTCGACTACCTGTTCGACATCACCAAGAAGGGTTTTGCCTTCTATGCGAAGACTTGGGGCGTGCCGTATCCGTACGCCAAGTACGACCAGATTTACGTGCCGGAATACAATGCCGGCGCTATGGAGAACATTGGCATGGTCACTATCCGCGACCAGTACGTGTTCGAATCGAAGGTCACCGACGCGTATGCCGAGCGCCGTGTCGTCACCGTGCTGCACGAGCTTGCACACATGTGGTTCGGCGATTACGTGACCATGAAGTGGTGGAACGACCTGTGGCTTAACGAGTCTTTCGCTGAGTTCACATCCACCCTTGCCACTGCCGAAGCCACGGAATGGAAGGACGCTTGGGCCACGTTCAGCTCCGGCGAGAAGAGCTGGGCACTACGCCAGGATCAGCTGAGCACCACCCACCCGATCGTCGCGCCGATCAACGATCTGAACGACACGTATGTCAATTTCGACGGCATCACCTATGCCAAGGGTGCTTCCGTGCTGAAGCAGCTCGTGTTCTATGTGGGTCGTGAGAAGTTCTTCAAGGGCATCAACAACTATTTGGACAAGCATGCGTACTCCAACGCTACGCTCGCCGATCTGCTGGCTGAACTCGAGTTGACGTCCGGCCGCGATCTCAAGGCGTGGAGCGCCCAGTGGCTTGAACAGTCCGGCATCAACACCATCGCTACCGAAGTTGAGGAAAACGAGGATGGTACGATTCGGCAGCTTGCGTTGCGCCAGTCCGCTTCGGCTGAACATCCGGTGCTGCGTGCACATCGTCTGGCTGTCGGCTTCTACAATGAGGATCCGGAGACCGGCAAGATCGTGCGTACCGACCAGTTCGAACTTGATGTTGACGGCGAACTGACGATTGTCGAAGCGGCTGCCGGCAAGGCACGTCCGGCTCTGATTTTGGTGAATGACGACGATTTGACATACACGAAGCTGCGCTTCGATGAGAAGAGCCTCAAGTTCGCTGCGGAGAACCTGTATCGTTTCGACGATGCGCTGGCTCGTTCCGTGATTTGGCTTGCATTCTGGGATATGACTCGTGACGGCGAATTGCCGGCAAAGCAGTTCATCGAAACCTCTTTGGCTGCGCTCGCTACGGAACATGAGTCCACCACGTTCCGTTACGCTTTGGCGCAGGTCAGCACCACCGCATGGCATTACACCGCTCCGGCCGACCGTGCCGAAGTGGTGGAGCATGTGGCTGCCGAACTGTTCAAGCTGGCTCAGGCTGCCGAAGCCGGTTCCGACGAGCAGTTCCAGCTGATCACCGCTTACTTGGGTTATGGTGAGCCGGGCGATGCTGCGTTCGAAGCGAATGCGAAGGGTTTGCTCGATGGTTCCGTGAAGCTTGACGGCTTGGAGATTGACAATAATTTCCGTTGGACCATCATCAACGCGTTGAGCACGATCAACGCCATTGGCCAGAGCGACATCGACGCGGAACTTGCCAAGCGCGAAACCACTGAGAACCGTGAGTTCGCATTGGGTGCACGTGCGGTCGCAGGCATTGCGGAAGCCAAGGAATGGGCTTGGAACGAGGCTTTGCACAACGACGAGCTGACCAACATGCAGTTGGAATCCGTGGCCCGCGGCTTCGCATCCACTCCACGTGCCGACTTGGCTGAACCGTATGCGGCCAAGTATTTCGAGGTTGCTGACTGGATTTGGAAGAACAAGACCTTCCACATGGCTGAGGCTCTGCTGGAAGGCCTGTACCCGAGCTATGCCGATCCGGCCACGCTGGTGGATCTCGGTGATGCTTGGCTGGCTTCGCATGCGGACGCCGACAACGCGTTGCAGCGCATTGTGCGCGGCAATGTTGAATCGTCGCATCGCACGCTCAAGGTGCGCGATTTCAACGCGTCCCTCTGATGCCGTTCCTGACACCACTGCAGTAGTTGTTTTTGGTAGCTACTTTTGGTAACTGCATCTGATATCACTCTGTGATATTGCATCACAAGCCCGGACCGACGGCGTGACTTATCTCGCTGCCAGTCCGGGCTTGTTTGCTTCCAGACAAGCCATCCCGAACAAAAGCCGGTCCCATAACGGTTATGGACAGTGGGTCTTTCGGGCCCATAATGGCCCAGTCGGTCGGAATCGGAGGATGGGAGTGAGATTGCAAGAAACTTGAGATTGTGGAAATCTCACGACATTGCATACTGCGGTTTGCCTGACATCGCATACTGTGATTTGCAGGTATCGCAACATGCTGTCGACTATTTCGTTGAATGGTGAACCCGTTGAGTACGATGGTGCACGGCAATATAACTTGAGATAGCGAGGACTTGAGACTCATGCCACGTATGTTCGGAACAGACGGTGTTCGAGGATTGGCGAATAGGGCTTTGACCGCACAGCTTGCGTTGGATTTGGGCGATGCTGCGGTGCGCGTGCTTGGCGATGACGGAGACAAAAGCGAATTCGACGGTCGTCGCCGTGCACTGGTCGGCCGCGATACTCGCGTTTCCGGCGATTTTCTTGCAGCGGCACTGTCCGCAGGCATGTCCGCAGGCGGATTTGACGTGATCGACGCGGGCATTATTCCAACTCCGGGTGTCGCATACCTGACTTCCGTGCTGAATGTGGAAATGGGTGCCGTGATTTCCGCATCCCATAATCCCATGCCCGACAACGGCATCAAATTCTTCGCACGTGGCGGTTTCAAACTGCCTGATACCAAAGAAGACGAAATCGAAAGTGTGCTCGGCCAGGATTGGGAACGTCCGACCGGTGCCGGTGTGGGCCGCATCAGCCACGACACGGCAACCGCAACCAACCTGTATATCGACCATCTGGTGTCTACCATCGCCCCCATTGGGCCTGACAAGTCCCAGCCGACACCGCTGAAAGGACTGAAAGTCGTGGCCGACTGTGCCAACGGCGCCACCTCCGTGGTCGCACCGGAAGCGTTGCGCCGCGCCGGTGCAGACGTGATCGTGATCAACGCTTCGCCAGACGGCTACAACATCAACAAGAACGCCGGATCCACACACCCCGAACAGCTGCAGGCCATGGTCAAGGCCTCCGGAGCCGATCTGGGTGTGGCCTTCGACGGTGACGCCGACCGTTGCCTCGCCGTGGATGAAGACGGCACCATGGTCAACGGCGATCAAATCATGGGCATTCTTGCGCGTGCCAAGAAGAATGCGGGCAAGCTCAACCACGACACCCTCGTGGTCACCGTGATGAGCAACCTCGGTCTGA
>ERZ857998.949-NODE-949-length-37034-cov-11.877904_pt1 | contig 37034 bp, 32 predicted proteins | sample MGYA00519954_ERZ857998 | MGnify/ENA primary metagenome ERZ857998 (study PRJEB31778, sample SAMEA3449424) | human gut metagenome | biome: human gut; feature: human-associated habitat; material: faeces | place: United Kingdom | collected 2010/2012 ...
CCGCCTGAATGGGGAGAACATCCCGATGGATCTGCTCCAGGTGGTCCAGATATGGTACGGAGTCATGCACATCGCCCGGTGTTACTGTCACGCCCAGGATCACACTGTGGTCCGTGTCCAAGGTCTGGTGGCTCAGGTAATCTTTTGAAACCTAAGTGTTCTTTAATAATACCTGCGTCAAGTCTGCAATGGAGAGGAATAATGCTTACAAAAATTTTGGAAATATTAGAAAAAGAGAATAGTTACTCTGTTGAACTAATGGCAGAAAAACTAAATACCGAACCGGCACGGATTCTGGCCGCTTTGCAGTATTTAGAATCCATTGGCTACATCGAAAAAGTGATGGAGCAGTCATCATGTATGGGAAACTGTAAGCATTGTAGCGGGTGTACCATCCATAGGGCCGGCGCGACATCAACTATGTGGGAATTAGTGAAAAGCCGTTAGGAGCCCTATTCGTTAGTTGTTAGCATCGAAAAGGGGGAAAAGCATGAAACTACGAAGCTCTGGTGAGGACTATCTTAAAACCATCTTTATACTACAAAAAAACAAGGGCGTGGTACGGTCCGTGGATGTAGCTGAGCAGATGGAGGTGTCAAAACCAAGCGTCAGCCATGCCGTGAAGTTGCTGTGCGAAGGCGGGTTTCTTGAAATGCACGAGGACTATTCCCTACATCTGACCAAGTTGGGGCGCGAGGTTGGTGAAAGGTTATATGAGCGACATCAATACTTTGCCAATCGGTTGGTAGATGCCGGTGTTGATCCTGATACCGCGAAAGATGAAGCCTGCCGCATAGAACACACGATCAGCCATGAATCTTTCAATAAAATAAAAGGACAGGAATTAAAGACTTGCCCTTTTGCTGATAGTTGCAGTTTCAAGCCAAAATAAAAAGGACGCGGTTAAAAATCCGAAGCAATACATTTTTTCTATGCCACAAGTTGCAACGCTGTTCACGGTGGAGTAGAATCCGATCTCTCTACTTCATACTGCCGGTCTTTAAGAACAAAAAATTTAGTCGTTCTCATGCAAGGAGCCTTCTTTATGAAACTGATTGCACAGAAAAAGGAAAAGCCGCATAACGGCGGGTAGCCCGGGCTCAGCCTGACTATAACCTTTTCTTAAACGGCGGCTTTTCCGAGAAAGCCGCCGTTTATGCTTGCACTACAATTTGATAGCTGACAAATAAGCGACGGCAACAGGAGGGTTGCCGCTATGTCAAACATTCTAACCCGGAGCATCTATCGCTACACCTTTTATCGCCAGCGAAAAAAAGTGAAAACCATCCACCGGGTTATTGTGGGCACGGGCACGAAATAGAATATGGTGTTTTAAGAAACTATGTTTCTGCTGCCTGCACGGCTTCATGTCGTGCGGGCATTTTTCATGCCCTGGACTTCGGGCCAACTTGGAGCTGTTGACAAAGTGCCTGATCATTTATTACGAGCGGAAAAATGGCAGTAAAAAAGACGCCCACCGGCGTCATCCCATACATCTTATCATCCTTTTTAAGTTCAAAGCGGTCGCCGAGAGGAGGCAGTGGTCCTCCGCTGCCTCTAAACCCCGCCGCAAGACGCGTGTTAAGTTATGCCCCCACTTTTGGGTGGCAAACGTGCCCTCACACCAGACCTGCCGCTTGCGCACCGCTTCCAGATAGTCTGGCTCGTTTTTCCGGGCAAGATGCCGTCGAACCGTGGGACGGAAGTAGGTGTCCAACAGCCTTCGCGCACCGCGCTGATCATTTTCGCTCAAACATTTCTCCCGGAAAGGACAGCTCCGGCAGTCTCCGCGGTCTGCCCAATACTCCCAGTACACACCGCTGGCGCTGCGGTACAGCCCCTTCACGCGAAGCTCTTTCCCATTGGGGCAGCGGTAAACATCTTTCTCCTCATCATAAGAAAAGGCGTCCCGTTTGAATTCCACCTTGGTTCTGTCAGCAAAAGGCTGCGGCCTGACATAAAAGGAGATTCCCTGCTCCTCCAGCACACGATGGGCCAGAGGAAAATCATAAGCGGCGTCCGCTGTGGCCGCCTGAATGGGGAGAACATCCCGATGGATCTGCTCCAGGTGGTCCAGATATGGCACGGAATCATGCACATCGCCCGGTGTTACTGTCACGCCCAGGATCACACCGTGGTCCGTGTCCAAGGTCTGGTGGCTCAGGTAATATTGGCCCTCCGGTTTCCCAGGCCGTTTCATATGTAGTGGGCTGTATATGGTGAGAATCCCATTATGGGGGACGAACAAACGATTTAAAGGGTCTAAAATTCGGATACGTTGAAAAGCGTATGTCCACTTGTTGGACGATGATTACCGAAAAGTAACAGCGTGGATGTGAAAGTCGGGATACCGTTACAGGCGGTATAAATCATCAGGCTCAAAGGAAGCACCTAAGTACAGTATCGTATCATATCGGAACGTCGGAAGCAGCGAACAGCGAGCAGTTACACCTGCTATGACCTGTTAATAGGGAAAACCACAAAGTATAACCTATTTTAATCGCTGTGAAAGCGGAGGCACGAGCGAAGAAGTTCCTGTAATGGGAATGGAGCGACAGCCTCTAGTGGGAGCCGGAGCAATCCGGCAAAAGAAGTGTAATAAAGTAATGTAGTTGACATTCATAGGTTCGAGTACGACTAAAAGAAACCGAACCGAGCCAAAAGCGAGGTGATGTTGACTATGCGAAGAAAGGAAATGTTGAAGCGAAACAGCCTGCGCCATGCGGAGTATTACAGTATGGTGGAAATTCAGGACAGGCTGTTTCAAGACAGCAAAGACGGTAAGGTATTTCCTCTACGCTGCCTCGTACCAACTCCTTGAGCTGGCCCTTGATTACTTCCTCATTTAGCTGTACAATCTTCTCGGACATGGTTTGCTGTCTCCTTTCGAATGGTGTGTTGCGACTTCATTCTACCAGAGATCTGCAAACCATGTCTCTTTTTATCCTTCTTTCAATTTGCGAAACTTATTCTACCTTACCAAAATGCATGGTGAATAGTATAAGCATAATGTGCAACTTGAGTAGTTTGCTATGCCATCGGCAAAGATACAAAGCGGAGTTTGATAGAAGTAACAGCTTGCCATGGAACAGCATACAAATAATTAAGGAGAGAGAGTATATCCACACCCTTATCATAGAGTTTTTCATGTGCAGAACTGAAGGAGACCAACATGATTAAGTCATACTCTGCGTCGCGTACGCATAAACTATTATTAAATTTCAAACCAAGTCCGGATTGTTGTTTATCTGGAATTGCGTTAAACGATTTAAGAAATCTTTCAAAAATGATCGTATTTATATGGCTGAGAAACAAAAATGGGTACTGGTTTCATATTAACTCGGTTCGTGGCGGTTTCGTGGATGGATATGCTTTGATCCAAAGTCAATGGATATATCAACGCATTCCAATATCCCGGATCTATGCATATTACTAATTCCTGGTGCCAAATAGGATTAGTGTTCGGAGGAATCAACGTGACCGGTTTTTAACGAAACCAAGGACATTTGCTGCACGCACAATTTATGCCTACATTTTTCGAAGGTGCTGATAATGATTTTATGCAGAACGATTTAACAGAGGTAATTGTAAAATTCAGCGGCGATATTCAATTTATCAGACAGGACTTGGATGCCCAAGTGGAAATTTTGCTGAAAGGGTATGCCATTATTACATTAAGTCCGAATAAGATCGGGCGGTTATACTCCTATCCGCAAATTGAAAGCATTGAAATCCCAAAGAATCTATACATTGAAGGTTTATACAACCTTACCTCCTCCTGTATCCGTACTGTTCAAAGCACAAACAGTTATGGCTTAACAGGTAAAGGAGTCATTGTATCGGTTATTGACTATGGGATTGACTATATGCACCCCGACTTCCGAAAAGCAGATGGAAAAAGCCGGATATTATACTTATGGGATCAGACAGTGGCAGGAACACCGCCGGATGGATTTTCGGGCGGTTCTGAATATTCGAACGAACAGATTGATCAGGCGATACAATCATTGGACCCATACTCCGTGGTTCCGAGCATAGATACCGGAGGTCACGGTACAGCAGTTGCCGGGATCGCGGCAGGAAACGGAAGCGAGAATCCTGATAACATTGGAGTTGCTCCCGAGTCAGATCTGATAGTTGTTAAAATTGGTCAAAGAGGGTTTCGTCCTTTTGCCCGTACAACAGAATTAATGCGCGCAATAAAATATGTCATTGAAAAATCCCGTCAACTCAATCAGCCAGTCGTGATTAATATGAGCTTCGGCATGAATGACGGTTCTCACCGTGGGGACTCCTTATTTGAAACCTATATTTCAGATATCAGCAGCGAATGGAAAACATCAATTGTTGTACCAACAGGCAACGAGGCTGCAGCCGGGCATCATTATTCGACAAAATTGCGTTCTGACAGTGTAAAGACTGTTGAATTTTTTGTTGCAAACGGAATCAGTAAATGCTTCCTTTCCGTTTGGAAAGATTTTGCCGACATATTCTCAGTGGAGATGGTTTATCCCGGCGGCTTCTCCTCGGGAATCATCAGTTTGGAAAACCAAATTCGGAATATTCGTGTTGGTAATTCTGTCATGACTGTTATCTATAGACAGCCGAGTCATTATTCTGTTAGACAGGAAATTAGTTTTAACATTCAATCTACTAACGGAAGTATTCCCTCCGGGCTTTGGAAATTGCGTTTTGTTACGGCTTCGATTGTAAACGGAAGAATTGAAATTTGGCTGCCGACGGTGGAAGAGGTTACTTCCAGTACTCGTTTTACTAAACCGATTGAAACAATGACCATGACGATACCGTCTACAGCCAGGAAGGTAATCAAAGTCGCAGGTTACAACGATCGGATTGGAAATATTGCTGAATTCTCTGGAATTGGGAGCGCAGAGGAGGCAGAACCCAGGCCGGATGTAGCAGCCCCGGCTGTTTCTATTTTAGCACCGAAGAACGGTGGCGGCTATGATGCCTATACAGGCACGAGCATGGCAGCGCCGTTTGTTACCGGCTCGGCAGCGTTAATGATGCAGTGGGGAATTGTTTTGAAAAATGATCCTTTCCTATACGGTGAACGGCTGAAAGCTTTTTTACGTCTGGGTGCTAACCGCAGACAGAATCAGGATTATCCAAATGCCTCGTTTGGCTACGGTACATTATGTTTGAGTAATACAATGAGTTATTTGGAACGATACAAACGGGGAGGAGATCATCAATGGCTTTAAATATAGATGACGAACTGAATCTTCCGCTTTCAGAGTTTGTAAAATTGCCTACCACAGTAGATTTTCAATTTCTCAATACGGAAAGGTTTAAAATATTTGCCAGGAGTCATCCCTACATACGTCTTGGAACGGAATTTGAAGACGGATATATTGTAGGCTATATCAATCAAGCTTATGTAACACAGCTGTTGAATGACCTGGGTGGTGACTTTTTATATTTTTTGCCTCGAATCATGTCACCTACAGATAGTCAGAGTAATGATGCATCCGGAATTACGCAGGTTCTTAATCAGCCATTTTTAAATTTGTCTGGTCGGGGCGTTATCATTGGTATTGTGGATACAGGAATTGATTATCGAAAAGATGCCTTTAAGTTTGAAGACGGCTCTACAAAAATCTTGGGAATTTGGGATCAAACCGTTGATGGAAAAAGACAGGATGATTTATACTTTGGCTCCACATATACAAGTGACGATATCAATAACGCCAATCGCTCTTCAGATCCCTACAGCATTGTGCCGTCGGTGGATGAGGATGGTCACGGAACGTTTTTGGCCTCTGTGGCGGCAAGTAATGAACCAGGCGAATATATTGGTGCGGCACCCAAAGCATATTTACTCATTGTCAAACTGAAAAAAGCCAGTCAGTATTTGATAGATCGTTATCTGGTTACAAATGACAACCCCAATCTGTATGAATCTACCGATTATATGCTTGGAATGAAATATATTCTTGATGCGTCGGAAAAATTCAATATGCCGATTGTTATGTGTATCGGAATGGGGACAAACGATGGCGCACATGACGGCAACTCATTGATCGAGGAGTATATCAGCTTCGTATCCCAGCGAGTGGGATATGCCTTTGTCACAGCAGTCGGAAACGAAGCCAATGCGAAACACCATACCCAAGGGAGAATACCTGCAACAAGAGCCGCAGACCGAATCAGCATCAAGGTGGGGGAGCAAGGGGCATCGTTTACAGTCATTATTCACAGCCCAGGATATGATAAAATATCGGCAGGAGTCACATCCCCCACCGGCGAAGCAGTATCCAGAGTATCGTTTCAATCGGGGCTCGAATACAGCAATCAGCTTATTTTGGAAAATACCAAAATCACCCTTCGATACTTTCGAGATAACAACAATAATGTAATTGTTTCGTTCAAGAATGCCACTCAGGGAATCTGGAATATTATTCTATACGGTGATCTGATTATCAACGGCGAATATTGGGCATGGCTTCCGATAACCGGGCAGATCAGTCCCACTGTTGAATTTTTGAGACCGATACCTGAGTATACAACTGTAATTCCTTCTACCGCCTTACGCGCCATTAAATGTGGTGCATATAACAGCAAGGATCAGAGCCTACTTGTATCCTCATCGTGGGGGCCGACCAGGTTATTACGGATTGCACCGGATTTTGTTGCTCCCGGAGTAGATGTAAAAGGGATTTATCCTACAGGTTATGGAACAATGACAGGAACCAGTGTAGCAGCTGCCATAACGGCAGGCATTGCCGCATTGCTGTTCGAGTGGGGGATTGTCAACGGAAATAAACCGGCAATGGATTCCGATCTCATTAGAAGTTATTTGATTAGTGGGTGTCAACGAGAAAGCAACTTAACATATCCAAATATACAGTGGGGCTTCGGAAAGGTTAATCTATATGGTACCTTTGAGGTGATCAAAGAGTCTGCATTGGACTATAATACAATGATCGAAGAAGGTGATTTTTTACAATGAGTAATGGTAATACGCTTATGGATTTCAATACCAGTGGAGGTCTTGGCTACCTGCAAGTGAATACTTTTTTCCAGGGTGTTGGAAGTCCAGCGCAAGGGGCAACGGTTCGTGTTTTCAATTCGGATACAAAATCGATCGTTAGCGAATCTCAAACTGATGCACAGGGGCAGGTGAAAAATATTGCACTGATCACTCCTCCGATTGAGTACTCCCTGCAATATGGTTTACCCAGACCCTTTAATCAATATGATGTACAGGTAATCTACCAGGACTATCAGTCAGCATATATCAGCAATGTTCAGCTTTTCCCGGAACAAACTGCAATCCAGAATGTTTTGCTGCTACCAAGCTACAACGACATCGACATTCCATATCCCACTTTATGGGGGACATATCCGCCTAAAATTCCTGAATCGGAGGTAAAAAAGTTGCCGTTACCGACCGGGCAGATTGTCTTGCCGGAGCCGGTTGTGCCGAGTTTGATAACAGTACATGAAGGGCGACCAGAGGATTCATCGGCAAGTAACTATACGGTGGGGTTTAAGGATTATATAAAAAACGTGGCCAGCTGTGAAATTTATTCCACCTGGCCGCGTGAAGCAATTAAAGCGAATGTGTTTGCGATTCTGTCGTTTACCCTGAGTCGTGTTTACACAGAGTGGTATCGGGGGAAGGGATACGGATTTACCATAACAAACTCAACGGCGTTTGATCAGGCTTTTTCCTTCGGCAGAAACATTTTTGACGAAATTTCCGAGGTTGTTGATGAAATATTTACAACCTATATTTCAAGGCCCGATTTGGTTCAACCGCTGTTCACGCAATACTGTGATGGTAAACGCGTAAAACGGGCAGGTTGGCTCAGTCAGTGGGGCTCTAAAGAGCTGGCAGATCAGGGGTTGAATGCTTTACAAATACTGAAAACCTATTACGGCTCCGATATTGTCCTGAAACAGGCTAAAAAAGTGGAGGGAATCCCGTTATCCTTTACAAATGTTCTTAAAATCGGTTCAACAGGCGATGCGGTAAAAACAATACAACAGCAATTAAACACCATTTCCAATAATTATCCTTTGATAAAAAAGGTAGTAGTTGATGGGGTTTACGGAGCCAGTACCGCCGAGGCGGTCCGCACATTCCAACAAATATTTGATCTTCCCGAGACAGGAGAAGTAAATTTCCCAACATGGTATAGTATATCAAATATTTTTGTAGCGATTAGCAAACTAGCATAATAACAGAAACAATGCCCGGCCCTACCGAGTTCTCTAGAGCGCATCTGAAAAGTCGGAATTCTTGTCTTTTTTTAAAAAGAGCAGCATTTGCTGCGTTAAAGAGCCTCGGAATCCACAAAAGGTTCCTGCGTTTTTTGCCTTATATTTGCTTGCCCTTTGCGAAAAATCCGTTGATTTCTTTATTTTCAGATACGCTCTAATGATCACGCAGTTGATATCGATCTAATCCGTCACGGAATGAACTTCTTAGTATTGCTATAACGGGTCCTATATTCTATATAAAAGATATCTTACGCATTCTTTGATCTCTCAATGAGAAACGTGGGGGCAAAAATGCTGCAAATAAAAGTTAATTGGATCTAGAGAATAAACTATATTACGTTTGCTCTACCCATATGTTATGCTTGTGGCATATACCAAGAAAAGAGCAGGTATGGTAAACCGATTCAGAAGCCATGCGCAGAATACGGAGTCTATACACGGACAACGCATTCATGAACAACATCTAATGAAAGAATCGATGGGATGTCAGCTAGGGGTTCGAATCCCCTTAATTACACGTTTTGCGTTTTGATTTTGCTCTTTTTGTATTCTGCTGATGACGTAAGGTACCCTATATCGAAAAATCTGAACCCATTGCTAAACAACGGTTTCAGACATAGAATAACCCTACCTGATCTGGACAATGACAATCATCTGTTCAGATCAGGTAGGGTCGTTCATTCTGGTACGCCCGAAGGGACTCGAACCCCCAGCCTTCAGAACCGGAATCTGACGCTCTATCCAATTGCGCTACGGGCGCGAATGATGTGACCACGTCACACATTTAGATATTATAACAGCCTTCTCCTGGTTTGTAAAGGGGGTAGAAAAGATTTTCTTAAATAGGCAGGCTGGCCTGCCCAGATGGCATAATCGGACCCGCAGGGCGGTATGCAGCCGAATAAAAAGTGGTCAAAACTCAAAAGGAAAAACCCCGTAACCGATAAGTTGCAGGGGTTTCCGGCAGGTGCGTGCAAAAAAGATATCTGACGCCCGCTTCCTCGCGGCGGAGCCCAGCACAGCGGGTCTGACGCGAAAGGGAAGGGCAGCGGCGTGAGCGCGAGACGACTTTTTGATGGAAAGCATAAAAAGTCGTCGCAAGCGATACAAAGCTTGCGACGACATGGTTGCGGGGAGTGGATTTGAGCCACTGACCCCGGGTTATGAGGGAAATATTCCACCTTGAACGCTGTAATGTGCGTCTGACATAAGGGCTGGACTCGCCTTGCACCTTGTTTTAATTGATAATACACCTTGCTACGAAAATAGGTAGCGAGGGCGTGTACCTTGACAAACGGGCTTTCAACGCCTCATGAAAAACCATCGCAGCACAAAAAGCGGTAGGCCAAAACCTGTCGCTGGTCGAAGAATGAAACCGTGAGCGTCAGTCTGGTGCAACCACAAAGTACCCCCAGCTTTTGCAGTTCGTTTACCATGCGACTGGCCCCCTTGCGTTGCTTAATTCGCCAACACCGGCCAGAGAGATAGAGTGTCCGTTTCCCGAAGATCTTCCATAAGCAGCATAATGTGTGTTAAGTGGCGCTGGCTTAATCCAGTAACGTCAATCATAGGACTTACACGGGTATACTTAAGGCACAGATATTTTAGCAAAACGGCTGTATAGCGCAAAGGCCCCGTGCGATTCGGCACGAGGCTTTTACAAGATTAAAGATTGAGTTTATGAAAACCCAGAAACGGCTTGTAGTTCTCCGTTCAAGACAATATTCCTAAGCGACAGCGCCCGATCAAGCACAAGAATATCCGCCTGTTTTCCGCAAGCAAGGGAGCCAATCTCGCGATCCAGTCCCACAGACCGCGCCGGATTGATGGTTGCCGCTTTCAGGGCGGCCTCCAGGGGGATCCCAAACCCCACGGCCCGCCGGAGGCAGTCGGTCAAGACGGTGATGCTGCCGGCTAGGGAGCCGGTGGCGATGGTGGCGCAGCCATTGGCCACGGTCACGGCCTGGCCGCCCAGATCGTACTCCCCGTCGGGCATCCCGCAGGCGCGCATGGCGTCGCTGATGAGGCAGACCCTGTCCTCCCCGAAGAGCCGGAAGACCGACTGCACTACCGCCGGATGGACGTGGACGCCGTCGCAGATGAGTTCCACATAGGCGTCCGTCCCCACGGCGGCCCCCACGATCCCCGGGTCCCGGTGGTGGAACGCGGGCATTCCGTTGAACACGTGGGTGACGTGGTTGGCGCCCCGGGCGAAGGCTTGACGGGAGGTCTCGTAGTCCGCGCAGGAATGGGCCAGGGAGACGCTGCACATACGGCTGGCCTTCTCCACAAATTCCAGCCCGCCCTCAGTCTCGGGTGCCACGGCCACTGTGCGGATCGCTCCGCCGCTGTCCTCCTGGAGCCTGAGAAACAGGTCTAAATTCGGAGGGATGATAAAGTCCGGGTTCTGAGCTCCCCGCTTTTCCACATTAAAAAACGGCCCCTCCATGTTCACGCCCCGGAGGGTAGCCATTCCGGGAACCGCTTGCCCCACGAAGGGACGGGCGGTGCGGTAGATTTGAGACAGGCGCTCTCCCGGCAGGGCCATGGAGGTCCCCAAGAAGCTGGTGACGCCCTGGGAGAGCAGAAAGCGGGCCATGGTCTGGATGGAAGCGCCCTCCCCGTCGCTGAAGTCCGCGCCCACGGCCCCGTGGATGTGGATGTCCACCAGCCCCGGAACCACATAACAATTTGTGGCGTCCAAGCTCTCCTGACCATCGGCTGCCAGTTGGGAACCAATTTCCGCAATATGGCCGTTCTGGATCTTCAAATCCATGGTACGAAAACTACCGTCTTCGCAGAACAGGGTTCCATTTTTAATAATCATAATTTTCCGCCTCCAAGAGAGCTGTCGTCCACATAGTAGGCGGCCTTGAATTTGAACTTATCTCCGCGGACAACGGTGCGGTGAATGGCGACCAGGGTGTTTCGCTCATGGCAGAACCGCTCGCAAAGCATGCAAGGCAGGTGAGAGGGAATCTGCAACAGCACACGCTCTTTATTTGATGGGATCAGCGGTGAGAGAACTTCGCTGGCGTCTGTGATTTCCATGTTGAAATAGGTTTCCAGGTAAGAGTAGAGGGAGCCGTCCCGGAGAATGTCCACATCAAAGGTCATAAACCGGCCCTGGGGCAGGTAGCTAGTCTCAATCATCAGGGGGAAGGTCTCGACGGAGCGGAGCCGTACCAGCTTATGCCACTTGGTATTGGGTGGACAGCTCTGGCGAACCAGATCCACGGAATCCAGATACTTGTCCATGTCGATTAGCTCATAGTCCACAACTTGGTTTTTGATTAAAATGTGCTGAGCTTTTAAGCTGCCTGCAAAAGAGTGGAATTTCGTCAGCTTCTGATCAAACACCTTACTTTTGACAAAGTTCCCATTTCCATGCGCCTTGACAATAAAACCGTTCCGATAGAGCTCGTCCAAGGCATGGCGGAGTGTGGAACGGCTGACATGGTACATACTGCAAAGGACGCGCTCTGCTGGCAGGGCTGAGTTTTCCGGGTAAGTGCCGTCCTTAATTCTTTCGCAGATATCCTGGTAAATCTCTTTGTACAACGGCGTACCATCCATATCGCACCCCTCCTCTTGACTGGAATTATACCCGGGCGGGGAATGGCAGTCAAGCAAATACCACCAGTTGTTAATTGGTATGTATCCAATAGGCATACCACTGACGGAATGGACATATTTGCCTATTTGCTATTAAAATATTTATGCAAATGTGATAAAATCAGAGCAACAACCGGGGAGGTGAGAAAATGATTTGTGACCTAATTACGGACCAGAGCTATTTGGAAGACGTGGTATGCGCCGACTGGGAAGAGCTGGTGGAAATTGGCGGCGGCCTTTTGGTGAAGCAGGGTTCTGTGGAGCCGCGGTTTATCCAATCCATCAAGGACACGATCGCTGAATTCGGGGCCTATATGGTTCTGGTGGACGACATCGCGTTTTTCCACGGCCGTCCGGAGGCCGGCGTCAAAGAAACCTCCATGAGCCTCGCGCTCTTACGGAATCCGGTCTATCTGTCGGAAAAGCGCATCAAGGCCGCGTTCACCTTTGCCGCAGTCGATAAGAGCAGTCATCTGGAATTGATGCGGGAATTGGGCGGTTATCTTCAGGACGAGAGCTTTATGGATCTCCTTCGCAATCACGGCGGGAAGACTGCAATCATGGAAAGATTACACAAAGGAGCGAAACTGGAATGAAGTATCAGGAGTACCACAGCGTCATCAAGGAGCAGTTGGAGCGGCAGTTCGACCAGGAGGGGCCCAACATTGAAAAGGCGGCTGAGTATTGCGCGGCCTCCGTGTCCAACGGCCGGGTTATCCACGTGTTCGGCTGTGGCCATTCCCAGATGTTCGCCATGGAGGTCTTTTACCGGGCTGGTGGGCTGGTCCCCGTCAACGCACTGCTGATCCCCCACCTGGCGCTCTTCCCCAAGGCCAAGCTGAGCACCCTCCAGGAGCGCGTGGAGGGCTTTACCGGCAATTATCTGGAGCTGGAAGACGTGGACAGCCGGGATACGATGATCATCGTATCCATCTCCGGGCGCAACGCCGGTGTGGTGGATATGGCTCTGGAGGCCAAGAAGATCGGCATGAAGGTGGTGACCCTGGTCTCCAAGCAGTTCGCGGGCAGCACCACCTCCCGCCACTCCAGCGGCAAGAACCTGATGGAGGTGGCGGACGTGGTCATCGACATCAAGTGTGTGGCCGGAGACGCCGCGCTGGAGATGGAGGGCCTGGAACCCCATTTCTGCGGCACCTCCACCGTGCTGGGTATGTCCGTGATGGAATCCATCGTGGCGCAGACCGTGGAAAACTGCGTGAAGGCCGGGTACCTCCCTCCGATCTATGTCAGCTCCAACCTGGACAAGGGCGACGCCATCAACGACGAGCACATCAAAAAGTACAGTAAGCTAATTTCCTGCCTGTAATTGGGAAAGCGGGCAGAGTCGAGAAGGTCCAAAATCGGCTGGCCGTCGCCGTAAGTACGGCAGCCGCGGTGTCCGGTGCGTGTTGAGCCGCCGGCGGCGCGAGAGGAAGGTAATTATGCATATCGTCTGTGTATGCGGACTGGGCATGGGTTCCAGTCTGATCCTGAAGATGACGGTGGACAAGGCCCTCAAGGAACTGGGCGCTACCGGCCACGAGATCGAGCACTGGGATGCGGGGACCGTGGACAGCAGGGGCGCCGATCTCATCGTCACCTCCTCCGACTTCCAGGAGCGCTTTGCCGGCCGGGACAACGTGATCTTTGTAAAAAACGTGGTCAACACGGCGGAGGTGAAAGAGCAATTGAAAGCCTATCTGGAGGCAAATCGGCTCCTGTGATGGCGTCGTTTCATCATCTATATAAAGAAGGGAAGGAGAAAATATGGCAGTTCTGAATTTTTTCCTGGAGTTATTGCAGACCCCGGCAGTCATTCTGGCAGTGGTGGCCCTGATCGGCCTCCTCGCCCAGCGCAAGAAGGTCCCCGACGTGCTCTCCGGCACCGTCAAGACCGCCCTGGGTTACCTGGTCCTCTCGGCGGGCTCCAGCCTGCTCGTCACGGAAATTCTCCCGTTCGTGGGACTCTTCCAAGAGGTCTTCCATCTCAGCGGGTTCGCTACCGGCTCGGAGATCATCGTAGGCGCCATCCAGAAGTCAGTCCCCGTCATCGCTTCCACCTCGGCTATCATCATGGGCGTCGGTTTCCTGGTGAACATCGTCCTGGCCCGGGTCACCCCCCTCAAGTACATCTTCCTCACCGGCCATATGATGTGGATCAGCTCCGTGGCCGTGGCCTTCTCCCTCTATGAGGCTGGCTTCAGCAATGGCTTGATCATCGCAATCGGCAGCGTGATCCAGGGCGCGATCCTCACCCTCCTGCCCGCCATCGCGCAGCCCATCGTCCGCAGGATCATCGGCAGCAACGACATCGCCATCGCCCACCTCACCACCCTGGGCACCGTCTCCTCCGCCTATGTGGGTAAGCTGGTGGGCCGCAACAGCAAGAGCGCCGAGGACATGAAGCTCCCCGAGGGGCTGAAGTTCTTTAAGGACACCTCTATGTCCATCGCCATCGTCATGTTCATCTTCTACATGATCGTGGTCATCATGGCCGGACCCGAGGCCGTGGACGCTTACTCCGGCGGTACGAACTACATCATCTTCGGCCTTTTGAAGGCGCTGGGCTTCACCGCTGGCGTGCTGGTCCTGCTCCAGGGCGTCCGGATGTTGCTGGGTGAGCTGGTTCCCGCCTTTAAGGGCATCTCCGACAAGCTGGTCCCCAACGCGGTCCCCGCGCTGGATGTCCCCGCCCTCTTTGGGTTTGCCCCCAACTCCCTGATGCTGGGCTTCATCTTCGCCACCCTGGGCATGATCGTGGCCATGTTTATCTCCTCCGCCCTCTTCGGCGCGGTGCCCCTGGTCTCCATCATCGGCGCCTTCTTTGCCGGCGGCGTAGCCGGTATTATGGGCAACGCCCTGGGCGGCCGCATCGGGGCCATGGTCTCCGGTTTTGTCTATGGCGTGGAGCTGATTCTCTTCTCCGGCTTCACCTATATGCTCTTTGGCCGCTTCGCAGCCGTAGGCGCAGAGGGAACCGGGCATGACTGCATCGACGCAATGGCGCTTATGACCCTTATGAAGAGCCCCGTCGTTGGCATCCTCATCATTGTCGCCGCATTCGTGCTCCTCTCTGTACTGGAAGTACGGTATCAGAAGAAGATCGCTGTGGGCACACAGGCAAAGTAAACAGCGTATTTAAGGGGCGGAGGGTGGCCAGCCACCCTCCGCCCCTTACGACTCAAGAAGACAGAACAGAAAGGAAGGATACGATGTATTTGACAGAACAGGAATTGAAGGGCCAGTTCCAGGCCGTGGCCCGTACATTAGAGGCCCTGCACGCCAAGCGCGCCGAAGCCGTGGCCGCGCTCGCCGGTGTCCAGACCCTGTGCGCCCTGGGCTGCGGCTCCAGCTTCAGTCTGGCAAAGTCCGCCGCCATCCAGTTTTCCCAGCACACCGGCGTCCCCGCCTACGCACTGGCCGCCGGGGATCTGCTGGTCAACTTCCCCGCCTATGAGAAAATGCTGCGGGGCACGACTCTTCTGCTGCTCTCCCGCTCCGGCTCCACCAGCGAGGTAGTCCGGGCGGCGGAACGCTGCAAAAACGAGCTGGGCTGCAAGCTCCTGTCCATCTGCGCCCGGGAGGGGACGGCGCTGGAGGCCCTGGCCGATTGGAACCTGGCCCTTCCCTGGGCCTTCGACGAGGCCGTGTGCCAGACCCGGACCGTCACGAATCTGTACGTGGCCGCGCTGGGCCTCGCCTGCATCGCGGGCGGCGACGAGGCGGGCCTTTCCGCCCTTGACGCGCTGAAAAGTCATGCCACCGCTTTCTGCCCCGCACAGGAGGCTGCGCTCTCCGCGCTGGCCGCCCAGACCTGGAGCAAGGCGGTGGTGCTGGCCGACAGCGGCATGGCGGGCCTTTTGGAGGAGGGGGCGCTGGCGTTTAAGGAGATCTGCCGCCGGGACTCCAACCACTATCACCTCCTGGACGTCCGCCACGGCCCCATGGTGCAGATTGGGGCGGACACGCTGGTGATCGCGGTTCTGTCCTCCGGGGATCGGGCATTGCAGGCCGCACTCCTGTCCGACGTGGCGCGGAAGACTGGCCATCTGCTGGTGCTGGACTGCGCCTCTTCCGGCGACGCTCTGCCGGGCACGCGCATCCAGCTTCCGGAGTGCGGCGATGACGACGCAAAGGCCGTCTTTGCACTTTTCTGCATCCAGCTTCTGTGCTTCCACCACGCGATTGCCCGGGGTGTCGATCCGGACAAGCCGGAGGGATTGGACCCATGGATCAAGCTGTGAATCAAAACCCCGTGCGGGAGCTGCTCCGCAGGCGGGAGCAGGGCCGTGAAAAGGGGATTTACGCCTGTTGCAGCGCCAACGAGTATGTGATCCGCGCCGCCATCCGGCGCGCCAGGGACCGGGACACCGTAGTCCTGGTGGAGGCCACCGCCAACCAGGTGAATCAGGACGGCGGTTACACGGGCATGAAACCGGCGGACTTCCGTGCCTTTCTGAACCGGCTTGCGGCGGAGGAGGGGATGCCCCAGGCGCGTGTCTTCTGCGGAGGGGATCATCTGGGCCCCCTCACCTGGCGGAATCTCCCCGAGGCCGAAGCCATGCCCAGGGCGCTGGAGCTGGTACGCGGGTATGTTCTGGCCGGGTTTTCCAAAATCCACATCGACACCAGTATGCGCCTGGCGGACGATGATCCCTCCGCCCGGCTGCCGGATGAGACCATCGCCCGCCGGGGTGCGGAGTTATGCGCGGCGGCGGAGGACGCTTTCGCGATGTTCCGCACCGCCCATCCCGGCGCCCCTGCCCCGGTCTACGTCATCGGGAGCGAGGTTCCCATCCCCGGGGGCGCCATGGAAAACGAGGAGACCGTCGCCGTGACAAAGCCGGAGGACTGCAAGGCGACCCTGGAGGCCTTCTGGGCTGCGTTCACCCGGCGGGGGTTGAAAGACGCCTGGGATCGGGTCATCGCCCTGGTGGTCCAGCCCGGCGTGGAGTTCGCGGACGAGAGCGTGGTGGAATACGACCGCGCCGCCGCCCGGGATCTGACGGCCTCCCTGGACGCGTGGCCCGGATTGGTCTTCGAGGGGCACTCCACCGACTATCAGTCCAAGGAGCGGCTGCGGGAGATGGTGGAGGACGGCATCGCCATTCTAAAGGTTGGCCCCGCCCTCACCTTCGCCCTCCGGGAGGGGCTGTTCGCCCTAGAGCGGATCGAAGCGGAGCTGGGCCGGCTGCGACCCTTCCCAGCCAGCGCGTTTCGTGATACGCTGGAGTGGGCCATGCGGGAGAACGACCAGTACTGGGGCGGCTACTACCACGGCCATGAATCCGACCAGCGGTATGCCAGAGCGTTCAGCTTTTCCGACCGGGCGCGGTATTACCTCCCCGCCCCTCGCGTCTCGGCCGCCGTGACCACGCTGCTCCACAACTTGGACCGGGAGGGCATCCCGCTGGCGCTGCTCAGCCAATACCTGCCCACCCAATATCAGCGTGTCCGGTCCGGGCAGCTCCCTCTGCGCGCGGCGGATTTACTGCTGGACCACGTGGGCGACTGGATCGATGACTATCTATACGCGACGCTGGCGCAGAGATAAGGGACGGCCATGTATCCTACACTGTTATTTGATATGGATGGCACCCTCATCGACTCCGCGGATGGGGTGTTTCAATCCCTGCGCTACGCCATGGAGTCTGTAGGAGGCCCGGAGCTTCCACGCGGCGCGGTGCGGCACTTTCTCGGGACCCCCATCGAGCGGGTCCTACAAACGCGGTTCGGCTGCGACGCACAGACCGCGCTTCTGGTCCGGGAACGGTTTTTGAACCACTACCGGGATCACGGCCTTTATGCCACCGTCCCGGTTCCCGGTATGGTCGAGCTGACCGCCCGGCTCAAGACCGCCGGGTTCCGGCTGGCCATCGCCACCTGCAAGCCCTGGGCCTACTGCGGGCCCACGCTGGCGCAGTGCGGCTTTTTGGACTGCTTCGAGGCGGTCTCCGGCAGCTACCACAACGGCGTCCCAGAGGAGAAGGCGGCGGTCATCCAGGAGGCCCTGCGCCTCCTGGATGCTCCCGCGGAGACCGCGCTGATGATCGGCGACCGGGCGGACGATGTGCTTGGCGCCCGGACCTGGGGGATTCCCTGCCTGGGGGTGGAGTTTTGCGGCTATGCCGACCCCGGCGAGCTGGCGAGGGCGGGCGCCCTGGCGGTGGTCCGTACCGCCGGTGAGCTGGAGCGCTTTTTGACCGTGAGGGCGAACGGAAATTCAGAAATGAGGTGAACGCAATGGAGCTATTGGGGAAGCCGGTGTCGCAGGGCGTTGTCATCGGCGAAGTTTTGAGGTATGAGCCCTTCCGCCCCGAAGTGGAGGAGAGTCCCATCCCGGCTACGGAGGTTCCCCAGGCGCTGGCGCGGTATGAGCAGGCTCGCGCCAGCGCCCGGGCGGAGTTGGCCGCGCTGGAGGAGAAGTTGAAGGGCGGAGATCCGGACAAGGCCAAGATCCTCGCCGCCCACCGGGACATTCTGCTGGACCCGGCCATGGACGAGGAGATTCGCGCCCTGGTGAAGAGTCAAAATGCGAGCCCTGACGCGGCGATTGCCCAGGTGTACGACACCTACGCGGCCGTGCTGGGCCGGTCAAAAAATCCCATGATGCGCGAACGGGCCTCCGACCTGGCGGACGTCAAGCTCCGCCTACTGCGCTGCTGGGCTGGAGCGCCGGAACGGGACCTCTCCTCGCTGCCTGAGCCGGTCATCGTGGTGGCGGACGACCTCTTCCCGTCGGACACGGTGGCGCTGGACCGGGCCCATGTGCTGGGTATTGTCACCCAGGTGGGCGGCGGGACCTCCCACACCGCCATCATTGCCCGCAGCTATGAAATCCCAGCGGTCCTGGGCGTAGCCGGGGTGATAGAATGTCTGACGGACGGACAGACCGTAATCCTGGACGCCGTGGAGGGTAAGATCCTGACGGAGCCCTCGGAACAGGAGCTAACGGCTTACAGGGCAAAGGCGGATCAGGTGTCCGCCCGCCTGCGGGAGGAGAAGACCTACTTGAGCACCGAGCCGGTCACCCGGGACCGCGTCCGGCTGGAAGTCCGCCTCAACGTGGCGGCGGTCAATGACCGTGAGCTCTCCGGCGCGGCCCACACAGATGGGTGCGGCCTCTTCCGGACGGAATTTCTTTACCTGAGCGGCGATCGTCTGCCCGGTGAGGAGGAGCAGTTCCAAGCCTATCAAAAAGTGCTCGCCGCCTTTGGGTCCAAGCCGGTGGTGCTGCGCACCATGGACATCGGCGGGGATAAGCAGCTTCCCGCCCTGAAACTGCCCAAGGAGAGCAATCCCTTCCTTGGCATCCGCGGGCTGCGGCTCTCGCTGGACCGGATGGACCTGTTCCGCATCCAAATCCGCGCCGCGCTCCGGGCCTCGGTCCATGGAAACCTGAAGATCATGATGCCCATGGTGGGCGCGTTGGACGAGGTGCGCGCGGCCAAGACGGTCTTCAAAGAGGAGGGCGCCGCGCTGGACGCGGCGGGTATCCCCTGGGACCACGGGACCGAGCTCGGAATCATGGTGGAGGTGCCCTCCATCGCGCTGATCGCCGATTTGATCGCCGATGAGGTAGACTTCGTCAGCGTGGGAACCAACGACCTGACCCAGTATCTCTGTGCCGCCGACCGGATGAACCCGGCGGTCCGGCCCTACTATCAGGAGTACCATCCGGCGGTCTTTCGCGTCTTGAGCTATCTGGCCCGCACCTTCCAGACCGCAGGAAAGAGCGTCAGCGTCTGTGGGGAGCTGGGGGGCGATCCTCTGGCGATTCCGGTTCTGGCTGGACTGGGCATCCACAAGCTGTCCATGGGGCGCTCCTCTGTCCCCGCTGCCAAACGGGTCATTCGGAATTTGAATATGGCCGACGCGAAGGCGCTGGCCCAGGAGGTTCAAGGTATGAAGACCGCGGAAGACATCAGAGCCCGGCTCACCGCCTTTGCGGAGCGGGCGACAGAAGGGAGTAATCAGCATGTATAGCAGAGAGATCGTCGTCGTCAACGAATCCGGGCTCCATGCCCGCCCAGCCTCGGATTTCGTGGGGCTGGCCGGAACCTTTCAGTCCCGCGTCGAGCTTCAGCGTGTGGGTGAGGAGGACAAGTACAACGCCAAGTCCATTATCATGCTCATGTCTCTGGGTCTGGCCCAGGGAGAGCGGGCCATTCTTTCCGCTGAAGGCGAGGACGAAAAGGAAGCGGTGGACGCCCTGGCCGAGCTGGTGGCGCAGATGAAGGATTGAAAATATGGCATTGGTGAAATAGCAGACAGCTTCTTTTGGACGCCCAAGCCCACGGCTATGCCGTGGGCGCGTTCAACGTAGAGGACATGGAGATGATCCAGGCGGTCATCGCGGCGGCGGAGGCGGAACACGCGCCGGTCCTCCTCCAGACCACCCCCGGCACCCTCAAGTACGCCGGTACCGCCGTCTTCTCTGCCATGGTCCGAGCGCTAGCGGAGAAGGCCGCAGTCCCTGTGGCCCTCCATCTGGACCACGGAGACAGCTTCGACCTCTGCGCCCAGGCCGCGGCGGACGGCTACACCTCCCTCGTGATCGACGGCTCCAAGCTGTCCCTGGAGGAGAACATCGCCCTCGCCCGCCGAGTGGTGGAGATGACCGCTGCCTACCCGCACCGCCCCGCAGTGGAGGCCGAGCTGGGCAGGCTGGGCAGGAAGGAGGACAGCCTGGAGGTGAAACACGGCGATGACCTCTACACCGACCCGGAGGAGGCCGCTCGGTTCGTGGCCGAGACGCGGTGAGCGTCCCCTTGGTGTTCCACGGCTCCTCCGGCGTCCCGGATGAGGACGTCCATGGGCATCTGCAAGGTAAACTTCGCCACCGTATCGCTGTGTGCGGGGCGCAGAATCGGGCTTGTGGTAAAATATCAACAGGGACTGCCCTCCGCGCCGTGAAAGGGCCAGCCGGATAGGTCCAAACCCCGGTGGTATAGACATCATTTATAGTGGACTCGCCGCTCACCAAATGGTGAGGGTACGTTTTATCAGCTTGAGGACAAGAGCTGCGTTCACCAGATCTCGATAGGCATAGAGCCGGATGGCGGGCCGAATCGGAAGCCCTTCAAGGGAAGGACCCGGGCGGAAGGTATCGAGCGGAAAGAGAAGTATTTTGAAGAGCAAAAACGCATGGCGGACATCGAGAAAGAGCGGGAAGCGCAGCACCAGCGCGAGGCCGAGGAAGCCGCCCGGCTGGAGCATCCGTCCGAGGCCGAAACGCTGTTAAAGATGCGTTTATGCCGTGGCTTGAGTTGTATAAGGCTCCTCCCATCAAGAAGTCCACGACCTACGGGACGTATCTCGACCTGTACCACACGCATTATCTCCCTTGCCTTGGGGAGATGAAACTGTGCAAGATTACGCAGGACACGATCCAAACATATTACCAGAAACTTCCAAAAAACGGGGCGCAGAAGGCCGGCAGGCCCGGCGGCCCGTCCGCCAAGACCATCCGGAACCACCACATGTTTCGGAAAGACTTTTTCGGCTATGCGCAGGGGCGGTATAAGCTGGATGGAAATCCCACCGATTTACCGGCCGGAGAAAAGGCGAGCTGCTGCTGCGCCACCTCTTTACCTTGCAGCACTCGAACTGGCCGAACCCAGACAATCTGCTGTTTCCCTCCAAGACGGGAACCTATATCGCTCCCAAGAGTTTTGAGATTCGTCTTGCCGCAGTTTCTAAGCGTTGCGAGATTAAGAGAGTGAACCCCAACGGCCATGCTTCGGTTTCCACGAGGTAGATCTATACCTACAAGAGCACCGAGGTGGAGCGGGAGGCCATCACCAATTTTACAGACTGTCTGAACGTGAAGGCGCAGAAGACCGCCGCCGCGCAAAAATAAGAGGAAGCTGGACATTTTGAAGGAAAAATAAAATGATTCCCCGTGTAAGAGGGAGACAGACTCTTCAATCAAAACAGTTGCAAATTACAACGGGACAGAGAAAAACCCTGAAACCATTGCGGTTTCAGGGTTTTATGGTTGCGGGGAGTGGATTTGAACCACTGACCTCCGGGTTATGAGGCAGAAAAAGATAGTCTCTTCTGCGTTATTTAGTCTCATTAGTTCAAAAATGCGCAAAATATCGAACTATTTAATGTTATTGAGACAAATGTACCGCACAATAAAATATCATAAGCATCAGATAAGCATCACTCGAGCATCAATGTAGGGATAAGATGCTCAGTTGACTGAACTGATATTCCCAATCGATAGGAGGGTGATAGTGTGAATGATCTGGCAGAACAGTATTCTAAAATGGTTAAATGTGCGACAGAACTCGCAGAGTTTTTAACAGCAGGTCTGAGAGATGTTTTTCACGCTGGTGAGTGCCAAAGAATTGCCTACAGCTTGTCTGGTAATAGCACCGTTTTCAAGTATATGTAAAATAAATCTTTAATGACAGCAATCGAACACAGAGATGTTGCTATAGCTGACTGCGACTATCAAAAGGCCAGGTATTACAAGTTATTGGAATTTCGCCCAGCACAAGAGAGTCTCAGCAAGAATGACACCCTTCCATGCATGCTTAACCAGATTTCCAATAATACAATCCTCTTGCTATAAAAAATAAAAATTTCCAAATCGAGTGGTTGGAATCTGTCTCCCGACAAACGGTGGATCCTTCCACCACTATCCGCGCTGAGCGAAAGGATACCATCTAGTTGTCTGCTCCGAAGCAGGGGATACTTTGCTTTTTTACCCCAGACTTTAGTTTTCCTTCCTAGCCAAAATTGATTCTTTTCATCTGTTCCGAGCAGGGCAAACGGCAGTCTCATTTTTTGAAGCCAGTTCAATAAATTGAAAATAGGAAATTATCCTAAATCATATGCCATACTTCGCCATCCATAGATATAGTGTCTTTCTGGATACTCCCAATTCCTTGGCCACTGCCGTCTTATTAAACCGTTTTTTTTCAAGCAAGCTTATCAGATAGCTCTTTGGCGGTCGCTTAAAAAATACATACTCTTCCGCTGTGCTCTGTATTTTATCAGTTTGCTCATGCTGAATCATATTTCCTCTAAATGTAGTGGCAAAATACTCTTGAATATGCTCATAGGTAATGATTTCATCGGAGTATTGTAATGAAAAGCTTTCTATCAGGTTCTGCAGTGCACGGATGTTCCCATGCCAATGTTGATGCAGAAGTGCTTCTTTTGCCCCCTGGCTGAGTATCGGGCTTTTTCGCTCGGTCTTTTCTTCATTCTGCTTAAGGAAGTGCTCCGCCAACAGTATAATATCTTGGCCCCGTTCCCGAAGAGGGGGAAGTGAAATCTGCAACGTGCCCAAGCGAAAGTACAAATCTGCTCGAAACTTTTGCTGTGAGATACGTTCCATCAGGTTTGCATTCGTGGCAGAAATAATTTTGATGTCCACTTTTGTCTCCGTCGTGGCTCCCAGCCTCATAAACCGTCGATTTTCAAGCACACGCAATAGCATGGCCTGAAGGTCCATTGGCAAGTCCCCAATCTCATCAAGAAATAATGTACCATTGTTTGCTAATTCAAATTTCCCGATATTTCCGCCCCGCCTCGCCCCTGTAAAAGCACCATCTGCATATCCGAAAAATTCGCTAGCCAGTAATTCTCTGGGAATAGCTGCACAGTTAATGGCAATAAACGGTTGGTTTCTTCTGGCGCTAGCATTATGGATCGCCTGCGCAAATACATCCTTTCCAGTTCCGCTTTCTCCAAGTATCAAAATATTGTTATCGCTCTCCGCCATTAACTCTGCTTGCTTGACAACACTCCGAAACGCTGGTGCCCGTCCAATAATATTGGAAAACGTAAAGTGGGCATTATTGCCGATTTTCTTAGAAATGCTATGGCTGATGATTTCCTCACTGGATACAATTAGCGTGATGTCGTTGATTCCTGCACTCTCATTTATATCGTGCAGAACGTTTACGATATACTTGCCCACCACACCATTTATTCGCAAAGGAATTGATACATTTTTCTTTGACTCTCCACTGAAAATAATGTTCCAAAAGGCCATATTGTCTTTGGAACAGTCAATAATTGAATCTAGCCGTTGACCAAATAGTGGACGAGGCTCCATTCCGAAAACACGGAAGGTATTCTTGTTATAGTTAAAAATAGAATAAGTTCCATGATAATCCACATTGACAGCCAAAATAGCACGGTTATCCAGGGATAAGAGTCGGTGGGTTGCAAACAGGAGATAGTAATAGCCTGAAATTTCTCTGGCAATCGAATAAGCGATACAGTTGCACAACTCTCTATTAGATACGTCTTGATAAAGCAGAGCGACACCGCCCACCAGCTTTTTCTGGTTTTTCCCCACCATGGAATCACCTGCCCAGTTTATTGTGGTCTCGACTACAACGGGGGAAAACGAGGTCATTACTTCATGCAAACACTCACAGAAATTCTCCTTTCCCTCCATCGTAATCTGACAGGCATCCAAAATGCCAATAGAGACTGCGTTAGCTCCCAATGATGCCAGATCCCACCTGGAGCCCGGAATAAGCCTCCTTTGAATCAATGCTTGTTCTAGTTGGTCATTTTTGATGTACAGCCGAAGCATATAGCCATCCTGATTAAAGAGAGCAATTCCTATCGCCTGTTCAGAAAGACGCCCCATCTGACTTTTGGCCGCCCTGTGCGCATAGAGATATAGCTCGGCCCACGCTTCCTGCGCCTGGATGAGTTCAATCGCATTGCATACTGTAGCTGCGCTTTTTTCTCTGGATACCCCCATCGCATAGGAATCGCTCCACGCCTTTAAGACCTGTTCAGATGTTATATAAGTCGGAATCCGATACACATCATCGTTCACTGCCTTTTCAGCCTCCTTTCTCAGAACCAAAAATACTCCTTCTATTTTTTAATTTTAACACAGATCACTGTTACCAGCAATCGTCAAAATGTATCATAAAGTATTAAAGTGTATATTTTATATACATTTTAATATAGCACAAAATATGTGTTATTGTCCCAAATATTTTTTACATTATATTACCTATTGTACAATAAAATATTAATTTGCATTCTATTTACTATATTTATCCTTTTTATACGGCAAAAAATTATACGTATTTACAATTATTTTCGTGATGATTAGATATTGGCACTTTATATGCTTAGTAAACAGTGCATCCCGGCCAACAGGCCGAAGAAAGGAGGCACTGTTTTCCATTTTGACCGCAGTCAAGATTCCTGTCAAAAGTTTGGAAAGGAGCATCATAATGCACCAATTTGAAAAGATCCGTTTTGATCTTCAAGGGCATGTCGCCCTGATTGACCTAAACAGTCCTCAGACGATGAACCGACTCTATGGCCCCTTTTTCAGGGACCTCAATAGAGCAGCAGACGAAATTGAAAAAAACGATGGAATCTTTGTAGCAGTAATTACTGGCGGCGAAAAAGTGTTCTGTACTGGCGATGATGTTACCCAGCCGGAAGAACTGCAGGCACAAAAGGAACTGGGTCTGTTTGATTGGATGAAGATCGTACAGGACTGCATGACACGCATCTCTCAAATCAAAAAGCCTGTGATCGCAGCAGTGGCTGGCTATGCTTTGGGAGGGGGCTTGGAAATGGCTTTGGCCTGCGATTTTATCGTTGCCTCCGAGAATGCTAAGTTTGGTCTTCCCGAAGCTAAAATTGGCGTATTCCCCTGCGGTGGTGGGACCCAGCGGCTTCCCCGCCTGATTGGCCGAGCTCTGGCCAAGGAGCTAATCTTTACCGGTGATTTTGTCAGTGCTCAGCATGCACTGGAAATCGGTCTGGTTAATCACGTCTATCCTGAAGGAGAGCTTGTTTCCTCTGCCGTGGCCCTGGCACAGAAGATTTGTGAACGAACCTCTCCTGCCAGTGACCGGCTCATTAAGCATGCCATCGATTGTGGATGTATGACAGATCTGGATGCCGGGCTTTATATTGAGCTGAGTGATGCATATCGGGCAGGCTTCTCACCTGATAAAGACGAGGGTCTGAAGGCCTTTGCGCAGAAACGTCCACCAGTTTGGAGCGGGAAAATGTTCTGATTTCCTATCTCCTTGGCGGCATTCCGCCATCTCAGCAATATATTCTGGCCAAACTCATTGCCATGATGAGGAGGAAAAACTTTTATGGAAAATTATAATCTGTTGAGTGGTGTACGTGTTATAGAGCTGAGCAACTATATTGCTGGCCCTACTGCAGGACGATGCCTTGCCGATTGGGGCGCTGAGGTAATTAAAATTGAACCCCCTAAGGGTGATCTTGTTCGATATAGCGTAGTCTTGCCCGGTATGGTATCCAAGCCTGAAATGACGGTTGGGTTTGAGCTGGCTAACGCAAACAAAAAGAGTGTAGTCGTCAATATGAAGACCCCTGAAGGCAAAGAGATCTTGGACAGACTGTTGGGTACAGCGCAGGTATTTCTTACCAATAATCGCACGGGAGCACTAAAGAAGATGGGCCTCGACTATGAAACCCTTTCTAAGAAATACCCGAGTCTAATCTGGGCACAGTTGCACGGCTACGGTGAAAAAGGTCCTCTGGCTCAGGCTCCCGGCTTCGACACAATCGCCTATTGGGCTATGAGTGGCGCTCTGAACGATTTTGTGGAAAAGGATACCGCACCAATGATTTCTCCCATTGGCTTTGGAGATTTGGGGGTCGGTTGCACATTAGCTGGAGCCATCTGTGCAGCATTGTACCATCAGAAAAGCACCGGTGAAGGCCGCAAGGTGGTTGTTTCTTTGTTTGGACATGCCGTATGGCAAATGGCTGTCATTCTATCTACCCAACCTTTTGGACAGGACATCTATCCAAAGAGTCGACTGGATACCACTCCTCTAGCCAATTCTTATCGCTGCCAGGACGGGAAATGGATCTTCATTTCCGCTTTGGAGTATGAACGTTTCTTCCCTATTCTAATGAAATTTGCCGGCAGAGAAGATCTGATTGATGATGAACGGTATAATACCTGGGCTGCTGGCCGAAAGAATTGCAGAGTCCTCATCGACTTGCTGAGCGCTACCTTCGGGCAATATACACAGCAGGAGCTTCACGAGCATCTCCTGGAGATGGATATCCCCCACTCCATGATGCAGACCATCTCTGGGTTTATGGACAGCACGCAGGAAAACCACCAGCAAGCCGTGGCCAACGAATTCCTGCGTTTGATTACCCATCGAAACGGTGTCCAGCTCTACGAAGCCGCTACCCCTGCTCAGTTTGGCGGTCCCAACGCTGCTCCCCGTGTCAATGCACCTTTGTTGGGTGAACAGACATCGCTCTACCTCAGGGAAGTCGGTTATTCCGAGGAGGAAATCTCTGAATTGCTGCAGCGTGGCATCGTAGATGAGCATCACGACACAAATTATTGATTATAACTCCAATATGTTCTATAAGTCGGTCCTTTTCCTGTGGTATCCTGTGGTAGTTTGCAATTCTAAAACACCTGTATGGGAGGAGACATTATGAATTTTTGGGGGATAGTTGGAATTCTGGGAGCCCTCATTCTGTTCACTTGGCTGAGTCTAAAAGGTGTGCATACCTACATTGCCGTCATCCCAGCCGCTATGTTGTGTATCCTGCTCAATGGCTTACCTTTTGAGTCATCCTTTACTGAGACTTACTGGACTAATTTCCTAGGCTACGTCCAGAAAATGTGGTTCATCGCCATTGGTGGTGCAGCATTTGGTACACTGGTTTATGTTACCGGCGGCGGCATCACCATTGCCCGGTATATCATTAAAGTTTTGGGTAAAAATTCCACAATTGGCATCACCCTTGTCGGCATTATCCTTGAGATCTGCGGCGTCAGCTTATTTGCTGGTTCTATCTTTATCATGCTCCCCATCATCTTTGAAATCTATAAAAAATATAACATCCCGCGCCGCTTCTGTGTGTCCATGCTCTGCTTCAGCGCCTTGACTCTCGCCTGTGTCGCACCCGGCTCCACCATGACGCACAATTTAATCCCGGCAACATTTTATAACCTAAAGTTATACCATGGTTTTACCATTGGCATCGCTTGCATGATCTTTATGCTGATCATCGGCCAGGTTATCCTCAATAGGCTGATTGCCAAAGCCCAGGCTGCCGGTGAGGGCTTTGAAGCTCACCCCGGCGATGTGGTCGAACAGGACCCCGGCAGCGAACACCTTCCTCCTCTCTGGCGAATTATTATTCCAATGGTTGCCTATCCTCTGTTGATTAACCTCCTGCCGTTGTATATCTTTTTTAATCAACTAATTGCATTCTGCATTGGCTTGGTTTTTCTCTGGGGCTACTATACACCCAAGGGTCTCATTGCAGGACTTAAAACCACCGTTCCTGCTGGTGTAGGCATTATCTTTTCCCAGAGCGCAGTTATGGGTTTTGGTTCAGTCTTGGCAGCCGCCCCTTCTTTCTCAGCTATCTCCACACTGATCACCAGCATTCCCGGCCCTGTCTACCTGCAGGTTGCCCTTTCCACTACTGTTGCGGCCTGTATGTGTGGATCTGCCTCCGGCGGTATCAACATCATGCTTCCTGCCATGGGCAATACATGGGCAGCCATCAACGGTGCCAGTCTCTCTGGTATTGCCCGCGTGTGTGGTCTTTCCAGCCTGGTCTTTGATTCGATGCCATACAACGGTGCTATCAACGCCATGTGCAATGCTTGTGCTGAAGACTTACGAAGAGCCTATCCACCCGTTTTCTGGATGACCGTTGTCGTTCCCTCCTGCGGAACTGTTTTGATGATTCTGCTGTATACCTTCTTCCCATTCCTGCCATAACCTAAGCGGCATTTTGATGCGGCCGCCATTTGTATTTACAATTTCAAAATGGAGGTATCTGAATTATGGGATATAAAATGACCCCACAGCAAGTTGAGCTGCGGGATATGGTTCGCACCTGGTTGGATAAAGCCGTAAAACCTCGGGTCGCTGAACTAGATGAGAAAGGCGAATGTCCCTTGGATTTAGTCCAGCAGGGATTTGAGTTGGGACTCCATATGCTGGAAATCCCCGAGGAGTACGGAGGTCTCGGTCTTGATACCCGGACTGCCTGCATTATTCACGAAGAGATCAACCGCATTGACGGCGGCCTTGCCGTATGTTTTTCAATCACCGCTATGGTCTTGAAATGCATTTTAGCAGTTGGTTCCAAACAGCAGAAACAGTGGGCCAGCGACATTATTGCGCAGGGTAATCTCGCTTCATTCTGTCTCACGGAACCGCAGGGCGGATCCGACGCCGCCAATATTCTCACTACCGCCGACAAAGACGGCAACGGGAACTATATTCTGAATGGTAGGAAATGCTTTATTACCAATGCGGAATATGCCGGGCTATACCTCGTTATGGCGGTCACAGACAAGAGCAAAGGTGCAAAAGGCATCTCTGCTTTTCTTGTGGAACGAAGTTGCCCAGGACTGTCGATCGGAAAAGATGAGAATAAAATGTCCTCCCGCCTATCCAGCACAGCCGACGTCGTTCTGGATAACGTAATTGTTCCCGAATCAGCGTTGCTGGGCACCGAAGGAACCGGATTTGTCGTGGCCATGAAAACCCTGGACAGTGGTCGGGCTCTGGTGGCCGCCGGCTCTGTGGGTCTTGCCCAACGTGCTATGGAAGAGGCTGTAGAATATGCTAAAACAAGAGTCACTTTTGGAAAACCCCTATGGCAGCATCAGGCAATCCAGTTTATGATTGCCGATATGTCAATTAAAATTGAGGCTAGCCGGCAGCTGGTAGAATACGCACTGTCCCTTATGGAAGCTGGAAAACCATATTCTAAAGCTGTTGCAATGGCGAAATGTTTTGCGGCCGATACTGCACTTGAGGTTTCCACAAATGCCGTTCAGATTTTTGGCGGTTATGGTTGCTGCAAAGATTACCCAGTTGAAAAGCTCTTCCGAGATGCCAAGCTCGGTCAGATTGTTGAAGGCTCTCAGCAGATTCAGCGTATGGTCATCGGTCGGGCCACCGTGGCAGAGGGCGGCCTAGCTGACTACATCCCCGTGGAATAACTTTTTCTATTACATATCCTCTTGGCTTTGGAGAGAAAGTTGGACAATTCGATATCAGAAAGGTTGATCTATCATGGAAAAATATATTATGATGGACGAAGAACGCCAAATCATCGACCTTGCAAAGGCTATCCTGGAAAAAGAACTGGTCCCCCGTCTCGACGAGTGTGAGAAAAAGGGGATCTTCCCTATGGAGGTCTTCAAGAGCCTCTATGATGCTGGTCTATACGGTCTGGATATCCCAGAGCAGTATGGCGGAGTAGGAATCAGCCATGAAACCGCTTTTAAGCTAAACGAAGAAATGGCTTGGTATGATGCCGGCTTTGCTTTCTCTTTCCGGCTTGCGAGCTATGTTGCAAATCTTGTCTACATGGCTGGCTCAGACTATCTGAAAGAGTACGTCTCTTCCTTAATTCTGGGTGGCAAGCTCGGTGCCTTTTGTCTCACGGAAGCAGATGCTGGCTCTGACGCAGCTGCAATTCGGACTACCGCCGTCCAGGATGGCAATGATTATGTTCTCAACGGTGTCAAGAGCTTTATCTCTAATGGTGCCATTGCCGATTTTTATATTGTTGCAGCCACCATTGACCGGTCTTTGAAGCACAAAGGCATTACGCTCTTCCTCGTGGAGAAAGAGCGCGGCGTACAGGTGGGCAAAATCGAAGACAAGATGGGCTTCAAGACCTCCATGACCTCTGAGGTAATTTTTGACAACGTGCGTGTTCCCGCTGATCACCTGATTGGCGCAGAGGGCAAGGGATTTAATTACGCCATGCGTGATATGGAAAGCATTCGTCCCACCACTATGACATATGCCGTTGGCTTGATGCAACGTGCACTGGATGAAGCCGTAAAATATGCCAAAGTGAGAAAAACCTTCGGCACGCCTATCATCAATAATCAGGGTCTCGCCTATATCCTGGCAGATATGCAGAAGTTGATTCATGTCAGCCGTTCTTCCCTCATGACCATTGCCCGACAGCTGGATCAGAACCAGCCTCTGAATGGAGCCGGCTCCTCTGTAAAAATCTTTGTCTCCGACTGTGCGATGAAGGTAACCTCGGATGCCATTCAGGTCCTGGGAGGATATGGTTATATGAAGGAGTATCCGGTGGAAAAACTACTCCGGGATGCCAAGCTTTTTGCAATTTTTGAGGGTACCAATCAGATCCAGATGAATATTTTGGCCGGTATGCTCTCCAGATAGATGCAGAAATCTCCACCTTGTCCCATTGTTCGGTTTTTCCTGTTTGAATCGCTTTTTATTTAGGGGGCACATTAGAAATGTTTATTAGTATTGTCGGCGTTATTATCTCCATTGGCTTTCTAATATACATGATGTACAAAAACGTCTCCCCTTTGCTTAGTGTACCCATAGCCACATTAATCGTTGCTGTGTTTGCCAACGTAAATGTATACCAGGCCATGACCGACGGTTTTTTGTCCGGCTGGTCAGGTATGATTGTAGGAGTTGGTTGGACTTTTCTGGGCAGCACGGTGTTTGGTGAAGTAATGTCACGGGCAGGGGCGAGTGAGGCAATCGCATATTGGTTTGTAGACCATTTTGACTCTCGTAAAGCTACCTGGATTATTTTCCTTACCTCTGCGCTTCTTTCTTACAGTGGTATGTCTTTTGGAGGATACATTGTAATATATCCAATCGCTTTGATCCTCTGTAAGGAGGCTGATTACAATAAAGGCATTATTATGGCCGCTGTATTGGGCGGTGCATGGACATTCTCTATGGTTGGGCCATGGTCCCCTACAGTAGGCAATACTGTCCCTCAGACCATTCTCGGTACCAATTCCTCCGCTGGCCTAATTCCAGGGCTTGCAGCATCTGTAGTCATGTTTGTGGCCATTGGCTTCTATCTGGATTGGCAAGTACGGACATGGCAGAAAGCGGGTCGTAGGTTTGACAGCCATGAAGAGGTAAAAAAATATGAAAAGCCTCGAGAAGATCTTCCCAATATTGTTTTATCTCTTCTCCCTGCCATCGGTTCCATCGTACTTTTCAATGTATTCAACTGCAATCTAGGCGTTTCACTGATGTTGGCTTCTTTTTTAGGCGTCGCATTCATGTGGAAACGTTATTCACCAAAGGAATGGCTCACCATTCTCAGTGATGGCGCCAGGGCTTCTGCTCTTCCCATCCTAAATCTGTCAATCTTCGGAGGTCTCTCTGCCGCGTTGAGCAGTACTCCTGTATTTGAGGCGCTTAGCTCATGGGCCGTCACCACCACCGCCAGCCCTTACCTTGTGGTGGCCATTATTGCCAGTATTTTTTCTATTATCATGAGTTCCTCCAGTACCTCTGTCAACATGCTCGTTGCCTCAATGCCCGATGTTTTGACCTCTTACGTAAATCGCGGCTTCAACGCTGGGTTTATTCACAGAATGATTGCCATGGGGTCCGGAGGTCCAAGTATTATGCCTTTTGGAGGATCCATGGCCACAATGAATACTCTTTTCAATACCAATTTCAGAGAGTCCTATTCAGCTGTTTTTTGGAGCTGCGCGGTTATTCCTACGGTGTGCGCTTATGCGATTTGCTTGCCCCTTTGTCTTCTTTTATCATAATTAACCTGGTACTCTACATCATTGCCCACTACGGGTAATGCCTACCTATGGAGTTATTATTGTCAATATGGTGGCAAAAAGAATAGGCCGATTAGCTCAGAGAAGTAAACGGGTCCAGTAAAAACGGACAGTGACAAAAGCCCCCCTGATGTAGGAACTACATCAGGGGGTATTGTCATGGAGAATGGAAACATCCACACTTTCAAGCATTGCTGTCCGAAATTAAAGCTAGGTCAGTTCTCCCCATGCCATCAGCCTGCCATTTGCCACAGGACGCCGCCTGTCGTCATCGTAGTTGACGATGGAAAGCGGAAGGTTATCCGGGGGCTTCGGGTAGGTGCCTATGTCCACAGGGCGCTGGGTGGAATAGTAGCGGTAAACGCCATCCGGGCCCAGCTCTGTATTTTTGACTGCTGCATGGTAAAGGTGCTGATAATCGTCCACCCGGCGGTCAAAGTCCCGCTGCGCCCATTCCGGACTGTTTCCATAGCGGCCCCAGTAGTAATCCCGCTGGCCCTTTTCGCCTTCGGTAAACTGCCAGGTCACAAATGGGTCCGGCGCTCCCGGATTATGCCCCAGCGCAAAGCCGTGTCCGCTGTCAAAAGTGGTTGTTTTCAAAATGGCATAGCCTTGTACGATCTCCAAGAGATACCTCCTTTCTGTACCTCGGGCCAACATGGCCCGAAGTGTGGTATGTTACGAAATGAGGGAGTAAACCGGGGCGGGATGGGTTGCAGTATTCCCGCCCCGGAAACGCCCTCAAAAAAGCCCGGAATATCAAGCCTTTCGGGGTGGCAAATCGTAACCGCCGCCCGGCCTTTTCTCCCGCATTTTCCTCATGCGTTCCCGGCTTTTCCGGCGGTTCCCTTCGGCCTTGCAGGCGTCGGAACAGTAGGCTTGACGGCCTTCGGGTAAAAATGCCCGCCCGCAGACCGTACAGGCCCGAAGCTCCGGGGAGCCACCTTCCACGGTCAGCGCCGCAAGAAGCTCCGGGTCAAGGGGCAAGACGGCCTCCCGGAAATACCGACAGTAAGCGCCCGTCCAGCATTTGTGCAGCATATAGCAGCCACAGTCCAGCGGCAGGCAAAGGCCCGTTTCCCGATCATAGTTGGCGCACATCCCCGTGACAAGGGAACGGATTTTCTTCCTCTCGTCACGGGTCAGCTCCCGGGCGTCCATTCAGGACTTCGGGCCACGATGGCCCGAAGGGCGGGGCTCCACAATCAGCGCCCGGAATTTCTTCCGACACTGTTTTTTCCTGCCTTTGCACTCCTTGTAGTAGCGGCATCCGGTACAAGGGTCATCGCTGCCCCGGCCCGGCCACGGGACTTCCTTCATCATTCGTTCAAAGGGGCTGTTGGTAAAATTCACTGGCGGGCCTCCTGTTCTTCCGTGTCCTCGTCCCACGGAGGGGTATCCTCGTCCTCGGGTTCCTCTGCGATTTCCTCCGGTCCTTCGTCCTCATATTCGCAGTAGTCGTCCTCCAGGTCCGGCGCTTCGTGCTTCGGCTTGTAAATCTTGAAGTAATAACCGGCACCGCCGCCAATCAGCACCACCGCCCCGATCAGGAGCAGCGAAAGAAGCGGGCTGTCTGTTTTTTCGGCCTCGGGTTCGGGTTCCGGCTCGGTCACTTCCTCCACGGGTTCGGTGGGCTCCGGCTCCGGTTCGGGGGTCACTTCCTCGGCTGGTTCCTCGTCCTGTTCGGCAAGAGGCAGAAGGTCATCCACGGTTACAGCGTTGAGGAAATAGACGTTTTCGCTGGTTTTCTGCTTGTCGATCACCAGATAGAAAACACTCTCGTCTGCGGTGGTAATGGTGTAGAACTCTTTGCCGTCCTCGTCGGTGGCGTTGTCCACCACCGTTCCCGTTCCATCCGGGGTAAAGGGGTTCTGGGTTTCCGGCTCCGCTTCGGTTTCCGCCGGGGCGGGAGCTGTCTCCGGCTGCGGCTCGCTGCTCTGGGCGTAGGCCGGGACCGTAAAGATCAGGCAACACAAAAGGCTGGCAGCCATCGCCGCCAGCCTGCGGTATTTAGTTTTCTTCATGGGCTGTGTCCTCCTTTTCGGGTGCCTCCGGCTTCGGGTCAGTATGGCCCGAAGCGGTAAGGCTGTTTTTGGGGTCATTCAAAAAAGCCATAAGCTGGGCGGGCGTCAGTTTGAGGGAGCGCACCGCCTGCACGATCTGGCTGTTTTCTTCCTCCTGTTTCTGCTTTTCCAGCTCCCGGATTTTGGCCTGCCACTCGGCAGCCTTCTCCCGGGCTTTTTCCAGTTCCTTATCGAGCTTGTCGATCTTGTTCATGCAAGGACTCCTTTCCTCTGGCTCACAAACGCCCGAAGGCATAGAAATGTGTCTGCCAGTAGCTTGAATTGATGTTTGCGTATTGGATGGGCGAACCACAATGGAGCATCATCCCGTCGCCCACATAAATCCCCACATGGGACACAGGGCCGGGGCTGTCATAGGTTCCCGTGAAAAAGATAATGTCGCCGGGCTTTGCCTCGGAGGGGGAAATGATAGCACACTGGTTGTAAATGCCCTGCGCCGTGGTACGGGGCAGGTTGTGGACGCCGCTGGCCGTGTACACCCAGCAGACAAAGCCCGAACAGTCAAAGGAGGTGGACGGGCTGGAGCCGCCCCACACATAGGGCCAGCCGATGTACTTTGTGGCTTCTTCCATGAGCGCCGCAAAAGCCGGGTCATCCAGCGCCTCGCCGGGTATCTCATAGCTGGGGCCGGTATCTTCGCCGCCGTTGTAAATCCCTTCCCACAGATAGGGTTTGTTGCCTTTGAGCTGCTGCATAACGGTGTAGATTTCCCGCTGCTGTTCGTTAAGCCTCGGCAGGATCACGGCGGGCAGCGTCTTGTTTGTGAGGGTCACATTGAGAATGTAATACTCATAGGGGACTTCCTCGGTGGTGGTTTCCCCGGTCTCCGGGTCGGTGCTGGTTTCGGTGCGGTAGCGTATCTCAACTTCCTCCGTCAAGGTCAGCTCATACTGTGCCTTGAAGATCTCCCGCAGTTCGTCCTGCACCTGTTCCCGGAAATACACATGGTACTTTGCAGAGAGATAGGACGCCAGCTCATAGGGGTTATGGCCGATCTCGTCCACGGAATAGCGGTACTCGTCATAGCCGGGATGGGTGCTTTCGATGTTCGCTACCGTCTGCGCCAGCTCGTTTTCCAGTGCCGTGTAGTCCTCGTCCACCCCCAGCAGGTCCGTATCCTCCGAGGCGTAGGAGGTGCCGGATAACGCATTGGCAAGGCCGCTGCCAAGCGTGGGGAAAATGGAACTTACCGCCGACACAAGAAAACAGAGCAGCAACAGCAGGAGCAGGACCAGCACCGCCACGGGATGACGGGTCACAAACTGCGCCGCCCGACGGGTCGCAGTTCCCGAAGCGGCAGCGGTTTTCTTTGCGGCCTTTGCGCCCTGTTTTGCAGCCGCCTTTGCTTCTTTGGAATACCGGCGTTTCAGTTTCCATTTCTGCTGCACACGGGAAAGCGGATTGCTGGCAAGTTCCGGGTGCTCGGAGGCCATCTTTTGAAAATCCACATTGGCCCGGGCTTTTATGTCCTTCCGTTCCCACTTTGCCACCTTCCGGGCTGGGTGTTCCCGCCAGCGGCGTTTGGCATAGCGGGTCAGTTTCCGGGCTCCGGCCTCTGCGGCCAGCTCGGATTTATGGGCTCCTTCCACACCCACATTTTCATGCTCAACCTCGTGTATCTTGTTGTGGACATAGAACCACGCTTCTGTACGGGCTCCCCGGACAGCTTTCTTCGCAAGCCCCGGCGGTTTCTTCGCTGCCCGTTTTGCCTCGGTCTTGTCCAGTTTCTCCCGAGCCTTTCCCAGCTTTTCCCCGGCGTGTTCCGCTTTTGCCTGTGCTTTCTGGTACTTATCCTTTTTGCTCCCGGCCTTCTCGGCAGAGCCCTCCGGCTCCTGTGCCTTGCCGGTATCCTGCGGCCCGCCCGCTTCATCCTCCTTCCTCATGCGGTCAGAGGGACGGCTTTTCCAGCTGTCCTCTTGAAACTTGCCGCTTTTGGACTTCGGGCCATCATGGCCCGAAGGGCTGTCCTGTCCGGTATCCTCGTCCTCAAACCGCAGGCGTCGGGATGGTGCGGGGGAAGGCCCTTCCCGTTCAGCCGGTCCGGGGCGATTGCCCCCGGTATCCTCCGTCGGCCCCGGCCTCTGAAAATTCCGTTTGTCCGGTTTCTTTCCGATGATGTATCCCTCCTTTCCAAACCTCGGGCCATCATGGCCCGAAGTGCGTTATGCCCGGTTCATTTCCTGTTTTTTGTCCTCCGGGCGGGTGGTCATAATGGCGTACAGCTCGGTATTCTGCGGGAAGCGGTCAACAAACGGGATGGTGGTATTCCCGAAGAACAGCAGCCCTTCGCCGGAATTGGTATGGGTCACATAGGAAAGCTGGTGGGGGCTGATCCCAAGCTGTTTGGCTAAAATCTGCCGGTCCCCCTGTGCCTGCGAGAGCAGCACAAGGAAGTCCGAGTTTTCAAAGATGTTCTCGATCTCCGGGCTTGCCAGAAAATCCTTCACGTTCTGCGTTAAAGCACTGGGAACGCACCCTTTTTTTCGCAGCATTTT
>ERZ857998.955-NODE-955-length-36903-cov-3.707067_pt1 | contig 36903 bp, 32 predicted proteins | sample MGYA00519954_ERZ857998 | MGnify/ENA primary metagenome ERZ857998 (study PRJEB31778, sample SAMEA3449424) | human gut metagenome | biome: human gut; feature: human-associated habitat; material: faeces | place: United Kingdom | collected 2010/2012 ...
ATTTCCCGGAGCACCGGGTGCGGTACATCTCCCTGCTGGACGGCATCGACACCGGCGTGGACTCCACCGCCAACGACATCACGCCCTTCCGCGCCATCATGAACGACATGTACGCCAAGGACATCTCCAAGAAGATAAAGTCCGTCAAGCGCGACAAGCAGCGCCGCGGCCTCTTCATCGGCGGCAAGCCCGTATACGGCTACAAGATGCACCCCACGGAGAAAAACCGCATCGTCATCGACGAGGAGGCCGCCCCCGTCGTGCGGCGCATCTTCGCCCTCGCCATATCCGGCATGAGCTGCCGCCGGATAGCCGTCGAGCTAAACTCGCACGGCATACCTTCGCCTGCCGCCTATGCCAAGCTGCCGGTATCAAAGCCCGGACCATACTCCGGCCTCTGGAGCAGCGAGCGCGTCTCCGCAACGCTGCAAAACGAGACCTACATCGGCAACATGGTGCAGGGCAAGTACGGCAGTATCTCCTACAAGACCAAGCAGAACAAACCCCGCCCCAAGAGCGAATGGTATGTTGTGGAGGGAACCCACGAGCCCATCATAGACCGGGAGCTGTGGGACAGAGTGCAGTCCATGATCGCACAGCGGGCAAAGCCCTTTGATGTGGGTCACATCGGCCTGTTCGCAAGAAAAGCGCGTTGCGCGGCCTGCGGCTACACCATGCGTTCTTCCAAGAACCACGGCAAGCACTACCTGCAATGCTCCAACCGGCATGTGGCAAAGGATGCCTGCATCGGCTCCTTCATTGCGGTAGACAGACTGGAGCGGCTGGTGATCGACGAGCTGAACCGTTTGGCGGCGGAGTACCTTGACAAGGATGAACTGGAGCAGAATATCGAATTCTGCAGCAGCTTGCAGCAGCAGAAAGACCGCATCCTTTCGGACATCGCCGTCTATGAAAAGAAAGTGGCGGAATACGCCAAGGGCATTCGGGATCTGTATATGGATAAGGTCAAAGGGCTGATTACAGAAAGCGATTATCGGGAAATGACCAAGGATTTTATGGCAGACCGCGACCGGCTGGAACACGCCATCGCCGACGGCAAAAAGCAGCTGGTCGAAATCGGCGACAAAATCGCTGCGGGCGACAACCGGCGGGATCTTGTGGAGCAATACACAAACCTCACACATTTGACCCGCGAGATGGTGGAGACTTTGATCGATCATGTGACCGTAGGCAAGCGAATCAAGGGTACAAGGGACGTTCCTGTTGAAATTCATTGGAATTTCTGATGAAATGTTGTTCTTACATGGTCGTACCAGAGCAAAAGGCGCGGGCGACCTATGAGCACTTGATGAACATGACCAATAACGAGCAGATCATTGAGCCGTTGTTTTTCCTTCGCGAAAGGGAGATCGTGCATTATCAGCGCTTCGGCGAGTGCCTCGATATTTTGCAGAACATGCATGCGCCGGCCTGCGCATGCCGGTGCAGGAACCGCCGGTGCAGGTAAACGACGCTATAAAGGGAAGATCACGGCATGAGGCGCTGCCTGAACACGGCAGTAATAACAGAATCTCGTTCAAAGCGGCATGGTACAAGGACCATGCCGCTTTCAATGCCACGCTGCCGCAGAGCATAAAAGTACGGCATGTTATGGACACAAAACACCGGAAACCCTTTGGATATGCTCAGCAATGCTACCGAACCACAGCGTAGCGCAGCCGCAGATAGGAGTGCTCCAACACTTCGGCGCTGATCAGGCGAAGCACGCCGAGCTGGGACAACTCGCTGCTATGCAGCAGTGAGTGCCCATCGATCGCGGTTGGCGTATCCTTTCCGCCAACCAGAACGGGCGCGACCACGATGTCCACGAAGTCCAACAGCTTTTCACGGAGGAACATCCCATTGAGCGTTCCGCCCGTCTGGATGGTAATCCGGTCGCATCCGAAGCGTTCCTTGAGCTCGGCTAGCATGCTCGCCGGATCCAGCTCCCGCTGAAACAGGATGTGCAGATTATCGGAAGCAATAGAGAAAGCCGGGTGAGTGGGGTTGGTTGTGACCAGAACAAATTCTTTTGACAGCGCGCAGAAGTATTGAACGCCGTGGGCGGTCAAATGCACGTTATCGATGACGACGAAGGAAACGGGTCCCTTTTCGGGCAGCGCGTGTTGGTTCACGCCGACCTTTTCCTGCACTCTTCCGGAGTTGAGCGACCAAAGGTCGGTGGTTTGTTCGATTGCATAGTACTGGCACAGCCCTTCCTTTACGCCCTCGATTGCCGGAAAGTCGCGATCGACATCGAGCGCATCCGAAGCGCCCGTGCTGATTTTCCCATCGACGGACATGAGCAGGAACAGTGTGGTAACGGGACGTTTTTGCATCATCTTCTCCTTGTACAAGCGGCCTTTCCGCATCGGTTGGTTGCAGTATAGCATAGATTCCGCGCGGCTGCACAGACCTGTACTGACAAGAATCGCGCACCGAAAAACGGCAGCCGCCTGCTTTTGCATCCTTGCGGCAGTCGATGGCTGGGTTCCTGTGCGCGGCCGGAAATGGGAAGTCGTCTGGAAACGTTAAAGGCTGCTCGTGGCGGTCGGACTTCTGTGCGCAACCGGAGGCCGCAAGCGCAGACCAAAAAAGAGCACCCTCCGACGGACGGAGAGTGCTGCTCTTTGGTAGTGTATGGTTGATTGCGTCCGCTTATCTCTTGGAGAACTGCGGCGCGCGGCGGGCTGCATGCAGACCGTACTTTTTGCGCTCCTTCATTCTCGGATCGCGGGTCAGGAAACCGGCCTTCTTGAGAACGCCGCGCAGCTCCGGATCGGCAACGATCAGCGCACGGGAAACGCCGTGACGGATTGCGCCGGCCTGTCCGGTGGTGCCGCCGCCGTAAACGTTGACGTTGACGTCAAACTTCGACAGCGTACCGGTCAGGTTCAGGGGAGCACGGACGATCATCTTGAGCGTTTCGAGACCGAAATAATCGTCGATATCGCGCTTGTTGATCGTGATGTTGCCGGTGCCGGGGAGCAAGCGAACGCGCGCAACGGACTTTTTCCGTCTGCCGGTGCCAAGATACTGGGTGATAGCCATGTTCGTTTCCTCCTCTTTTACTTGAGCACGAGCGTTTCGGGCTTCTGAGCGGCGTTGTTATGCGTCGGGCCAGCATAAATGCGGACCTTCTTGAGCATCTGGCGGCCGAGCGGACCCTTCGGCATCATGCGGCGAATGGACTCGTAAACAGCAAACTCCGGCTTCGTCTCGAGCAGATGGCGATAGGAAATCTCCTTCAGCCCGCCCGGATAACCGGTGTGGTGGTAATACTTCTTCTGATCAAGCTTGCGGCCGGTCATGCGAACCTTGGCAGCGTTGACGATGATGACGTGATCGCCCGTATCGACATGGGGCGTATATGTGGGCTTATGCTTACCCCTGAGAATGGCTGCTACCTGCGACGAGAGACGACCAAGGATCATGTCTTCCGCGTCGACAACGTACCAGTTGCGCTCAACGGTTTCGCCTTTGGCCATATAGGTTTTCATGGCGATTCCTCCAAACAAAATATTCATCAAATCGGCAGCCAATCAAGTCGGTCACGAACGGGGCTGTGAACGCAATCCACCGGATGGCACACCGAACAGTTTATCAAAGAGGAATCTGTCTGTCAATCCCTAATTGTGGGGAAAAAACAATATTTTGCCGCAGAAAGAGCCGAATCAGCCGTGCAGATGCGGTACGCTCGACCGGATATGGTCAAACGCGCCGCCGACATACCCGAGCGCCCGGGAAATATCGCGCGCGGCGGCCAGCGCGAGCTCCGTGGCCCGGACAAATTCCGGCGAACCGATGCGGTGAAACATGCTCACGATGGCAAACGAATAACAGACATGGCCCTTATCGTCGTAGATGGGCGCGGCCACGGAGGAGAGACCGACATGAAACTCGCTGTTGTCCACGGCGTATCCCTGCGCGCGGATGCGCTCCAGCTCGGGTTCAAGCTCTTCAAGCGTGCGCAGCGTCGTGGAGGTATATGCCTGCATGCCGTGCTCGGCGAGGATGCGCCGCACCTCGTTCTTTGTCATGTAGGCCAGCATGATTTTGCCCTGCACCGTGCAGTGGGCCGGCAGCTTCGCGCCGACGCGGGATACGACGTGGAACGCACTGGGCGATTCAATGAAGGAGAGGATCAGCGCTTCTCCGCGCGTCAGCAGCGCCAGACTGGTGGACTCGTTCGTTTCGGTTGAAACGGCCTGCATGTACGGCTTGGCGATCGCAGTAACATCGCGCGTGCATCCGGCGGAGCAGCCGAGCTCAAACAGCTTCAGGCCGAGCGCGTAGCGCCCGTCCTGAAGCTGCTCAACAAGGCCAGCGTCCCGCATGGTCGAAAGCAGGCGATGGATGGTGCTCTTGGGGAGCTTGGTGCGCTCACACAGCTCATGGATGGACAGCGCGTGCTGTCCCGCTTCGAGCGCTTCGAGCAGCTCTATGGCGCGCTGCAGGGACTGCACCTGATTGGTGGGCATGGCGTGTCTGTCTCCTTTTCTCCTACTATATCATAAAGAGGTTGCCGCGAACAAGCACGGCAACCTCCGCTTTCCATATCAGTTTTTGTCGGGTTTTTCGCGTTCCTTCTTCGGCCGAAACGCGACATTCAGCAGCAGGTTGAGCAGAACGCCCATGACGACCGCGATGAAGATATTGCTGTTGACGAACATGTTGAGAAAGGCTGGCAGGGTGCTGGCCCAAGCCTTGCCTGCGGTTGTAACGAAGTAGGGGATCATGACCGATGCGCCGAGCGTCGTGCCCGCAATGATCGTGTTTTTCTGCGTGCGCTCCGATGAGATCACGAGATCCAGACCGGAGAACATGATCGTAGCGGCCGTGATGAGGAATACCGCACCGATAACCGGACGGGGGATTGCGGCAAGAAGCGCCGCCAGCTTCGGACACAGACCGTAGAGCAGGAACAGGACGGCCGCAATGCGCGTGACGCGGCGGGAAGCGACGCCGGTGGCGGCGACGATGCCGATGTTCTGCGTATAGCTCGTTACCGGCAGAGCGCCGATTACGCCGGAGACCACGCAGCTCAGGCCCTCCGCCATGATGCCCCGGTCGATGTGCCGGACGCGGAACGTGGTATCGCAGGCGGCGCAGGTGGCGGCATAGTCGCCCACGGATTCGAACATGGAGCCGATATAGCCGGATAGACCGCCCAGAATGGCCGCGCCAATGATCGCAATGGCTTTGCCGGTGCCGACGCCGGGGAAGTCCTTAAACGGGAAGATGCGGGGAAGTGCGAACCATTCCGCATCCAGCACGGACTGCCAATTCATGACGCCGCAGCAGGAGCCGCCGATGACGCCCACAATCACGACCGCGATCAGGATGAAGCCCTGCGAGAGGATGCCCTTGCAGCAGAATTTGAGAAACAGCGCAAGCAAAAATGCAACCAGCGCAAGGATCAGATAGACGGGGGAGGACGTGTTTGAGAATGTCCAGGTGACGGCCAGCTTCGTGGCAACGAAGCCGATGCTCGCCACAACCGCGCCGACGACAACGGGCGGGATGAATTTGCGGATCTTGCTCATCAGCCGTCCGGCGCCTACCGCCGCTTCCAGCAGACCGCCAACGATGATGGAGCCCCATGCGGCGGGCATGCCGTATACAGCGGTAACGCTGCCCATGGCGGAGACCAGAGAGGCGGACGGCCCCTGCACGATGGGGAGGCGGTTGCCGATGGTCGTTTGCAGCAGCGTGCCGATGCCCATGGAGATGAAGCAGGCGGCGATCATGACTGGGATCACGGTTTCCGGCAGGCCGGCTATCCCCACAAACGAGGCAGCCCAGATGAACGGAGTAAAGTCGACCAGCGTGATCTGCAATGCCAGATACAGCGTCGTCCACCAAGATTTCGGATGCTCGTCGATGCCGTAGTTCAGCTTGATATTGCTTTTCGGCTGTTCATCAAAGATCGGTTGTTCCGGTTGATACATGGCGATTCTCCTTGCCTATCGAGATGGTGAAATCAGAACAGCACGGCTTTGCGCTCAAACGAGGCAATCACGCGGCCCTGACGGATGACGTACGGACGGGACGCGCGGGTGCGCAGCGCTTCCTGCACGTTGTCGGCGTCGATGATGTTGAGATCCGCGTCATTGCCGACCTCAATGCCGTAGCGTCCGTCCGGATCGAAGATGCGCGCCGAGCGCGTTGTGAGCATGTCAAACATCAGCCGTGCCGTCTCCGGCGTGTTGTACTGGCTGGTATACGCGCCGATCAGACCGTAATCGAGCGGATCGCCCGTTCCGTAGAGATGGAACCCGTCGCAGATGGTATCCTGCGCAGTGGCGATATTGATGCCCATGTCCACCATCTCGCGAATGCGGGTCACGCCGCGCGTGCGCGGTTCCGCATCGATGCCCATGATCGCCAGCACCTGCGTGTTGGTGCAGATGTTCATGCCGGCGGCCTTGATGAGCTTCATGACCTTGATGGCGTGCGATTGGTTCTGATAGGTGATCGAGGTGCAGTGCCCGCCGGTGACGCGGCCCGCCCAGCCCTTTTGCAGCGTCAGCCACGCGGTATATTCGAGCGAACGGTCGAACATGTCCTTGGACTGGTCGACGTGCATATCGATCAGCGCGCCGTATTTCTCGGCCATTTCAAATACGAAATCCACATGGCGGGTCTTGTGCTCGTCGAGCCATTCCGCAGCGGGCATGCCGCCGGCGATGTCGCAGCCCATATCCATGGCCTCGTACATGAGCTTATCCGTTCCCTCATTGCAGTAAATACCCTCCTGCGGAAACGCGATGACCTGCAGATCGCAGATATCCTTCGTCGCTTCCTTTGCCGCGAGAACGCCCTGCAGCGCCACGAGCTTCGGGTCCAGATTGCTGATATCCACGTTCGTGCGCAGCTTGGTCGTGCCGTACATGACGCACTCGCGGATGGCGCGCAGGGCGCGGTCGCGCACGTCTTCCACCGTATAGGCGCGGATGCGGTCGTGCATGATATGGATAGAATCCTCAAGCGTTTCCGTGCTGTCCTCGCGCCCGCTGAGCGAGGTATAGGCCTTGTCAAAGTGCATGTGCGTGTTGACAAACGTGGGCGCGGCCATTTTTTCCTCTGCGTCAATGATCGTGACGTTTTCAATGGAGGCTGCATCGATCTGAGGACGGATTTCCAGATACTTTCCCTCGTCGCTGATGAGAATGTCTTCTACCGAGCCGTGTCCGAGAATACGAGCGTTTTTGATGAGTAACATGCGAATGTTCCTTTCTGCTGTTTCGTTATTTTTTAGGGCTTCCTGCGGGGGACTTTCCGATGAATTTGAATGAATAATCGCGAAATAACGGTTGGTTTGAACGTATATTCAGTATAACAAAGCGCCTTTTGCGGGCGCAATGGGGCGCGTTCTGTATCGCGGGAAAGAAGGTCCGCATAGTGGAAAAGGCGTTTTGCAATTCGGAACGCAGGCGCATTTCGTATGAATTGAAAAGCAACTTCGCATACTAGACGCAGAATGAAAAACGATGGTGAGGCTATATGGCAAAACGGATGATACTCTGGTGCGTTGGCGCTGCGGTGCTGCTGCTTGCGGCGGCGCTGGTGATTTTTTTGCTCACCCGCGACCCGGGTGTCACGGGAAACGGCGTTCGCTTCATAGAGGAGGGCATGCGATATGCCTGCTGAAAACCGGATTCGCCGGCCGGGCAGCACGCTGCATGGCGGCGGCGCCGCCAACATTCCGGCCGACCGCGAGACGCGGTTCGCTGCGTATGATGCCGAGCGCGAGACAAAGGAAAAGACCTGAGCAAGGGCGCCTGCGGTTTGCGAAACGGGCTCCGGCAGGCCGTTTTGAGCCGGATACCGGCGCCATGCCGGCGCCGTTGGCGGGGCGTGCCCGATGCTTTGGAAAGGAAGGAAACGATCGATGGAACATTTTGACGCAAAGGCCTATCAGAAACGGGTCAATGAACGCATGCCGAGGAGCAAAACCGTGCTGTACTGCTTTCGCGCATTTTGGACGGGCGGGCTGATCTGCTGTATCGGACAGGCCATTGCCGATATGCTCAGGAATTCGTTTGTGCTGACAACGGAGCAGATCGCGTCGTGGACGGCGATCATTCTGGTGTTCCTCGGCGCGCTGCTGACGGGCATCGGCGTGTACGATCGCATCGGCGCGTATGCGGGCGCGGGGTCGGTCGTGCCGATCACCGGGTTCTCCAACTCGGTCGTCGCCCCCGCCATTGAGTTCAAACAGGAGGGCTATGTGATGGGCGTGGGCGCGAAGCTGTTTTCGCTCGCCGGGCCGGTGCTCGTGTACGGAACCAGCGCTTCGATTCTGGTGGGGCTGTTGTCCCTGCTGTTTCCATAAGGAGGAACGATCATGACGAACAACCGACGGGGAAAGCGCACGCTGCTGTTCCCCTCCGCGCCGTATATCCGCGCAAGCGCCTCCATCGTCAGCCGCATGGAGGGGGAGGGCCCGCTCGGCGATCGCTTCGACGTGGTGCTGGATGATGACACCTGGGGACAGGACAGCTTTGAAAAGGCCGAGTGCCGTATGTTTGAAGAGGCGGTGCGGCTGGCGCTGGATAAGTGCGGCATGCAGCCGGCAGCGCTCGGGTGCCTGCTCGGCGGGGATTTGCTCAACCAGATTGTAACGGCAAACTATGCAGCGCGCTCACTGGAAACGCCGTTCCTCGGCCTGTACGGCGCGTGCTCCACGATGGCCGAATCGCTTCTGGTCGGCAGCGTGCTGGTGGACGGCGGATATGCAGAGAGCGTTGCCTGCGTTGCGACGAGCCATTTTTCCTCTGCCGAGCGGCAGTATCGCTATCCGCTCGAGATGGGAACGACCTCGCCGGAAACGGCGCAGCGCACGGTCACGGGAGCCGGGTGCGTACTGGTTGCCGGCAAAGACGATGAAAACGCCGTGTTTCACCACATCCGCGCGCGGGCGGCAACCATCGGTCGGGTGGTGGACCTCGGCATCACGGACGCGAACAACATGGGCGCCGCGATGGCTCCGGCGGCCTGTGATACGATCGTCACGCATCTCAAGGATTTGGAACGCACGGTTGACGACTATGATTGGATCATCACGGGCGATCTTGGCCGCTTTGGCAGCGAAATGCTGTTCTCGCTCTGTCGGGAACGCGGCGTAGACCTGTCGGGCCGGCATCTGGACTGCGGCAATCTGATCTTCCATCCCGAGCAGGATGTCAAGTGCGGCGGCAGCGGCTGCGGGTGCAGCGCGGTGACGCTCTCGGCCATGCTGCTTGACCGGATCGAACGGGGCGACTGCCGCAGGATGCTGTTCCTCGCGACGGGGGCGCTGCTCTCTCCGACGGTGACGCTGCAGGGCGAGAGCATTCCGGGCATTGCGCACGCGGTGGTATTGGAACAGGAGGGATAACGATGGATTGGATGATGTATCTGAAGGTGTTCGCAGTGGGCGGATTGCTCTGTGTGGTCGGCCAGCTTCTGATCAGTCTGACGCGGCTGACCCCGGCCAAAATCCTCGTGCTGTTTGTAACGGCCGGCGTCATCCTTGGCGCGCTGGGGATCTATCAGCCGCTCGTCGAGTTTGCGGGAGCAGGCGCGACCGTGCCGCTCACGGGCTTTGGCAACACGCTTGCGCGGGGCGCCATCGAGGCCGCAAAAACGGATGGCGTGCTCGGCGCTTTTCTTGGCGGCACGCGCGCTGCGGCGGGCGGAATCGCCGCAGCGATCTTCTTTGGCTATCTCTTCTCCCTGATCTCCAGATCGAAAACGAAATAGCGCGGGGGAACGGGGCGGGCGCCCATGCGCGCCCGCTAAAATGCGGATGGTTCTGCCGAGGCAGAGACAAAATCAACATCATTTGGAGAACCGGGGCCGGCGTTTGCACGTCGGCCCGTTTTGTGATATGCTGATGGACAAATTCTGCCATACGGGGTGAAAACATGTCGATTGAACGGGTGAGAGCGTATTTTCGGACGCTTGGGATGGAGGAGCGCATTCGGGAGTTTGCAGCGTCCTCGGCAACGGTGGAACCGGCGGCGCAGGCCGTGGGCGTAGCGGCGGCGCGGATTGCAAAAACGCTGTCGTTCCATGATGGAGAAGGCTGTCTTTTGATCGTTGCGGCCGGTGATGCGCGCGTGGACAATCGCAGATTTAAGGATACGTTTCATCAGAAAGCACGGTTTCTCACGCCGGATGAGGCGGTCGCCTTCACCGGCCATGCGGTTGGCGGCGTGTGTCCGTTCGCCGTTGGGGAAGCGGTTAAGGTGTATCTCGATGAATCGCTGCGGCGCTTTGACACGGTGTTCCCGGCGGCCGGCAGCAGCAACAGCGCGATCGAATTGACGTGTGACGAACTGTTCCGCGTCTCCAAAGCGTGCTGCTGGGTCGATGTGTGCAGGAACTGGCGGGAGGAGCCGGAGTTGTGACAACCCGCCGGCCGGCGAACGGAGAAAGCGCCGGCATGGCGAAAGAATGCGGGCATTTTTGCGCAGCGCAAGGGACTGCCAACAGGGGCCGTCCCTTGTAGAATTGGCGTTGCATGCCGATAAACAGGGCTTCCCTCGCCAGCATCAAACCGTGCATAGAACCGGCGTTATGCGTTGGTTCTATGCCGGCTTTGACAGATTCTATGGGTACTGTCTTGGCATTCAAATGCGAGCCGATGGCGCGGATTGCGTTAACCGCTTTGACAGCCGGAGCGGCCGGCCGCCCCATTTATTCGGAAATGAAGTAATCGACCGCAATATGATCACTGCCCGCTTCCATGTTGAGCAGTACATTTCCCTGCATGGGCGTGATTTCACCATACGCGTTTTTGAGCGCGACAAAGCCGCGGCTAAAGAGAACATTCTCTTGCCGCCACATATTCATCGGATCGTAGCCGCAGATTTCAAACGGCCCGTTCACCCTGAGGGGTGTGGTTTGCAAAAATCCGGCCATCTCGGCGTTTTGCTGTTGTCTTTGCCTGCGCAGCAAAATGGCCGCGGTTTTTGATACACTTTCATCGGGGAGCACGGCATGCAGAATGCCAGGTATTTGGTGCGACAGAAATTCAAAAACCGACCGTACCTCCTGCCCGATATTATGATAAATATTCATCCCGGACTCGACTGCCCGCCAAAGCATATACATGCCGCTGTCATACCCGCATCTGCGGACATCCACTGCCCTTGATGCATCTCTCAGATGCATCCTGCAACGCTCCAGAGAATCCAAAAGCAACGAGTCAGAGAGCTGCCCCAATGCTCGAAGCTCCACAAATTGCGCCATGCCTTCCGCCGTTTCCACCAGTTCTTCTTCGCGTGTCAGCGGATTGTTTCTGCGTTCCAGACGAGCCGCACAAAACTGAGGAAGCGGAGCTCCATCCGCCAGCAGGTTTCGTTCCCAAATCTTCCATGACAGTGATTCTGCTGTTTGAGTAGCGGCAAACAGCGTCAGGTCATTTGGAAAGCGCCGCTCCCCGCGTTCCGTTTGAAAAGCATGAAACATTTCGTGAACCAGATCTGCCGTCAGATGATCCAAACTCTTTGGCGGATCCAGCTCGATATTCCAGATGGCAGTCCGTTGGCCATTCCATAGGATTGCTGTATTTCCATAAAACGAGGCGGGGGTTGAAAAATAAACCCCATTCATCACAGCTTCTTTTTTGGTATAAAGCGCAAATGGATAGGAATGGAATTGTGGCCAGAGGGCTTCAAAATCGATTTGTTCCAAACGCTTACATACTTCTTTATAGATTGTTACCATTGCGATGCCATCCGTTTTTGTTTCATTATAACATGAGAATCACTGTGCTTCTATTGGAAAACAAATGACTTTTTCATAGCTGTTTGTTTGCTTGCAGTTGGCAAAGATAATTGCAGACTTGACTGATTTCCCCACGAAGCGTTAATCGTGCTGCGCTTTGTGTCTGATAATAAGCCATCCGCACAGCAGGGTAAGACCGACAAAGAGAAATCAGCGTTTGGCACAAATCCGGCGTCACAACCGCAAGGTCGTATACCATACAGACTTCACCGGAGGTTGGAATCCGACGATGTAAAAAATCTTCAGCCATAGACAAATGCTTCGACCGTATGGCCGCTTTTACAAACGGCTCTTCCATGAATTGAGAAAAGTCGTCGGCAGAGAAGCGCCACCCTGCCGCCGTTTTTTCTCCATGAAGCAGCCCCCGCTTCATATAATTGTGCAGCGTACGTTGTGTCAGCATAGTCATTTGTGCAATTTGTGCCAAGCTCAGACTTGTTTCATTCATAGCGTTTTTCTCCTTGTGCAGAATGAAGTATACCATAGCTTTTCAAACAAATCCATCTGCCCCGCTCTCCCTGATGATACGGTTTCTTCTGAAAATGATGGGCTGTTCGCGCCGCGTTCCGCAGCAGCGTGCGACAAAAACGATTTGCCATGCGGTTGACCCGTTCCGAGACCCTGTACGGATAAACCTGAACGCGGTTTGAAATCCAAGCAACGCATGATTGTAATCCGCGCCTTCGTTATGGCGAACCGATGACAAACGAATGTGCCTGAAAACGGGCGGGTTCACCGCTTATTGTTTCTTTATTTCTCTGGCGGGGTCTTTTTCCCATGTTTATTCTTCTTGCGCTAACCTGATGTATATAAGGAGGAAATCCGAGATGACCATCATGCTGCATGCGGTGCATCTATGTTTTAATCGCTTTGAAAGCAAGCTGGAGCGCTTGATGGCGCACCATCGATGCATTGCATTTGTCATTCTGTTTGTAGGGGCGCCGATGCTTTCATTGACGGCGCTGTTCGCCGGCGCCACGCTGGCCGCTCTGCCTTTTGCGCTGCTGTTTGGCTGACTGTAACAATCTTTATGCGATCTTCAGCTCCATGCCGCCCTGTTAATCCCATTTTAATTGTGGGCGGATTAGAATGGCCCGGTAAAGGAGGGGGAAAACAATGGGCGTTCTTGTTGGTTTGATTGGCTCCTGTGCTGCGGCCTTACGATTTTACTATATTTCTGTTTTGATGAAAGGAGATTTGCAGAAATGAGTGCGGGGATACAATATGTACTCTATCTTGCCATCCTTGCCGCGCTGGCGATTCCGCTGGGCGCATACATCAAAAAGGTCATGGATGGAGAAAAAACATGGCTGTCCAGGGTGCTTACACCCTGTGAAAACGCCGTATACAGGTTGATGCGCGTGAACACGCAGGAGCAGATGAACTGGAAAAGGTATGCCGTATCGGTATTGATCTTTTCCGGCGTCGGTCTCATTTTTCTGTTCCTTCTACAGCTTTTGCAGGGCGTGCTTCCAGGAAATCCGCAGGGACTGCCGGGCGTGAAGTGGGATTTGTCGTTCAATACAGCCGTCAGCTTTGTAACCAATACCAACTGGCAGGCGTACAGCGGCGAATCCACACTGAGCTATTTGTCTCAGACGCTGGGATTGACGGTTCAGAACTTCGTGTCGGCGGCCACCGGTATTGCGGTACTGTTCGCTATGCTCCGCGGTTTTATGAAGGCAAAGACCGATGGTTTGGGCAGCTTCTGGGTGGATATGACGAGAATTGTCATCCATATTCTCATCCCGCTGAATCTGGTCATCTCCCTGCTGCTGGTTGGCGGCGGCGTGATTCAGAACTTCAGGGGCGCCCAAACGGTATCGCTGCTTGAGCCGATCGCGGTGAGCGCCGACGGGAAGATTCTCCAAAACGCTGAGATTGATCTGTCTTCCAATACGGTCGTGGTGGATGGTGAAGTCGTTGCCGATGCCGATATTGTAACGGAGCAGTTTGTGCCGATGGGCCCAGCGGCAGGTCAGGTTGCCATCAAGCAGACCGGCACCAACGGCGGCGGCTTTATGGGCGTCAACTCCGCGCATCCGCTCGAGAACCCGAATGCCTTTACCAACATGGTCGAGATGATCTCCCTCCTGCTGATTCCCGCAGCGCTGTGCTTCACCTTCGGCAAGGCGGTGAAGAACAGGAAGCAGGGCGCCGCCATTTTCATGGCCATGTTTCTCTGCCTTGTCGCCGCGCTGGGCGTGATCGGCCTGAACGAGCAGGCGGCAACGCCGCAGCTTGCGCAGGATGGGGCGGTGGATCTCTCTTCGGTCGATCAGGCGGGCGGCAATATGGAGGGAAAGGAAACGCGGTTCGGCATTGCGGCGTCCTCTGCATGGGCGGCGTTTACCACGGCGGCATCAAACGGTTCCGTCAATTCCATGCACGACAGCTACACGCCGCTGGGCGGCATGGTAGCCATGCTGCAGATGCAGCTTGGCGAGGTGATATTCGGCGGCGCCGGCTGCGGGCTCTACGGAATGCTTGCCTTTGCCATTTTGACCGTGTTCATTGCCGGCCTGATGGTTGGCAGAACGCCGGAGTTCCTCGGCAAGAAGATCGAGCCATATGAAATGAAGTGGTCCGTGCTGGTTTGTCTTGCAACGCCGATCGCCATTCTGGTCGGCAGCGGCATTGCTGTTGTATGGCCGGGTATGGAAGCGAGCCTGAACAATGGCGGCGCACATGGTTTCTCGGAAATATTGTACGCCTACTCTTCCTGCGGCGGCAACAACGGTTCTGCGTTTGCGGGTTTTCAGGCCAATACGGTATTTCTAAACGTTTCCCTTGGTCTGGTGATGCTGTTCGCGCGCTTTCTTCCCATCGTCGGAACGCTGGCGATTGCCGGCGGCCTGGCGGAGAAAAAGCGGATTGCAACGACAGCGGGAACGCTTTCCACCACGAACGCCATGTTTGTGTTTCTGCTGATCTTCGTTGTTCTGCTGATTGGCGCACTCAGCTTCTTTCCGGCGCTGGCGCTCGGGCCGATCGCTGAATTTTTCCAGAGTATTGCATAAGGAGGCACTGTTATGGCATCGACAACAAAAAGTGCTTTTGCCGATAAAAGGATGTTCGGCAGGGCTGTAAAAAATTCATTTGTGAAACTTAAGCCCAGAACGCAGGCACAAAACCCTGTTATGCTTCTGGTTTATATCTCCGCAATTTTGACCACCGGGCTTTGGGTCGTCTCCCTGTTCGGCTGGAAGGACGCGCCCAGCGGCTATACGCTGGCGATTGCGGTCATCCTGTGGTTTACCTGCCTGTTCGCAAACTTTGCGGAGGCCATCGCGGAAGGCCGGGGCAAGGCGCAGGCGGATGCCCTCCGCGCTGCGAAGAAGGACGTGGAAGCGCACCGGATTCCGTCTGCGGATAAAAAAGAACAGATTACTTCCGTTCCCTCCGTTTCGCTGAAAAAGGGCGATTTTGTAATCGTCAAGGCGGGCGAACAGATTCCCGGCGACGGCGAGGTGGCAGAAGGCGCGGCGTCCGTTGACGAAAGCGCGATTACCGGCGAGTCCGCGCCCGTTATCCGCGAGGCGGGCGGCGACCGGAGCGCCGTTACCGGCGGCACGACCGTCCTTTCCGACTGGATAGTGGTGCAGATCACGAGCGAGGCCGGCGAGAGCTTTCTGGATAAAATGATCGCCATGGTCGAAGGCGCCGCCCGCAAAAAAACGCCCAATGAAATCGCCTTACAGATTTTTCTCGTGGCGCTGTCCATCATTTTCATTCTGGTAACGATGTCCCTGTACGCCTATTCCATTTTCTCTGCGAAGCAGGCGGGAATCGATAACCCGACGTCCGTTACCACATTGGCTGCGCTGCTCGTGTGCCTGGCGCCGACCACCATCGGTGCGCTGCTTTCGGCCATAGGCATTGCCGGCATGAGCCGGTTGAATCAGGCGAATGTTCTTGCCATGAGCGGCCGTGCCATTGAGGCGGCCGGTGACGTGGACATTCTGATGCTGGATAAGACCGGCACCATCACGCTCGGCAACCGGCAGGCGCATGCCTTTATTCCGGTGGATGGAGCAAGCGAACGGGAACTTGCCGACGCCGCGCAGCGTTCCTCTCTGGCGGACGAAACGCCGGAGGGCAGAAGCGTCGTTATCCTTGCCAAGGAGAAATTCGGAATTCGCGGCAGAAGTCTTTCTGATAAAGGCATGACGTTCATTCCTTTCACAGCCAAAACCCGCATGAGCGGCGTGGATTACGACGGAAACGAAATCCGCAAGGGCGCTGCGGAGGCCATGCACGAATACGTGACACATGCCGGCGGTGCCTATTCGGCTGAATGCGGCCGCGTGGTGCAGGATATTTCCAAACAGGGCGGCACGCCGCTGGTGGTGGCAAAGAACCATAGAATTCTCGGCGTGATTCATTTGAAGGACGTCATCAAGCAGGGCGTGCAGGAGCGGTTTGCGGACCTTCGCAGGATGGGCATCCAGACCATCATGATCACCGGCGACAACCCAATGACCGCAGCCGCCATTGCGGCGGAGGCAGGCGTGGACGACTTCCTTGCCGAAGCGACGCCGGAGGGCAAGCTAAAAATGATCCGTGATTTTCAGGCCAAAGGACATCTGGTGGCCATGACCGGCGACGGCACCAACGACGCCCCTGCGCTGGCGCAGGCGGATGTGGCGGTTGCGATGAATACCGGTACGCAGGCGGCAAAGGAGGCCGGCAACATGGTCGACTTGGATTCCTCGCCGACCAAGCTGATCGATATTGTGCGGATCGGCAAGCAGCTTTTGATGACCCGCGGCAGTCTCACGACCTTCTCCATCGCCAACGATGTGGCCAAGTATTTTGCCATCATTCCGGCGCTGTTTATGGGGCTGTATCCGGGCCTTGCGGCGCTCAACATCATGAGCCTGCATTCCCCGCAGAGCGCGGTGCTATCCGCCATCATCTACAACGCGCTGATCATTATTGCGCTGATCCCGCTGGCGCTCAAAGGCGTCAGGTATCGGGAGGTTTCAGCAGGCAGGCAGCTCTCCCGCAACCTGCTCGTCTACGGTCTGGGCGGTCTTGCGGCGCCGTTTGCATTCATCAAACTAATCGACATGCTGTTGGTTGTCATGGAACTGGTATAAGGAGGTATTGCAATGAAAACGTTCACGCGCGTTTCGGCAAAAGCGGCTATTTTGTTTCTTATCTTTACAGTGCTTTGCGGTGTGGTTTATACTGGTGTTGTCACCGGGCTGGCGCAGATGCTCTTTCCTGATAAAGCGAACGGCAGCATTATCGAGGTGGACGGCAAGCGATACGGCTGCGAGCTGCTGGGACAGCAGTTTGCCGATGAAGCACATATGTGGGGGCGCATCATGAACGTCGATGTGTCCGTCTACAGGGATGCGGGCGGAAACAGACTCATGTATGCCGCGCCGTCGAATCTGAGTCCCGCGAGCGAGGAGTATGAAGCTCTTGTCGCGGATCGGGTGGCGATGCTCCGCACAGCCAACCCCGACATGGAGGAAACAGCGATTCCGGTCGACCTTGTGACCTGCTCCGCCAGCGGACTCGATCCGCATATCTCCCCGGCGGCGGCGGACTATCAGGCGGCAAGGATCGCCAAGGCCAATCATATGACGGAGGAAGCCGTCAGAACGATAATTGAAAAATGCACGAGCGGCAAATTTCTGGGCGTGTTCGGTGAAAAAACCGTCAATGTCCTCAAGGTCAATTTGATGCTGGACGGTATTTTACAGGAGTAAATGAAAGCAATGCACGAGGTTCCATCAATGCACGCATCGCAGGTAAACATTGCGATGATCATGATCCCCAAGGTTTCCATCGCCCTGCTGCACACAAATGATACGGTGCGGCAGGGACTTGAACTCATGCGCCGCCATGGATATACGGCGGTGCCGGTGCTGGATGAGAACGAGACGTATATGGGCAGCGTCACCGAGGGAGACTTTCTTCGCCACGTTTTGGCGACCGGAACCACCGATTTCAAGAGCCATGAGCAATATAGAATCGGAGAGATCTTCCGTAAAAATTTTTGTAAGCCGCTGCATATCTTTGCACCCATGTCCGCGCTGATTCAGACGTCTCTGGAGCAGAACTTTGTGCCGATTGTAGATGACCGAAACTGTCTTTGCGGCATTGTGACGCGCCGTTCGCTCATTTCGTTCCTGTCCCGCCGTCTGGAGGGACAGCAAATGGGCGTTTGCGAAACGGAATCCAAGTAGAGCGAGGGCGAAAGCCGCCATACGGCAGATGCGGCGATCGTTGATGAAGGATACGAATAAAGCGGCGGAGGAATTTCCTCCGCCGCTTTTGCGCGCCGCTTACCGAAGCCTGCCATATCTGCGGCCGCTTGGCTTGAAACGGATTGTTCGCTGCCGACAGGAGGATCTTTATGCGGTCTTCATTCAACGCCGCGCTTGCTTACACGTCTTTAATACCAATAAAGATAGAATAAGCATATCAAACCCGCACAGGCAGCAAATGCGGCGGACGAAGAGCGGCAAGCACCGTCATGCGGCGCTGTTTCAGCCAAGGATACCGGATTGCCTTTTCACGATTGCCTTTGGAAAGCTGCTGCTGATGCTGCCGTTTGCCGCACGGGACGCAAAGCGCGCGCCGCTTGGGGGCCGCCCCGATTGCCGCGGCTTACGCCGTACGTGTCGGGTCTGGTCATTCGCGATACGACAGCCTGTTGGCCGAGCCTTGGGCAGCACGCTGTTCTGTCGCTGCGGGGCATGGCTGCCGAAGCGCTTTCCAATGCGGGGCATCCGGCGAAAGAAGCGGTCCGATGCAGCGGAACGCCATGCAGGAAACAATTACGGTTGGCTCATCGGGGAGGAAGATGATATGAAATCGATTCTGTTGATTGGATTGGGAAGGTTTGGCCGGCATATAGCCATAAAGCTGGATGAACTGCATCATCAGGTGCTGGCGGTGGACAGGGAGGAACAGCGGGTCAACGACGTGCTTCCGTATGTAACGAGCGCGCAGATCGGCGATGCAACCAACAGGGAGTTTCTGGAATCCCTTGGCGTTCGGAATTTTGATGTGTGCATTGTCGCCATTGGGGACGACTTCCAAAGCTCGCTCGAAACAACGTCCCTGCTCAAAGAGCTCGGCGCCGGCATGGTTGTATCACGGGCGGCAAGAGACGTGCATGCAAAGTTCCTTCTGCGAAACGGCGCGGACGAAATCGTGTACCCGGAAGAACAGCTTGCTGCATGGACGGCCATTCGATACAGCGCCGACCATATTTTCGACTATATCGAACTGGACGAGGAGCATGCAATCTATGAAATTTCCATTCCGCAGGCATGGGCCGGAAAGACGGTCGGCCAGCTCGATATTCGGAAAAAGTATAATATCAACATTATGGCGCTCAAGCATCGCGGCGCGCTGGACCTGAATATCCGTTCCGATACCTGTCTGCAAGAAAGTGATACGATGCTTGTGCTCGGCGGTATGAAGGATATTCAGAAGTGCTTTCACATTTAGCGTTTGCAGGAGGATGGCGGCATGAAGGATGCAATTCTCATGGGTGCGGTAGCGACAATCATGCTCGCCGGCTACTTTTTGATAAAAAGGCTGGACGCTTTTTTGGAGAGCAGTCGGGAACAGTTTTTCACCGTCTGCAAGCGGTCCGAACTTTGCATCGCGTTTGAAGGCTCGGACGTACTGGAGGCGGCGTCGGAGCTGATGGAGCGGTTTTCAAACGAAAACCCCAGCTGCGGGCTGCGGCTGTTTGTGGGCTTTGCGCATGAAATACGGGAAAAACTGGCGAAAAATGAGCTGGACTTTGCGGTTGTTGCCGTCGATTCCGATTTTACTTCCGATAGCGGGCATGCTTCCGCCGCCATTTCTCTCAGCCGAAGCCTTGCCGTATCCAAAGATTTTCAGCTTCCCGTAATGCCGCTCGTGCCCGGAGAAAGCATCACGGTGAACATCGTGTGGAAGAAAACGGCGTGCGGCCGGGAGCAAAAGCGGTTTATCGAACAGATCGGGCGCGCTGCCCGGCACAAGCCGGCGGCGCTGTGACCTGCGATGCTGGGAACCGTTCTTGGAATGTGGTATAATTTTTGTGCGCAGGAAGCTGTGAAACGGCTTTCTTGCGGGAACCGGTTTGAAATGGGAGGCAAGCGCATGGAGGACAGCCGGCAAAATCCCGACTATCTGCTGGAGGCGATTCGGGCGGAAGAGAAAAGCAGAACAAGGGGGCATCTGAAAATTTTCTTTGGCTATGCTGCGGGCGTTGGCAAAACGTACGCGATGCTGCAGGCGGCGCATGCGGCCAAACAACAGGGAATTGACGTGGTGGCCGGCTATATTGAACCGCACGCGCGGCCGCAGACCGCAGCCCTACTGCATGGGCTGGAGACTCTGCCAACTCTGGATATACAATATAATGGCATCACGCTCCGCGAATTCGATATTGACGCCGCTATGCGGAGGAAACCGCAGCTTCTTCTGGTGGATGAACTAGCGCATACCAATGCGGAGGGATGCCGCCATGCAAAGCGCTATCAGGACATTGAGGAACTGCTGCGGGCGGGAATGGATGTGTACACCACGGTCAATGTGCAGCACATCGAGAGCCTGAACGATACGGTCGCCTCCATCACCGAGGTGTTTGTGCGCGAGCGCATCCCCGACGCGGTGTTTGACAATGCAGATCAGGTTGAACTGGTGGATATTGAGCCGGGAGAGCTGATAGTGCGGCTCAAGATGGGGAACGTCTATAAAGAGGCGCAGGCGAAACGAGCCGTGGAGAATTTTTTTACGGTGGAGAACCTGACGGCGCTCAGGGAAATGGCGCTGCGCCGCTGCGCCGACCGGGTGAACCGTTTGACCGAGAGCGCAAGGATCAAGAGCAACGGTGATTATCATACGGACGAGCACATTCTGGTGTGCCTTTCGGCATCGCCCTCCAATGCGAAGATTATCCGCACCGCTGCGAGGATGGCCAGCGCTTTCCGGGGAATGCTTACGGCGCTCTTCGTGGAAACGCCCGATTTTTCAGTGATGGGAGAGGCGGATCAGCAGCGGCTTAGCGCCAATATGCGCCTTGCCCGGCAGCTGGGTGCGAAAATCGAAACGGTTTACGGCGATGATATTCCCTTTCAGATCGCGGAATTTGCGCGGCTTTCCGGCGTATCCAAAATTGTCATTGGACGCAGCGCCGCGACCAGAAGGCGTCCGTTCGGAAAGCCGGCTTTAACGGAAAAGCTCATTGAAAATGCGCCCAATCTGGATGTGCATATCATTCCGGATATGGTGAACGGCGCCGCTGCTTACCGAGCCAAAAAAGCAAAGCAGCATGGCGGTTTTCGGTTTTCCGCTTCCGATGTTCTGAAGAGCATCGGCATTCTGCTTGCGGTGAGCGGCATCGGCATCCTGTTTCACAGGTTGGGGTTTGCCGAGTCCAATATTATCACGGTGTATGTTTTGGGCGTGCTCGTGACCGCTGTGATTACCAAGCACCAGGTTTACAGCCTCATTTCGTCCATCGTCAGCGTTTTGGTGTTCAACTTCCTGTTTACGGAGCCGAGGTTTACGCTCCATGCATACGGGCAGGGCTATCCGGTAACGTTTGTCATTATGTTTGTGGCGGCGTTTCTGACGGGTTCCCTTGCCATCCGGCTGAAAAACCATGCAAAACAGTCCGCCCGGGCGGCATACCGCACGAAGGTGCTGTTTGATACCAATCAGCTTTTGCAGCAGGCGAAGGACCGCCATGAAATCGTTTGCGCAACGGCGAACCAGCTGGTCAAGCTGCTTGGAAAGAGCATCGTGTTTTATTTGGAAAACAACGGCATGCTGGGGGAGCCGCAGTTTTTTTCTGCGTCGGAAGGGGCGCCGGATGCAGAATGCCTGTCCGATAACGAACGCGCAGTGGCGCAATGGGCCTTGAGAAACAACAGGCATGCCGGGGCGACAACCGCCACCCTTTCTCACTCGAAGTGCCTGTATCTAGCCGTCCGGATCAATGAACGGGTGTACGGCGTTGTGGGAATCGTTATGGACGCCAAACCGCTGGACGCTTTTGAAAACAGCATCCTGCTGTCCATCCTTGGCGAGTGCGCCCTGTCATTGGAGAATGAGAAGAACGCCAGAGAAAAAGAGGAGGCCGCGATCCTTGCAAAAAACGAGCAGCTGCGAGCGAATCTGCTGCGGGCTATCTCTCACGATCTGCGCACGCCACTGACCTCCATTTCCGGAAATGCGAGCAACCTGCTCTCAAACGGCGACGCCTTTGACGCGGATACGAAAAGGCAGCTCTATACGGACATCTATGATGATTCCATGTGGCTGATCAATTTGGTGGAAAATCTGCTTGCCGTTACGCGGATAGAGGAGGGACGGCTGAACCTCAGAATTTCGGAGGACTTGATCGACGATGTGATTGCGGAAGCGCTGCGGCATGTCAATCGAAAGAGCGTTGAGCATGAGATCACGGTTGAGTCGGAGGATGAATTCCTTCTCGCCAAAATGGATGCAAAGCTCATTGTACAGGTTGTCATCAATATCGTGGACAATGCAATCAAGTATACGCCAAAGGGATCCCACATTTGCATCAGGACGCACAAGCGGGATGGCCGGGCGGTCGTCTCCATTGCCGACGACGGGGAGGGGATCTCCGACGAAACAAAGCCAAGGATCTTCGATATGTTCTACAGCGGCGCCAATCGGGTTGCGGACAGCCGCCGGAGCTTGGGGCTGGGGCTGTCGCTCTGCAAATCCATCATCAACGCCCATGGCGGAACCATTGCCGTTTCGGACAATCAACCGCATGGCACGGTGTTTACGTTTACATTACCGGCAGGGGAGGCAAAAATTCATGAATAAACCGCTGATTCTGGTCGTGGAGGACGATCCCTCCATCAGAAACCTGATTACAACCACGCTGAAAGCGCACGAGTATCGCTTTCTGGCGGCGCAGAACGGTGCGGCAGCCATTCTGGAGGCGTCCTCACATAATCCGGATATCGTCCTGCTGGATCTGGGATTGCCGGATATGGACGGGGTCGAGGTCATTGAAAAAATCCGCTCATGGTCAAATATGCCGGTCATTGTCATCAGCGCGAGGAGCGAGGACACCGATAAAATCGACGCGCTCGATGCGGGCGCGGACGATTATCTCACGAAACCGTTCTCGGTGGAGGAACTGTTGGCGCGGCTCCGCGTCACGCAAAGGCGGCTGCTGATGGTGCAGAATGTATCCCAGTCGGAGGCGTCGGTGTTCACGAACGGACAGCTTCGGGTTGATTACGGAGCTGGCTGCGCGTACCTCGGCGGAGAAGAGCTGCACCTGACCCCCATTGAATTCAAGCTGCTTTGCCTTCTTTGCCAGAATGTCGGCAAGGTGCTGACCCATACCTTTATCATGCAGAGCATATGGGGCGGCAGTTGGGACAACGACATCGCTTCGCTGCGCGTATTCATGGCGACGCTCCGGAAGAAGATTGAAAAGGAACCGAGCGCTCCGCAGTACATTCAAACGCATATCGGCGTGGGGTATCGGATGCTGAAGGTGGAATGAACCTTCCGCCCAATGGGCTGCGCTGTTTGTAAGCGGTGTTTTGGCCTGAGAACGATGGCCGGACGGATAGCCGGCTTTCCTGACGGGCGCGCCATTCCCGCATGGCGGCGGCTTCGTTTGCGGCAAGCGGCGCACGGCGGGGACGGCAGACTCCCAAAGCCCCCTTTGGTGCTTAGACGTTTGCTCCGCATCGGCTCCGATAGCGGAAACGCGCCTGCTTTGGCTATGATACAGCTCAGAAAAGCAAGATTTGAAGCGCGCGCCCGCCCGGCGCATTTCGACTTGGAATATCTCCGTTGACAGGAGCCGGAGCGGAAATTGCGAAAACAAACGCTTTTGCAGAATCTCTCAATTTTGTGCAGGAATTGAGAGGACAAATGTCAAGAAATACCCTATAGTGTTATGCAGATGCGGAGGGGTCTCAATGGATTGGGTTGAAAGATTGAATCAAAGCATGAGCTATATTGAGGAGCATTTGACGGATGAAATTGATTATGATGAACTCGGACGAATCGCCTGCTGTTCGACATATCACTATCAGAGAATGTTTACCTATATGGCGGGCATTTCGCTGGCGGAATATATCCGAAGAAGAAAAATGTCTTTGGCAGCGATTGACCTGCAAAGCGGCAAAGAGAAAATTATCGATGTTGCCGCCAAATACGGTTACAGTTCTCCAACGGCATTTAACCGGGCATTTCAGTCTTTTCATGGGATTGCGCCCTCAATGCTCAAAAATGGTTCCACGCTCGTAAAGTCTTTTTCCCCTATTGCATTTTACATTACTGTGAAGGGAGCAACAGAGATGAACTATCGAATGGAAACAAAGGGGGCTTTTCGCATCATCGGTGTTTCTGCACCGCTTGACCGGGAAATGGAAAAGAACTTTATGGTTGTGCCGAAGATGTGGCAGGCTGCCGCCGCAGACGGAACAATCCAAACTTTGGCGAGCATGATGGACGCGCCGCCTATGGGACTTTTAGGAGTGAGCGCCTGCAACGATGAAGATCAGTGGAAATATTGGATTGCAGTTTCCAGCACAAAAGAGCGCGGGGATTTTGAGGAATATATCGTACCTGCATCTACATGGGCAATCTTTTCCGGTGCGGGCAGCAATCAGTCCATTCAGGACTTGGAACGACGCATTATTGCCGAGTGGCTTCCCGGTTCCGGATATGAATATGGCAACGCGCCGGATATTGAGGTGTATTGGAACGCAGATCCTCAAAACGCAAAGTATGAGGTATGGATTCCTGTGGTGAGAAAGGGAGCGTAATCGAAAGGTACTGCTGAACACAGGCCGGTGAAATCCGGTTTCTCGGTTGTATCCGCGGGAGAGAGTAGAGCATTCTATCGGTTCTTTAGACCGGCAGAATGCTCTTTCTGATTTACGCCCCCTGCGCATTTTGCGGAGAATTGTCATTTCTTCTGCTTTGCGGAGCGGCAGACTGGAGCTTGACATGCGAAAAACGACGCATTATAATAACATATGAACAATCGTTCAAATGAAAGGATATGAAAACGATGGAACGGGATATGCCCTGCTGCGAGTTTCTGCACGCGCATGAAGCGCTGATTGCACAGGTGACCGACAGTATGCCGGATGAAATGATGCTCTATGATCTGGCGGAACTGTTCAAGGTGTTCGGGGACAGCACGCGCATCAAAATTCTCTATGTGCTGTTTGAATCGGAGATGTGCGTATGCGATATCGCGCAATTGCTCGGCATCAGCCAGAGCGCGGTTTCGCACCATCTGCGGGTGCTCAAGCAGTCCAAGCTGGTCAAATTCCGCAAGGACGGCAAGAGCGTCATCTATTCGCTTACGGATGATCATGTGCGGACGATCATCGATCAGGGGCTGGAACATATCTGTGAATGATTTGGGAGGAAACGGACATGAAAAGGACGATCAAACTGCGGGATCTGGATTGCGCGCATTGCGCCGCGAAGATGGAGCGCGAGATTCAAAGGATCGACGGCGTGCAGAGCGCGCAGATCAATTTTTTCACGCAGCGGATGACGATCGAGGCGGCGGACGACCGCTTTGACGAGGCGCTTTTGCAGGCGGCAAGGATCTGCAAGCGGATTGAGCCGGACTGCGAGCTGGTTTTCTGATGGGTGCGGATGATGAACAAAAAGCAAAAACGATTGTTGTTCCGTATTTTGGCGAGCGGCGTGCTGCTGCTCGCGGCCTGCCTCATTCCGGTGAACAGCGACTGGCTGCGGCTGCTCCTGTTTGCGCTGCCCTATCTGCTGGCCGGCTATGACGTGCTCAAAACCGCCGTGCTGCACATTCTGCACGGGCAGGTGTTCGATGAGAACTTCCTCATGTCGCTTGCCACGATCGGTGCGTTTGCCACGGGCGAATATGCCGAGGCCGTCGCCGTGATGGTGTTCTATCAGATCGGCGAGCTGTTCCAGTCGCTCGCGGTCGGCCGGAGCCGCCGCTCCATTGCGGCGCTCATGGATATCCGGCCGGACAGCGCCAATCTGGAACGGAACGGCGAACTGCTTCCGGTTTCTCCGGAGGAGGTGGCGGTTGGCGATGTCATCGTGATCCGGCCGGGCGAGCGCGTGCCGCTGGACGGCGTGGTCGTCGAGGGCTCGTCCAATCTGGATACGGCGGCGCTGACCGGCGAATCGCTGCCGCGTGCCGTGGCGGACGGCGCGGAGGTCATCAGCGGCTGCATCAATATCGACGGGCTGCTGCGCGTGCGCGTCACACGGCCGAGCAGTGAGTCGACCGTGACGCGGATACTGGAGCTCGTTGAAAACTCGTCTGCGAACAAGGCGAAGGCGGAGAACTTCATCACACGCTTTGCACGCTGGTATACGCCTGCCGTCGTGATCGGCGCGGTGCTGCTGGCGCTCATCCCGCCGCTGTTTGACGGCGCGTGGAGCGTGTGGCCGCAGCGGGCGCTGGTGTTCCTCGTAATCTCCTGTCCCTGCGCGCTGGTGATCTCGGTGCCGCTGACCTTCTTTGGCGGTATCGGCGGCGCAGGCAAGCGCGGCATTCTTGTCAAGGGTTCCAACTATCTGGAGGCGCTGGCGCACGCCGATACGGTTGTGTTTGATAAAACCGGCACGCTTACGCGTGGCACCTTTGCCGTCACGGCGGTACATCCACAGGAGCTGTCGGAATCGCAGGTGCTGGAATTTGCGGCGATGGCCGAACGGTACTCGGAGCATCCGATCGCGCAGTCCCTCAAGCGGGCGTATGCAAAGCCGCTGGACACGGCGGCGGTTACGGCCGTGGAGGAGCTTGCCGGACATGGCGTGTGCGCCGTGGTGGGAGGCAGAGCCGTTGCGGTGGGCAACGAACGGCTGATGGAGCGAGTAGGCGCCAAATGGCGCGACTGCCACCACAGCGGAACGATCGTTCATGTGGCGGTGGACGGCACATATGCCGGACACATCGTGATATCGGATGAGATCAAGGCCGGCGCGCGGGAGGCGATCCACGACCTCAGATCGCTCGGCGTGCGCAGAACCGTCATGCTCACGGGCGATCGGACGGCCGTTGCCGAGGAGGTCGCGCATTCCCTGGGCGTCGATGCGGTGCGCGCGGAGCTGCTGCCGGCGGAAAAGGTCGAGGCCGTTGAGACGCTGCTGAAGGAACCGGGACGCCGCGGCAGGCTGCTGTTCGTCGGAGACGGCATCAACGATGCGCCGGTGCTCTCCCGCGCGGATATTGGCGTGGCAATGGGCGGACTCGGGTCCGATGCGGCCATCGAGGCGGCGGACGTTGTGATCATGGATGACCGGCCGGAAAAGCTGGCGCTCGCGATCCGCATTGCACGGCGTACGCGGCGGATCGTGATGGAGAACATCGTGTTTGCGCTCGCGGTGAAGGCTCTGGTGCTGCTGTTGGGCGCGCTGGGCACGGCGAACATGTGGTGGGCGGTGTTTGCGGACGTGGGCGTGTGCGTCATTGCCGTGCTCAACGCCATGCGCATGCTGCGGCAGCGGGAGGCATAGCGCCGCTGGAACGCCGGCGATAGAAATGCGCCTGTCAGATTCCCTTTCCCGTGCTGCTTGTGCGCACGAGAATCGCACAGGAAGAACCATAAAAACCGTCAAAAGCAGCGGTGCTCTGCGCGGCAGAAGTCCCGCCCAAAAAACAGAGCTTTTTGACGGGCCGGCCCGGCTTGTCCTTGTGGCACACCGGGTTTTCTGGTATCATCGTGTCAGGCTGAACAGATGAAACGGAGGGCAACATGGACGGATATCGGGCATATGTCAGGGCATTCCAGTTCTGCTTCAACATCGGAGCGCGGTGCCTGCCGTGGCGACGGGCTGAGCGGGTAGAGGGTGTGGGCGCGCTGAACCGGGTTCCGGCGCTGCTCCAAAGCCTGCGCGTCACGAAACCGCTGCTCGTGGGCAGCCCGAGCTTTGTGCGCACGGGCATTGCGCGGTCGCTCTGCCGGTCGCTCGACGAGATCTCCATGCCCTATGCCGTTTACAGCGGCGTGCGTTCGGACCCGACCGTTTCGGCCGTCGAAGCACTGGTATCGCTCTATTATGCCGAGGGCTGCGATGGAATTGTGGCCGTGGGCGGCGGCTCTCCGATGGATGCAGCCAAGGCGATGGCCGCGCGCCTTGCCCGGCCGCAAAGGCGTGTTTTGGCTTTGACCGGACTTTTGAGGGTGCGGCGCAAAACGCCGCCGCTCATCGCCGTGCCGACAACGGCGGGCACCGGTTCCGAGACGACCATTGCCGCGGTCATTACGGATGATACCACGCATCACAAGGCTGCGATCATGGATCTCTGCCTGATTCCGCGGTATGCCGTGCTCGACCCCTCGCTGTGTACCGGCGTGCCGCCGGAGGTCACGGCCATGACGGGCATGGATGCGCTCACGCATGCGGTGGAGGCATATTTGTGCTGGACGTACAACACGAAGGAGTCCCTGCACTGCGCGGAGGAGGCGGTGCGGCTGATCTTTCAAAATCTGCTGCATGCCTACCGGAATGGGGATGATCTTACGGCGCGCGCCAACATGCTGGAGGCGGCGTATCTTGCCGGCTTTGCGTTCACGCGCGCGGGCGTCGGCTATGTGCACGCCATCGCGCATGCGGTCGGCGGTCTGTACGGCGTTCCGCACGGAATGGCAAACGCCGTTCTGCTGCCGGTTGTTCTGGAGGATTACGGAGCGGCCGTCCATAAGAAGCTGGCGCGCCTCGCGGCGATTGCCGGCGTCGGTTGCGATCTGGAGGAGGATGCGGCGCGCGCGGCGGCACTGATCGCCGCTATCCGCGACCTGAACGCAAGCATGGGGATTCCGGATGCTCTGGACTGTATTCGGGAGGCGGATATACCGCAAATGGTGCGCTGGGCGCTCGCGGAGGCCAATCCGGTCTATCCGGTGCCGGTGCTCTACGGCACAGAACGCTGCCGCGCGGTGATCGAGCGGGTCGCACGGCGCAGCGAACGGTAACGCAGGGCTTTGAGAGGTGTGCAGGAGATGACAAAATATATTGCTTTATTGCGGGGCGTCAATGTCGGCGGCAAGAATCAAATTCCCATGGCGGATCTCAAGAAGGGGTTTGAAGAATGGAACTGCCGCGACGTGATGACCTGCCTAAACAGTGGAAATGTGGTTTTCTCAACGGAAATTCAGGATCCATCGAGGGTCATGGCCTCCGTCATGGCTATGATAAAGAGTCGGTTCGGTCTTGACATTCCGGTGGCCATCATCGAGCCGGCGGAGCTCGGGGAGATCCTGCGGCAAGCGCCAAAATGGTGGGGGAACGATCGGAAAGATATTTACGATAACATCATTTTTATCATTCCACCGGCCACATTTGAGGAAATATACGGGGAAATTGGGGAACCAAAGCCGGAAATGGAAAGAATAAGCAACTATAAAAACGCGATCTTCTGGTCATTTGTCCGAAAGGATTATGCAAAAACAAGCTGGATAAAAACCGCCGGTTCGAGCATCAATGATAAGGTTACGATCAGAACCGCCAATACCATGCGAAAGCTGTTGGCGCTTGCAGCCCGGTAACCGGGAAGAAAGCCGATAGCCGGGCGCATGGCGGGACGGGCTGCTCTTTGGAAGGAGGCTGCTCTCCGGTTTCGCACGGAATCGGGCGGAAACGGATGGAATCGCACGGAATCGGACAAAAATGCGCCTCCCGCTCTGCCCGCTTCGACCCCGCCTCCCGCCGCCCATTCCCGCACGTCTGCACAAGGGACAAAGCGGCGTTTTGTCCGCTCATTGCAAAACGAGAAGCAGTGTGATATCATAAATCCGTAGCGGCAGGACAAATCGATGCCGCATCGGCTGCGCGGTTTGAACCGGCGCAGCGGCAATCCATAAGACCGAATTTGAGGGAATATCCATGGTGAAACGCAGAGCTTCCTTCTAACACGATAGAAGGAAAATCCATTTCAATCCTTCTATCGCATCAGAGCATAGGAGGTTCACATGAAAGCATATCAGAGAAAAAACCGCGCAAGTTTTGCGGGGGCGTTGGTTTGTATACTCATCAGCACGGCCTTTGCGGTCGTTTTACAGTTCTTTAAGGGCGATGTTCTCGACAGCGCGGTCGCGGCGGACGCGCAGGGAGCGGTTCGGTACGCGCTGCTGCTGATCGCGGGAATCCTCGGTGAAATCCTGTTCTATTATTGCTACCGGCGGTGCGGCGCACGGTTTGTGACCGGCTGCACAAGGGAACTGAAGCGGGATATATTCTGGCGCATTCTCCAAAGCGATTACGCTGCTTACAAAGCCCGTCCGCAGGGGGAGTATATCGCAAAATACACCAGCGAAGCGGACGCGATCAAGGCGCGGCGCTTCTCTATGCTGCCCTTGTTTTGGGAGATTCTGTTCAAGTGCGTCCTTGTGAGCGCAGCGCTGTTTCTGCTCAATCCCGGGATTGCGGTGATCACGATCATCCTGCTGACAACGCCGCTGTATATTCCAAAGCTGATCGAAAGCCGGCTGCAGCGCGCGCAGACGGAATATCTCAAGGCGGTGGAGGAGAGCATCGCGCGGCTGAACGACAATCTCACGGGATTTGAGATCATCAAAAACTTCTCCATCGAGCGCAAAATCATGGAGCGGTTTGAACCGGTGAACGACGCGGCCATGGAAAAGCTGCTGACAGATACCCGACTTGGTGCGCTGGCGCAGCTGCTGACAACGCTGATCTCGTATCTGTCGTATTTTGTAGTGCTGGCCGTATCGGCATGGCTTGTCCTGACCGGTGATTTTTCCGCGGGCGATTTCTTTGTCGCCATCGGGATGATCGATCAGCTGTCCTATCCGCTGATCTCGCTTGCGGAGATCATCCGGCAGTTGACGGCGGTCCGGCCCGCGTGCGAAGCGATGGAGCGCTTTTTGCAGCCGGAGACATGCGCGGCCATGCCCGCTGGACCATGCGCGAGCAGCGCAGCGTTCGAGCGGGATATCCGGTTTTGCAGCGTCTCATTCTCCTATGATGGCAGAACGCCCGTTTTGCGGAACTTCAATCTGACCATGGAAAAGGGAAAGCGGTATCTGCTCAAGGGCCCGAGCGGCTGCGGGAAAACCACGGCGGTCAATCTGCTGCTGCGGTATTATGATGTGCAGGATGGCAGCATCCTGATCGACGGAACGCCGGTCGACCGGGCTGGGAATCCCTATGACCGCATCACCGTCGTCCGGCAGGAAGCCGTGCTGTTCCATGATACGCTGCGCAATAATCTGACCATGTATCGGAATATAGCTGACGACAGGCTGGTGCGGCTGCTGCGCGCGCTGGGGCTCGAGCGGTTTGCCAGTACCGAAGCGCTCGACGGCATGATTGCGGAGAGCGGCGCGAACCTCTCCGGCGGCGAAAAGAAACGCATTTGCCTCGCCCGTGCGCTGCTGCGCGATACGGAGGTGCTGATTCTCGATGAACCGCTCGCAAACCTGGACGATGAGACGGCGGGCCGGATCGAGGATCTGCTCCTGTCCATCCGGGACAAAACCCTGCTGGTCGTCTCGCACCGGTTCAGTGAGGGCAAGCTCGGCGCATTTTCACAGGTGCTTCGGCTCGCGCCCGCTGCCTGACCGGCAAAGCCGCCACATCGGAGTGCGGCGGACAAGAAAGGACCGCGCTTTGAAAATCCCCCTGCCGGAACAGATCCGGCAGGGGGATTTTTGGTGAAAACGCACGTGTATGAAAGGTCAAAACAGCTTTAACTGGCGGCTTTCGGGCAGCTCGCAGGCGCGCTCGGTGCGGACGGACGCCGGCAGTTCCGAGAGGAACGGGGAGGGCCTGCCGCCGCTGGTCAGGATGAGCGTATCCCGCGCGCGTGTGATGCCGACGAACAGGAGCCGGCGCTCCTCCTCCACATCCGCCGAATGGTCGGCGCGCGTAAGCGGCAGTTGTCCCTCCGTCAGCCCCGCAAGGAAAACGACCGGGAACTCAAGGCCCTTGCAGCCGTGCAGCGTCATCAGGCGAACCGCGCCGGAGGCATATGCCTGTCCGTCGGCGCGGCGAAGGTCGGCTTCCTCCCCGAGCGTGAGCATACGGAGAAAATCCGCCATGCTGCTGTGAAACACGGCCATGGCCATCACCCGCTCCAGCGCATCACTCTGCCCGTGCAGCGCGGCATAGCGCTCAAACAGCAGGCGCGGCGGTTCGGCTGAAATGAGCGGCCGGAACAGCGCCGCATCGGCGCATGGCGCTTCCGGACATGGTGCATCGGCGAGGAGCGACCGAAACAACCGTATGGCACGCCGGACGGAATCGTCGGCAAGCGCGTCGTCGCGGCCGGAAACGATGCAGGGAATGCTGTCATGCCGCAGACACTCCTCGATCTTCAATAGCTGCTTTCTGGTGCGGCAGAGCACCGCGATGTCGGAGAACGGACGGAGCGGCCGCTCGCCGTCCTTCGCTTCGAGCATGTCCATGCCGCCGGTCAGCCGCGCGATCTCCTTTGCAATCCAGATGCCCTCGCGCTGGGGATCGGGCGCTTGCACGAGCCGGACGCGGTCGCCGGACGGGCGCATTGGCGTCAACCGGCGCGATTCGCCGCCATTATGACCGATGATGCTCATCGCGGCGGCGATCACCTCCGGCGTGCTGCGATAGTTCTGCTCAAGCCGGATCGTAACGAGCGACGGAACCGCCTGCTTCAATTCGTCGAAGCAGCGCGCGCTTGCACCGCGGAAGCCATAGATGGACTGATCGGCATCCCCGATCACGAACAGGCTGCCGCCGCCGGCCAGTCCGGCCGCGCTCCACTTTTGTACAAGCTTTCGCTGAACGGCATTGATGTCCTGAAATTCATCCACGAGCAGATGGAGAAAGCCGGCGTCGACCGAAAGGGCGTCGAGCAGCAGGTCATCGAGATCGCGCGCATTGCGCTCGGACAGCGCCGCCTGATAGGCCGCCACGAGCACGGGCGATACGCCGGGCGCCTCGCAGCAGACGCCGCTCTTGACGCGGGAGATGGCGCGCTGTACGTCCCGTACATTGCCATCCTGTATGAGCTCACCGAGCAGCGCGCGCGCTTCGTCCTCGCCGAGCAGCGGCTTTGGATCGAGCAGACTGAGACAGATGGCGTGGAAGGTGCCGATGGTGAGCAGCCCCGCCGTTTCGGGTCCAAGCAGTGCGGAAAGCCGCTCCCGCATCTCGGCTGCTGCCTGATTGGTGAACGTTACCGCCGTAATGGAGGCGGGGGCTGCGCCGCAGCCGATCAGATGCTGAATGCGCTGGACCAACGTATGGGTTTTTCCCGTTCCCGGCCCGGCGATGACCTGAATGGCGGCGTCCGGCGCGGTGATGGCCTGCTGCTGCGCGGCATTGGCGCCGGAAGCTCCCTGCTGCGTCTGCGGCGGGAGCGGGGCAGATTGCACCGCTCCCCGCACGGGCAGCGCGGCGCGCACCTGCTTCTTCCGCCTTCCGCCAACGCCAAAGAGCGCGAGCTGACCCGTGAGCGCAGCGCGCTCCGCTTCGGTAAACAGCTCGATCGTGCCGTACTCACCGTCGAAACCGCCGGCGCGCAGCACCTGTCCCCGCCGGAGACGGCGGATACCCTCGGCCACGCAGGGACCGGCCACCCGCTCGACGTCCTCCGGCGGCAGTTCCCGAAGGATCGAAAATTCCGGCCCCAGCTCGCCGAGCAGCCTGAGATACTGCTGCTGCACGGCCTTGCTTGCCGCGGATACGCCGGTGGAGGCGGCGATGATTTCGGCGAGCGGCACGAGGCTTTCAAAGGGCTTTGCATGGGTCGGCCGGTAGTTCTCCGGCCGGTCGGAGAGCGCCCACGCGCGGTGCTGCACGCCGATGGTCAGCCGCTTGCCGCAAACGGGGCAGCGCCCGCCGAGCTGTTCGGCCTCCTCCGGGTTCAGCCGCACGCCGCAGTTGCGGTGCCCGTCGAGGTGATATTTTCCCTCCTCCGGAAAGAACTCCAGCGTACCGCAAAAGCCCTCGCCGGTTTCAATGGCGCGCTTGAGCGCACGATAGCCGAGCGGCCCGTCGATGCGGTTGGCCTCGCGGCCGAGCTTTGACGGCGAGTGCGCGTCGGAATTGGAGACGAGGGTGAAGCGGTCGAGCGCGCTGATGCGCCAGTTCATCGGCGGGTCGGAGGAAAGGCCGGTTTCCAGCGCATGAATCTCGCCCGTCAGATCCGCAAAGCATTCTTCGATGGTATCGAATCCGGAAAACGCGCCAAAGAGGGAGAAGTGCGGCGTCCAGATATGCGCCGGAATGAAGATGGCCTCCGGGCAGGCCTCCAGCGTGATCTCCAGCAGATCGCGGCAGTCCAGTCCGAGAATGGGACGCCCATCCGAATGGATGTTCCCGATCAGCTCCAGCCTGCGCGCAAGCGCATCCGCAGCGTCGAGACTTGGCAGCAGGATCACATTGTGCACCTTGCGCGTTTTGCCGTTTCTCTTATAGATCGAGCTGATTTCACCGCTGACGACGAAGCGGGCCGGTTCCGTAGCGCCGCAGGCATCCGCCGGCAGGCGCAGATCGTCCCGGAGGGTATAGAGCCCCTCTTCGACCGGCACGAGCGACTCGCGCAGCGACTGCCGCCATGCCGGATGGGTAAAGTCGCCCGTGCCGATCAGGCCAAGACCCTTGTTGCGCGCCCAAAGATCCAGATGCGGCGCATCACAGGTCTGGCTTGTGGCGCGAGAATAATGCGAGTGAATGTGCAGATCCGCCAAGTACATGGTGTTATCCTCCGGAAACGCACCCAAAGGGGTGTTGAAACATCTTCGTCATGCCGCCGCGCACAAAGCGCATCATATCCGATGCCGCCGCCCAATCGGGGACGCGGCAGACGGCAGCGGGGGAGAAACCGCAGCCGCTGCAGGCGGTCAAAGCGAAGAATCGCGCGCTTCGCCGGCGGCTTGCCCGATTCGTTATTCCAGTGAATATGTCCTACGGTATTCCTCAAACCAGCGCTGGTATTCCGGACGGTTCTTCTGAACCTGATCGATATAGCCATGCGCCCCGAGCGTGCGGTGCATCGACATCTCCTGAATGCATACGGCGATGTTGGAGCAGTGGTCGGATACGCGCTCCAGATTGGTCAGAATATCCGAGAGCACGAACCCGTGCGTGATCGTACACTCGCTGTTTTGCAGGCGGATGGTGTGGTTGCGCTTGATGGTATCGCGGAGGGCGTCGATGACCTGCTCGAGCGGCTCGATCCGCATGGCGAGCGCGCCGTTCTCCTCGTGAAGCGCCTGAAGCGTGATGGAGAGGATCTCCGATATGGCGGCGGAGAGCGTTTGCAGCTCCTGCTGCGCGGCGTCGGAGAAGACGATGCGCTTTTCCCGAATTTCTTCGGCGGACTCGATCAGGTTGACCGCATGATCCGAGATGCGCTCAAACTCGCCGATCATGCGGAGGTATTTGTTGCAGGCCAGGCTGTCGTCATCGGAAAGGTTTTCCTTGCAGAGCTGCACGAGGAACGCGCCGATCCGATCCTCAAACCGGTCGACGAGCGCCTCCTGTTCTCGGACCCGTTCCGCGCCGGCGGCGTCATATTCCCGAAGGGCCGCCACGGAGAATTTCAGCGCATCGATGGCGTGGTCCGCCATGGCGTCGACCGCGATGCGGCAGCGCTCAACGGCAACGGCCGGAACGGTGAGCAGCCGCTCGTTCAGCATTTGAATCTCCTCTTCCGTTGCGGTTTCGCGCACCGTCAGGCAGGCGAGCTTTTCAAGTCCGCGTCCAAACGGCAGCAGGATGAGCGTGCAGAGCAGGTTGAAGGCCGTATGAATGACGGCGATGCCCAATTCGGACGTCGGGAGCGAGGTGAACGCGAAGTGGAAGATGGCGTTTGCACCATAGAACAGCACGAGCAGCACGACGGAGCCGATGATGTTAAAATACAGATGCACCATCGCCGCGCGCCGCGCTTCGCGCGTTGCGCCGGCGGAGGCCAGCAGCGCCGTGACGCAGGTGCCGATGTTCTGGCCCATGATGATGGGAATGGAAACGCCGTATGTGACTGCGCCGGTGGAGGAGAGCGCTTGCAGAATACCGACCGAAGCGGAGGAGGACTGGATGATCGCCGTCAGCAAAGCGCCCGCGAGCACGCCCAGAATCGGGTTGGAGAACAGCAGGAGAATGTTCTGGAATTCCGGCACATCCTTGAGACCGCTGACGGCGCCGGACATGCCGCTCATGCCCGTCATCAAAACGGCAAAGCCGAGGAAGATCATGCCGGTATTCTTTTTGGACGCGCTCTTGCAGAACAGATACAGCACGATGCCGATCAGCGCCAGAACCGGCGTAAACGAGGAGGGCTTGAACAGCTGTACAAACAGGCTCGTCCCCTCGATGCCTGCGAGGCTGAGAATCCACGCCGTCACGGTCGTGCCGATATTCGCGCCCATGATGATGTAGATCGATTGGTGCAGCGTCATAACGCCCGCGCTGACAAAGCCAACGACCATAACCGTGGTCGCCGAGGAGGACTGGATCACAGCGGTCACCAGCAGGCCGAGCAGCAGCCCCTTGATGGGATTGTTCGTCAGGTTTTCCAGAATGGTTTTGAGGCGGCCGCCCGCTTTTTTCTCGAGCGCGCTGCCCATCAGGTTCATGCCCAGCAGAAACAGGGCGAGGCCTCCCGCAAGGGAGAGTACATCGAAAATATTCATTTCAACCTCTTTTTCTTCTTTACCGTCTATTCTTTACAAATTCAGTATACAGGATTGATAAAAGATTGGGAACCCTGTAATCACACAAAATTCGCAGAAATGAACATCATTTTTCTGCCGCTGATCGTTGCAGTAAGCGACTGAAACGGCGGCCGGTGACACAACCGCATGACACGACATATGATGATAACAGAGCCTCCAACCCAGACGAGAGGTTCAGAAAGGAACGGACAACATGGGTATCTCCAACGCAAATAAAGAACTGAGCGCATCGGGCATCGCATGCGGCGGTTCTTTCAAAATAAAATTGTCCCTCACCGCGGAGCCGAATATCGTGACGAACCCAACCGACATCGTGCTGATTCTCGATCGCTCCAAAAGCATGGCGGGCAGCCCGCTCGCCAATCTGAAAAAAGGCGCGGAAACCTTCATCGATATTCTGGACGAGGCGACCGACGGCGCGCTCAACGGCCAACTCGGACATGGCAGCCGCATCGGAATC